>Ga0193738_1000197_pt1 | contig 42099 bp, 54 predicted proteins | sample L2a1metaG_FD_144927 | JGI IMG/M metagenome (GOLD analysis project Ga0193738, IMG submission 144927) | Soil microbial communities from a riparian zone of the East river system, Colorado, United States - L2a1 | ecosystem: Environmental > Terrestrial > Soil > Riparian zone | place: USA: East River... | reverse complement strand
AAGTCGAGCAGATGGTCGCGGATCCCGCCGTGCCGACACCGAGTGTCATGCAGGGGAAGGGCGAGTAATGCCGTTTCGAGTAATCGAGCTCGCGCTCGAGGTCGTGCTCGAGGCCATGCGCGGGCAGACGCCGGAGCAGAAGCGCCAGATGTGGGACTGGTACATCGCCGATGTCGAACGGTGGCGGAAGCTGCTCAAGCTCGACGCCTAAGCCATGAGCCGGGCGACTGAGATCCACGCGCAACTGACCGCGGCCGGCCTCTCGCCGTACCTGGTCGATACCGCGGCCTCTGAGTATGCGGTGTCGGGGCGCCTGCGGATCGAGGCGATCAACGTCCTGCGGGGCGATCCGCGGTTCGCCTCCGGCCTGCTCTACCAACTGCATAAGGACGTGGGTAAGCATCTGACCGAGTTTCGCGCGCATCCTGGCGAGCTCGGGCCGGGCAGTCTGCAGATCGTGATCGACAAGACGACGGGGCGATTTTACGCGGACATCGATCGCTTCAATCCGTATTCCGATCTGGTCAACAGCATCGGCCATGCCTTCGGGGAGGTCGTCCCAGGCTGGCTCAAAAAGGTATTCCGGAGGGGGAAACGCTGATGGAATACACAGGCGCCTGCGGGCATTCGGTGAGCAAGGCCGGGGTCGAGAAGTGCCGGGCGTGCTGGCGCGCCCGCGGGGCAGACGTGGCGCCTGTGGAGCCAGTGCGGGCGCCGCAGTTGGTCGCGGCGGATCGCGACAAGATTCGGCACGCGGACGCGCTCGCGGCGCTCAAGCAGAAATACACGGCGGCGCTCGAGACGATTGCGCAGCAGGAGCAGGCGCTCGAGGCGCTCGGACAGCTCGGCGAGCGGGTCGATACGTTCGCTATCGAACCCAAGCAGCCGAGCAAGAACGCCGAAGGGACCGTGGTCCTCGTGGCGTCCGATTGGCACGTCGAGGAAAACGTAGGCGCCGAGGTCGGCGGGCTCAATCGCTACAACCTGGCGATCGCTAAGCGGCGCGCGACACAGTTTTTCCAGTCCGGGCTGCGGCTCACGACGCTGCTGCAGAAGGACATTCGGATCGAGACGATGGTCCTCGCGCTGCTCGGGGATTTCATCAGCAACGACATTCACGAAGAGTTCCCCGAAGTCAACGAGCAGACGCCGATGCACGCCATCGTGACGGCGCAGGGGTTCCTCGCCTCGGGCATCCAGTTTCTACTGGATAATTCGACGCTCAATTTCGTGATTCCCTGCCACTCCGGCAACCACGGCCGGACGACGCGGACGACGCGGTTCGGCACGGAGAACGGGCACAGCCTCGAGTTCCTGATGTATTCGCACCTGGCGGCCTACTTCCGGCATGAGCCGCGCGTGCGGTTCCTGATTCCGGAGGGGATGCACAGCTATGTGCAGGTCTACGACTCGTTGATCCGGTTCCAGCACGGGCACGCCATCAAGTACGGCGGGGGCGTCGGCGGGATCTATATCCCGGTGAACAAGGCGATCGGGCAGTGGAACAAGGGCCGCCGGGCGGATCTCGACGTGTTCGGGCACTTTCATCAGCTGCGCGACGGCGGTAACTTCGTCTGCAACGGCTCGCTGATCGGCTACAGCTCGTTTGCGCTGAGCATCAAAGCCGATTACGAGCCGCCGAAGCAGGCGCTCTTTCTGATCGACAAGAAGCGCGGCCGTACCTGCACCTGGCCTGTCCTGTTCGATGACGGGCCGGCGGCCGAGCGTAAGGCGGCGTGAGGCTCGTCCTGCAGCGGGCGAACGGCGATTGCGGCATTTGCTCGCTGGCGACGTTCGCCGAGCTCGCCTATGAGGATGTGTACCTCGTAGCGGCCGAGATCGACAAGGCGCGACGCGGCAAGTGCGGGGCAACATGGCAGGACGTGGGGCGTATGGCGGTGGCGCTCGGGTTCGCGCCGCGGCTGAACGTTGAGCCGAGCCTCGAGGACGATAGCGGCGTGCTGGCGATCCGGTGGAAGCGCGGATCGAAGCACTATCAAAAGCCCTTCCGGCAGCATCTCGTGGCGCTCGATTACGGCGTGATTGCCGATTCGACGGACGGATCGATCCTGCCGGCGGCTGAGTATCTGACACGGTATCGCGCGGCGGCGGTCGCGCTCATGGAGTTGCGCTGAGCATGTTCGCACCGATCGACGGTACTCTCGTAATTGGGCTCGGCCACAAGGCGCGGCAGGGGAAGGACACGGCGGCCGGTGCGCTGGTAAGATCCTATCCGCACGAAGTGATGCGGTTTTCGTTCGCCGACGATCTGTACGCGGTCTGCCGCGTGCTGCACGGGATGCAGGGCAAGGATGCGCCCCTATTGCAGCGGGTCGGCGTCGCGATGCGCGAGCAGGATCCGGACGTGTGGATCCGCAGCGTGGATTCGAAGATCCGTACCGACCGTCCGGCGGTGGCGGTGATTACCGATGTTCGGTTCCCAAATGAGTTTGCGTACGTCAAGGCGCTCGGCGGCACCTGCTGGCGGATCGTGCGCGAGCGGGACGGGGCGCCGTTTGTGGATCCGTCTAGGCCGGCCGATCATGTGAGCGAGACGGCGCTCGATGGCGCCGCGTGGGATCGGGTGCTGGTCAATCGGGACGGCGATCCGGGTCGGTTCTGCCTGGACGTGCAACGGGAGTATCTTCTAGCGCTCGGGTTCCGGCCGGTGGCGGCGTGACGCATGCGCGCGTCTTTCTCCGCGGCCTGCTAATGGTGGCGCTGGTCGCCTGCAATACGCGGCAACTCGCGAGCGGGCATCTGCTCGGCGCGGTGCCGATCGCGTTCTGTATCTCGCTGCTGTGGTGGGGCAACAGCTCGAAGGATCGCCCGGCGGGCCGCGGCATGGGCGCCGCGTATGCGGCCGGTGCCGCCTGCGGGACGGTTGTCGGCTACGGGCTCGCGGCCGTCCTGGCGCTCTAGCTTTTTCTTTGCGCTCACGTCAATAATTCCCCACAATGGGGGAAAGTCCTCAGTTTATCGAGAAGGGGCGTTCCCATGCGTGCAGTGCTGTCTGTTCTCACGGCCGTGATAGTTACCGCGGCCACGGTTGCCGCGGCCGATTGGGCGACGCTCGCCGACAAGCTGGCGAAGTCGGTCGTCTACATCGAAACGAAGAGCGGATCCTGCACGGGGTTTGTCATTGATGCCGAGGCCACGAACAAGGACAAGCAGAGCGTCGATCGCGTGATGACGGCGGCGCACTGCGAGGGCGCCGAGCTCTTTGTCGATCAGACGGTCGCGGTCGTCCTGTGGAAAGACACCAAAAAAGATCTGATGGTGCTCGAGGTGCCGGACTTGGGGCGGCCGGCGGTGCTTCTGGCGAAAGAGAATCCAAAGATCGGCGATGCGGTCGCGAGCTACGGCTACGGATGGGGGCTCGAGCGCCCGATGTTCCGGACGGCGCATGTCTCGGACGATGACACCTACATTCCGGAGGACGGGATCGGCGGGCCGTTCATCGTGATCGATGCCGATTTTGTCGGCGGCCAGTCGGGCGGGCCTGTCATCAATGCCGCTGGCGAAGTCGTCTTGATTGTCCAACGCGGCGGCGATGGCGTCGGTATCGGCGTCGGCGCCGAGGTCATGCGCGCGAAGGCTGGCCGCTACTTCGCCAAGCCCAAGCCGTAGCTACTGCACGATTACCTTGCGCTGAATCTCCGGCGCCGTCCAGTTGATCGAGTCGGGATCGGTCTGTATGTCGGTGACGAGCAGCGAATATAGCCACGGGCCGAACGGCTGCGGCTCTTTCGGGATCACGGTAAAGCCGAGCGCGATCTCGGCGGTGGCGCATCCTCCCCATACCGCATACGCCTGCACGTCGGGCCGTGGACCCCAATAGACTACGGCCGGCACGTGGATCACTTCCCTGGTCGAGAGGTTCACGCGCCACAGCTGCACGCTCGAGGCGTGGCGACAGGTGCGCCAGTTGAGCGACCAACCGCCGAACATAACGGCCGGCGTGACGATCGCGCCTTTGGCGGGTGCGTCAAGCACGGCGACGACGGGCTGCGGGATGTACTGCTGCGCGGCGGCCGGCGCGGCGATGGCGAGAGCGATGATGGCTGCGGCAAGGATCTTGGTCATGGGCGGGGATTATAGCCTGTGCAACCCGTGTAACCTAGTACAACCTTTCGCGGGTCAGAGTGAGCCTGCGTGAGTCGGGTTGAGAGGCGAAAGCGGCGGAATTACTGAGGAAAAGTGGTGCGCCCGGCAGGGCTCGAACCTGCAACATTCGGCTCCGGAGGCCGATCCGAGCCTCTGTAGAATCAGTGGCTTAGCGCCGTATCTGCCTCGTTTGTAACCTGCGTGCAACCTTTCGCCTTTTCTGCGGGCCGGATTACCTCGGTGACGCGCGCGAGCGCCGCGGCGACGCGCGGATCGACGGTGGCGCCGGTATAGCGGTGCGTCTGCCGCAGGTCGGCGTGCTGGAGTAGCGTCTGCACGGCGCGATCGTCTTGCGTGATGGCGGCAACGAGGGTGCCGAACGAGTGCCGGAACTGGTAGGGCGTCACGTCGGCGAGCTCGCGGTGCATCTCGAGCGGCAGCATGATCGCGTTCGCTTTCGTGGCGGCGCGCCGCAGGCAGGCGCGGGCGCTCGAGGTCGAGAACTCGCCCCAACAGCCGAGCCGTTTGAAGTCGCCGAGCGCCTCCCAGGCCGGCGCAAGCAGTGGCAGCCAGGCGCCGGCGGCGCCCTTGCCCTTGCGGCGCGCGCGGACGAACACGGCGCGCTGCCATTCGATGTCGGCCGGGGTCAGTTTCGCCATTTGCGCCGGCGGCCAGCCGGTCCACGCGAGCAGCGCGAGCCGGGCTTTCGTTTGGCTCTCCGGCATCAGGTGCAGCAGCAGCGCGACGGCGGTCGGCGAGAGGGCGCGCGGCGGGCCGAGCGCCTCGAGGTAGCGCGGCACGTCGCGGGCGGGGTTGGGGGCGCTCTTCCCGTCGAGGACGCTCCACAAGTGCATCAGGGCCGTCCGGCGGTGGTTCACGGTCGAGGGCGCATAGCCTTCTTGGCGCCATGTCTCAAGCTGCGCGCGAATGTCGCCGGGCGTGATGCTGACGCGGACGCGCTCGGGGCCAAAGACGCGGAGCCAGCGCGCGAGATCATCGCGGCGATCGCGGATCGTCGGCATGGTCTGCACCTGGTCGAGATACCGGGCGACATCTTCGCGGAGGGTGGCGCCGGTGGCCGGCAGGTCGGCGCCGAGCGTCCGGCGAACGCGCTGCTCTTCTCTCCAGCGGCGCATGGTGACGATCGCGGTGCCGGCAGGAAAGCATTTCGTGCGGAGTCCCTGCGGGCCGGGGGCGACGCGGACCACGGCCCGCCAGCCGCGGGCGGTGCGATAGACGCCGGTCGGGGGCTTAGCTGCCGTCGTCGGCGGGCGCATACTTGTGCAGATACCGATCCGCCATCAATTCAATGGCGCGGAGTGCGCCGGGCCGGACGATGGCTAGACGCGCCAGTTTTTCGGCCAGCGTCAGGCGCTGCGCGCGTGGCGTTGATGGTGTCGCTGATCGATTCCACGAATCCGGAGAGGACATCAAAGATCGCGGTCTGAACAACGGCCGCGATGGCGCGCTCGGTGGCTTGAGAAATGGCAGGCGATTCGGCATCGTCGGCGGCTCCGGCTTGTTTCCTCGGTGGCTCTGGTGCAGCCTTCGGCTGCTGCGGTAACGCGCCAGTGTCGCCGTCGAGAATGACATCTCGGGTCACACCCAGGGCCAGCGCGAGCTTTTCAATCGTAACGAGTCGGGGCACGCGGTAGCCCTGCTCGATTTGGTTGAGGCTCGCCGGGTCGATCCCGATCTGGTTTGCGAGCTGCTTTTGGAAACGGATGCCTGCCGCCAGACGCAGGCGTCGGATTCGTTGCCCGATGGATTCGCTCATTCTAACACACCCTTGCTACTGAAACCCCTTCAGGATCTTACTCCTAAATAGTTGAGTCGTCTAGGCTTGCCGGCAACGCAAAGATTCTTGCCGATTACGCTTGACAGGTTTTCTTGTTAGGCTTATATTCCTTTGCGTGCGACTCAAGAAAGCGCGGACGACGGCAGGGTTGACGCAGGCGCAACTCGCGGCCCGTGTCCGGTGTAACCAAAAGCAAATCTCGAATCTCGAGGCGGGCGCGGTGCCGAATCCCTCCTATCGACTGGTCGTCAAGATCTGCCGCGTGCTCGGTGTCGATCCCGAATGCGTCGCCGAGTTCCGCGTCGGGGGCAAGTCGTGACGACAACCCTCCTGCCGGGGGAACGGCTCATGGACGCTCGACGGCGGCTCGAGCGCGAGATGCGTCAATCGGGCCAGGCGCTCGCGTCGGCGCGCGAGTTCGGCGATCGCTTGTCGCACGTCGGCGATCGCGGCGGTCAGATCGGCCTGCCGGACAGTCCCTATCTCACGATGGCCGAGGGGGCGCGGTTCGCTCGATTCGATGCCTGCAAAGAACCCGCGCGCGCCTTTCGTCAGTGGCTCGCGCGGAAGGCGGCGCCGGTCGTTCGGGCGCGCGGCCAGCTCTTGATTGAGCGTCGCGTTCTTCAACTGCTTTTGAAGGGACAGGTTTAGCGCCATGACTCCGCATTCTGTGCTGTGCGCCGGCGCCCCAAAAGGCAATTCGGTTGCCTGTCAGGAGTGTGGGCGATGAGAGAGCTGGTAGTCGTCTACGGCCTGCCGCTGCTTATCTCGGGCCTCACGGTGGCGTTCGGGCTCGCGGTGGCGGCCATCCTCGGCGCGTGGACGGAGCACACGGACGCCTCGCGCGAGCTGGCGGCTGACGTGGACGCCAGTCTGACGGCGGTCGGCAAGCACGGGCATCTCGCGGTCACGGTCATGGGCACGAGCGCCCCGAAGTTGTCGCGGGCGATCCGGCAGGGTGAACCGCTGAATCTCTGGCGTTTGGCGGCGCTGCCGGATGCGTTCTGGTTGGCGTTCATCGAGCGCATTGCGGATCGGATCGGGGCCGTGGTGATTCGGCCGCAGCAGGTCGCCGTGTTTCGCGGGTTCGCGGTGCCGAGCTCACAAACGATGGTGGACAGCATGCGAACAGCGTTCAACGAGGAAAGGAAGATGGCATGAAACGACGGGTGATCGGTGCGGTGGCGGCGTCTTCGATGGCGTGGGCGATGGCCGTGGCGACGGGGGGGATCATGGAGGCCATCTGCGCGATCTACACGCCGGACAACCCGGAATGGTGCCTGTTCTTCTGCTACTTGGTGAAGTAATGCACGCCCTGGACATTCTCCTGCGGCGGGTCGGGTGGGCGGTGCCGCTCACGGTCGTAGAACACAAGCGCGAAGCATGGGCACCCGCGCGATCGTCGGCTTTGTCGGGTTCCTGGGAGAGCTCGGCGACGGGTAATTCTGCCCGCGCAGGAACACCGCAGCAACCTACTGCGGGCGGGCCGACGTTCGAGCGGGTGTCGTCATGCGACTAAGCGCGTGCGGGCCGCGCTGCGGCTACTGCGGTCGGTGCTCGGCGTCGAGTGAGCGCCGGCCGCGGCGTGAGCCGGATCCCGTCTGCGCGCACTGCGGGACGACGGCGACGGTCGGGGTCTGCACGTCGCCGGCTGGCGTGTTCTGTTCGCACTACTGCCGGGCGGTTTACAACGACGAACGCAACCAACAGCAATTTTTCGCGAGGCGCTAATGACCGAGATTGCCCTGATCGACCTGTCCTCTATCGCGTATCCGATTTTTCTGACATCGGCGGCCGAGCCCGATCCGAATGCGGCCAGCACGAAGATGGTCGAGCGCGTGCGGTCGCTGACGGCGAACCATCTGCACGCGGCGATCTGCTGCGACAAGGGCAAGTCGTTTCGCGCCGAGATCGATCCGTCCTACAAGGCGCAGCGCGAAGCGGCGCCGGCGGCGCTCTACCATCAGATCGCGCTGGCAAAAGAGCAGCTCGAGGCTGACGGCTATCCGGTGTGGTGGGTGCCGGGGTTCGAGGCTGACGATCTGATCGCGACGGCGGCCATGACGGCGGTTCGTGCGCCGCGCAATCTCGACGTGCTGATCGTCTCGGCCGACAAGGATCTGCTGTATCTGGTCGGGCCGCATCTCGGCGGCGGCGAGGTGCGCGTGTTGTCGCCGGCGTCGGGGAACGTCTACGACCTTGACGCCGTAGAAGCCAAGTTCGGCATCAAGCCGTGGCAGATGCGCGATTACCTGGCGCTGGTCGGCGATTCCGCGGACAACGTGAAGGGCGCGAAGGGCGTCGGGCCCGTCAAGGCCAAAGAACTGCTGCGCGCCTACGGCGATCTTGAGGCCGTCTACGAGTCGCTGTCTAAGCATCCTGTGGCATTCAAGCCGGCGCTGGCGACGGCGCTCAAAGAGTTCGACGCGCGCCGGGCGACGGTCTGCCAGTTGATCACGCTGCGCACCGATGCGCCGATTCCGTTTGAGGAAGTCACAGCAGAACGCGCGCCGCGCAACGTGGCGCCGATGGAGGAAGAAATGAGCGACATGGGGCAGATGACACTGGAAGAGGCGAAGCAGAGCGTTGCCGCAGTCGTGGGCGTCCACGATGCGCCGCGCTCCCTGGTTGGTGCGCTGGTCGAGCACGCGGCGGCGTCGGGTGCCGTGGCGGCGCTCGAGGCTATGAAGCCGGGGCCGCCGGTGACGGTCACGGAGGCTGCCGCGGCGAACGTGCAGGCACTCGGCATGGTCAAGGGGCAGGGACAGGCGATCGAGTCAACGGGCCTCGCGCCGGCGCCGGTGGAGTTCGAGCGGCAGCTCGAGCCGCGCTCGCTCGGGCAGGCGTTCCAGCTCGCCAACCAGATGTATCAGGCGCGCATGTTCAACGGCTACGGCACGGCGCAGGCGGTGCTCTCGACGGTGCTCGCGGGCCGGGAGCTCGGTCTGCAGGCTATCGCCTCCCTGCGCGCGTTCCATGTCATCGAAGGCAAGCACGCGCTGGCGGCCGATGCGATGCGCGGCCTGGTGCTGCGGTCGGGCGCGGCGAAGTATTTCCGCATTGTCGAGCGGACGGCCGAGATCGCGACGTTCGAGACGTGGCGCAAGGACGAGCCGGAGCCGGTGCGGCTGTCCTACACGATCGCGGAGGGTCGCGCGGCGTTCGTCGGTGACGATCTCAAGTGGAGCAAGTCCTCGTGGGGCAAGCATCCCGCGGACATGCTGGCGGCGCGGGCGTCGTCCAAGCTCGCGCGGCTCGTCTACGCCGATATTCTCTTCGGGCTCTATGCGCCGGAAGAGCTCACGGAAGGGGCGGCGTAATGGCAACCGATCCGCGCGTCGAAACGCTCCGGCTGTTGCAGAGCATCGATGCCTCGCTCAAGGCGCTGCTGCGGCAGTCGGCCGGCGGCGGCGGCGGGCTCGAGGTCGCCGATGATCGCGATCTGGATTCGCAGTATGGGGATCCGCAGGTCAAGTTCAACCCGCGCGACTGGCGCGGCGACTCCTGCAAGGGGCTGACGATGAGCCAGTGCCCGGCCGAGTTCCTCGATCTGCTCGCGGGCACGTTCGAGTACTTCGCCAAGCAGGCCGAGGCCAACAACGAAGAGACGGCCAGCGGTAAGCCGGTCGCGCTCTACAAGCGCAAGGACGCAGCACGGGCGCGCGGATGGGCGAAGCGGATCCGCGGCGGCTGGAAGGCTGACGCGGGTCCGGAGCCTGGCCCGATCGATCCGGCCTACAACGGCGGATTCGACGTGAGCGGGTTCGAGGACGTAACCGATCTGCCGGACTCCGAGATTCCGTTCTAACCATCATGGATCCCGTGATCTGTCCGTCATGCGGGAAGCGGTGTTACACGTCGATCGCGGCGGCGCGGGCCGCCTTTCGTCGCGCGGCCTTTCGGCTGCGGGTCTACTGGTGCGACGCGGCCGGCGCGTTTCACGTCTGCAACGGGGAGAAACGCTGATGGCTGCGCAATTCGTGGTGCCGGCGCGCGTGGACGAGCTCGGCGTGCTCCGGCATGACGCCAACGGACGATTTGGCGAAGTCTGCCGGCAGTTCGCCGGGCAGCGCGTCGAGCTGGTCTTTCGGAAGCCGAAGAGCAAGCGGACGCTAGACCAAAACTCGTACTGGTGGGCTGAGCCCGTGCCACGGCTCGCGGAGCACTGCGGGTACAGCCCGAACCAGATGCACTATGCGCTGCTCGGCGAGTGCTTCGGTTACACGCCGGGGCCAACGGGTCAGGCGATCCCGGTCAAGGCGTCGAGCTCCGATCTGTCGGTGGAAGAGTTCCGGCACTTGATCGATTGGGTGCTGGTGTGGGCGCCGTCCGAGCTCGGCGTCGCGATCCAGTCGCCGGACGAATGGCAGATTGCGAGGGCCGCGTAATGCCTAAAAAGCAGTATCCCTACATGCTCTGCGAGAAACTGCACGCCGAGCTCGAGGGCGCGGAGGTCTGCGAGCGGTCGCACGATGATCCGCGCGAGCGGGACGAGGACGACGGCCGCACCTACGGCCATCCTGGCGACGAGCGCGAAGAGCGGCGATGGGCGGGGCGCGAGTGAGTCTCGCGTTTCCCAAACCGGAGAAGCGGCTCGCGGTCGAGAAGCGCGACGCGCGGCGGGTGCGCCGGCTGACGCGGGCGCAAGTCGTGGCGGCCGTCTGGCGCCGCGATCGGGGCGTCTGCCGGCGGTGCGCCCGGCGCTGCGTCCAGCCCAAAGAAACCTATCCGACAGATCCGGCGCGTGGCGAAGTCCACGATCTGCTGCCGCGGTCGCTCGGTGGCGATCCGCTCGATGTCTCCAACAATTTCCTGCTGTGCCACGGCTGCCACTTCGGCGGGCCGAGCGGCGCGCATATCGGAAGGATGAAACCATGACGATCGAAGTGCTCGAGGCTGTGTGGAACGGAGCATTGGAGTGCAGCGGGACGGCGCCGGGGCTGTCCGGCTATCAGGGCCGCAGCAGTCTCTACCACTCGCCGACGTTGGAGCGGTGGGAGGCGCTGCAGCGCGGCGAGGTCGAGCAGATCCAGCAGCGCCGCGGTCGGCCGCGGGTCGAGCGCGTGCCGGTGGTGCGGGCGACAACCTACCGTAAGCATCCGGCGCTGACGCCGGAGCGCGCGGCGGTGGTCCTCGAGCTGCTGCGTAAGGGCGTGAGTTACAGCGGCGTGGCGCAGGCGGCGGGGGTGACGCGGGACCAGGCGCGGCACGTCGGCAAACGTCACGGGATTTCGCGCGCGCGTCAATAGATTGTTGTTGTTCGCGTCAAGTTTCTTGCTATACTGTCGGCCTCTCCACCCATGAATAAAGCGCCGGCCTTTCAGTTCTACGCTGATACGTGGCTCTCGGACTTCCATGTGCGCTCGATGTCGAACGCGGCGCGCGGCGTCTATGTGGACTTGCTGGCGTTCTGCTGGCTCGAGCATGGCATTCCAGACAACCCGGAAATGCTCGCGCGCGTGCTCGCGCAAGACGTGCCAACGTTCGAGGCGCTGTGGGCGGAAATTCGGCCGCGGTTCTATCTCTCCGAGGGGTTATGGCAGCACAAGCGGCTCGACGCCGAGCGCGAGAAGCAGCGCAAGTTTAGGCGCAGCCGACAGTTAAACGGACGCAAGGGCGGCCGGCCAGTGGTTAGCACTAGCAAAGCTAGTGAAAACCTAGTGGTTTTGAAAACGGAAGCTAAAAAAAGCTCTCCGTCTCCTACTCCTTCTCCTTCTCCTAAAGAGAAGAGCAAGAGCGGGCCGTTAGTGTTCAGCGGTCCAGGGCTGCGGGTATCGCCGGCGCAGCACGCGATCGTGCGCGATGCGGCGGTCGATGCGGTCGGGAAGTACGCCGATGGGCTCGACTATGCGGCGCTGTATCGGGAGGCGGCGGCGGATTACGCCACGCACGGGACGCCGGAGGATCTGCTCTCGGCCCTGAAAAAGCGCGCGCGGCTCGCGGCGCTCCGGCGCAAAGACAAGCTGACCGATCCGATCCCGAGCGCCGAGGCGACGCGGGCGATGCTCGAGCAGTGGGACGCCGAGCAGGCGACGCCGGAGCAGCGGAAGGCGGCGATCGCGTCGATGCGCGCGAGCATGGCGGGGAGCCGATGACGCCGGCCGGGCCGATCTGCGACCTCGAGGCCGAGCGCGCCGTGCTCGGCGTCATGCTGATCAACCCTGACGCCGTGCATGATGTCCTCGCGGCGGTCACGGGCGGCGATTTCTACCGGCATGCGCACCGGGTCATTTTCGAGGCGATGCGGGCGCTGGCCGAGCGCAAGCAGCCGATCGATACCGTGACGCTGCGGGGCTCGCTGTCGGCGGCGGTGCTCGAGGATGTCGGCGGGCCGGCCTACCTCGCGAGCCTGGGCGACGGGATCCCGCGGTCGATTAACGTGAGCGCCTATTGCCAGATGGTCAAGGGCGCGGCCCTGCGGCGCCGCCTGCACGCGATTGCGACGCAGGTCATAGCCGAGGCCCAAGACGCGGGTATCGACGCCCAGGCGGCCGTAGAACGCGCGGAAACGGCCATTCTAGACGTAGGCCGGGCGACGGTGACGGGCGAGCCGCGGTCGATCGAGGCGGCGCTCGCGGCGACCTGGCCGGCGATCGAGCAGGCGGTCGATGAGGGCCGGCCGGCGGTGGGGCTCCTGACGGGGCTGGTCGATCTGGACCGGATGACGCACGGCATGCACGCCGGCAACCTGATCATCCTGGCGGCGCGGCCGGGCATGGGGAAAAGCGCGCTCGCGCTCACGATCGCCGATGCCGCGGCGCGGTCGCGTGATGAGGCGGTGGCCTTCTTCTCGCTCGAGATGTCCGAGGAAGAGCTCTCACAGCGGTTGGTCGGGGCGCTCGGCCGGATCGACATGCATCGGCTGATGGGCGGGAAGAGCGATGCCGGCATGCTACAGCGCCTCGCGACGGTGCGCGCGGATCTCGGGGGCTCGCGGTTGCTGGTGGACGATACCGCGGCGCAGACGGTGGCCTCGATCCGGAGCAAGGCGCGGCGGATTCAGGCGACGCGCGGCCTGTCGCTGATCGTGCTCGATTACATCCAGCTCCTTTCGTCCGAGCGGCGTTTCGATAACCGCGTCGTGGAAGTGGGCGCCATGTCTCGCGGATTGAAGCAGCTTGCCGGCGAGCTCCATGTGCCGATTCTGGCGCTGTCGCAGCTTAATCGAGGCTCCGAGGCGCGGAGCGAGTCCAAGCCGCGCATGTCGGATCTGCGGGAGTCGGGCTCGCTCGAGCAGGACGCGAACGCCGTCTGGTTGCTGCACCGGCCGGAGGAATACCAGGCGACGCCGGATAACGCGGGGATCGCCGAGTTGATTATCGCGAAGAACCGCAAGGGACCGACAGGGCTCGTCACGTTGCGGTGGAGCGCGGAGCATACACGGTTCGATTCGATGAGTGAACGGGTGGCGTCCTGAGCATTCATCGGCGCGCGGCGCGGCGTGATGGCAACGAGCTCGAGATCGTCCAGATCTTGCGCGCTCGCGGGTTTGCGGTCGCGTTCGTGTCAGGCACGGGGATTCCGGATCTGGTGGTGGGAAAGGGCGACAAATTATGGTGGGTCGAGATCAAGCAGCCGAAGGGGCGATTCAAGCCGGCGCAGGTGAAGTGGCGCTCGAGCTGGTCGGGTCCGGCGCCGATCACGCTGCGGACGATCGAGGATGCGATCAAGTTTCCGGAAGCAGCCTGACGGCGCGGCATTCGATGGACTCGGCCGAGTGGTATACGCCGGCGGCCTACGTCGAGGCGGCGCGCGAAGTCATGGGCGGGATCGATCTGGATCCGGCGTCGCATGCCGAGGCGAACGCGATCGTGAAGGCCAAGCAGTTTTACACGGCAGACGACGAGGGCACGTTTCGTCCGTGGCATGGGCGCGTGTTCGTGAACCCGCCCGGCGGCCTCGTCGGGGAGTTCTGGCGGTCGCTGATGGCCGCGTGGCACTACCAGGCGATTACGCAAGCGGTCTGGATCGGCTACTCGCTCGAGCAGTTGCAGACGTTGCAGGTCGTTACGCCCAACCTGACACCGCTGGATTTTGCGCTGTGCGTGCCATCGCGGCGGATTGCCTTTGTCGAGAACGAAGCGAAAAAGGCCGAGCGGCTTGCCAAGATCGACGCCGAGAACCTCGTGCGACGAGTGCAGGGCCGGAAGCTCAAGGCGCGGCTCGAGCGCAGCAGCCCAAGCCACGGCGGCTACGTCTGCTATCTCGGCGATCAACCGTCCAAGTTCGTGCAGGTATTCGGCGCGTTTGGTCAGGTGGTGATTCGATGATTTCGGAGCGGGCGCTCGCGTTACGCGCCGACCACCAGCCCCGCCGTGCTTGAACCGAACGCTCGGTTCTGCCATACTCAGCTTTGTCATCCACGTTCGTGGAAGGACTTACGGTGGACGCTCTCACCAGGGCGCCACCAGCTTTCCTGCTTTCCAATCCCGCTCAAACTTCTGTCGGTCTCGGTCTCTGTCGACGTAGAAGCCCGTCCACGGGACCTTTCCCACTACGAGATCCGGAATCCCCGTGCCATGGCGCTCATGGCTAAGCACGGCGAACTGCCGGCACCGGACGCCGCCATCTTTGCCTGCACGCAGGGGGAGCCGCTCGCCGTGTACCAGCATCTCCAATGGCTCACGGGCGCGGGCTACGAGTCGTATCGGACGCCCCGCGGCCGGCTCGCGTATCGCGCCATCCCTGGGGAGTATCAAGCCGGCGGATTGCCGTTTCCGACCCATGTCGTCACGAAGGGGAACCTCTGGCGGTCTGCGTCGGCGGTGCGGCGCACGCGGGACGGGCAGCGGACGTACATCTCCACCGGGATCCCGGTCTACACCGTTGAGGGGCTGCAAAAGGGCATGGGCAAGCGGCAATGCACGCGCACCTTCAAGGTCGAGCCGGTGACGCGGAAATGCCGAGAACTGCTCGGCCTGAAGCGCGTGACCAAGCGACATGGCGTGTTGGTTGAGATGTGGATCGGCATTAGCAGCGACGAGGCCGACCGCATGAAGCCAGCCGCGCTCCCCTGGATTGAGGCGACATGGCCGCTGATTGATGCCGGGATGACGCGGGGCGACTGTCACGGGTGGCTGAGCAGTCACGGCTATCCCGATCCGCCGCGCTCGGCCTGCACGTACTGCCCATTTCGAGACGATGACTCGTGGCTGGCGTTAACACCGGACGAGATGCTGGACGCGATCGACAAGGAGACGGAACTTCAGGGCGCGTACACCGGCACCACAGAACTGCGGAGTGTGCCGTACTTCCACGACTCCCGGCAGCCTCTCCATCTCGTGAAGTTGAAACCTGGGCGCGTCAACATGCAGCGGGCGCAATTAACGATGCACTCCAAGTTCCGCAACGAATGCGAGGGTTTTTGTGGTGTCTGATCCCGTCTACCAGAGGCTCGTGACCGCGCTATTGGAACTTCAGGCTCATGCGGACCACGCCTTACGAACAACCGGTCAGCGTGCGGGCGTGCCGCTGTTCGTGCCATCAGTGGCGAAGCGTGTGAAAGAGATTATCGATCCAGCACTCGCCTCCCTCGCCTCCCCGCCCCCTGACGAGCCGCCCCGCAAGCATTACATTGGTGCTTTCGACGGCGGGGCGTGTGGCAAGCGAACCAAGGAACGCGGGACAGCGGCCTACGAATGGGCCTATGTGACGTGCCCTGACTGTCTCGCAACGCGGGCTGCACCCCCTGACGAGCCGGAGGCCCACCCCAGAGAGGACGAGCGGTCGAAGTGCGTGCATTGCGGTGGCCCGAACGCCATCATCTGTAATCGCTGTTACGGCATGGTGGCGTATGCACGGCCGGGATTAGGAGAGGCGCGGACAGCCCCGGAGCCCGCGAAGGAGCCGCAGGGATGATGCGTTTGCGCGTGCGTCAAGGCGTCTGTAGACTGAAATAGTCGAGAACAGCCAGAAAAATGACCCCAAAGCAGGCGCGATTTGTCGCCGAATACCTGATTGACCTGAACGGCACACAAGCCGCGATTCGTGCCGGCTACAGCCCCAAGACGGCCAACGAGCAGGCGTCGCGGCTGTTAGCCAAAGCCAATATTTCGGCAGAGGTCAAGGCGCGGCAGGCGAAGCAGCTCGAGACGCTCGACTTCGACGCCGCGCGCATCTTGCAGGAGATTGGGCGCCTGGCGCTGGCCGATCGGCGCAGTTTCTATCGGGAGGACGGCACGCCGAAGGCCATGTCGGAGCTGACCGCAGCGCAGGGTGCGGCGCTCGCCGATGTCGAGATTCTGGTGCGCAACGTCGAGGCCGGCGACGGCCGATCCGACATGGTGCATAAGTTCAAGCTGTGGGACAAGCCGAAGGCGCTCGACATGCTGGCGAAGCATTTCGGCATCCTGACCGAGAAGGTCGAACACTCGGGCGGGCTGTCGATTACGTGGCTGACCAGCGAATAGTCATCCCGTACGCGCCTCGAGCCTGGGCGCGGAAGCTCCACGGTTCCTATCGGCGCTGGTCGGCGCTGGTGCTGCATCGGCGCGCCGGCAAGACGACGGCGATTCTCAACCATCATCAGCGTGCGGCGATGGACGATGCGTGGGAGATGGCGCGGCTGCGCTATCTGCTGCCGGATGCGTCCGAGTCGTTCCTGCGGCCACTACTCAAGCGGCGCGTGTACTGGCATGTGATGCCGACGTTGAAGCAGGCGCGGCTCGTGGCCTGGGACATGCTCAAGGAATACGCGCGGCCGATTCCGGGGCACAAGCCCAACGAGTCGGAGATGTCGATCCGGTATCCGAGCGGCCACAAGATCCAGCTAATCGGCGCCGATGATCCGGATTCGCTCCGCGGCCCGGCGCTAAGCGGCCTCTCGCTCGATGAGTATTCGCAGATCCCGAGCAACGCCTTCGGCGAGGTGTTGTCGAAGGCGCTCGGCGATCACTTGGGATACGCCATCTTTGCCGGCACGATCAAGGGCAAGGATCAGCTGTATCAGACCTACCAGGGCGCGAAGAACGAGCCCGATTGGTATGCCGTGTGGCAGGACATCGACGTATCGCTGTCAACGGAGTCGGGGCCGACGATTACGGCGCTGGAACGGGCAATGGAGGACGATCGGAAGCTCGTTGCGCAGGGCGTGATGACGCAGGCCGAGTTCGATCAGGAGTGGTATTTGTCGCCAGAAGCCGCGATTAAGGGCGCGTTTTACTCCGAGCAGATGTCGGCGGCCAAGCTCGAGGGCCGGATTACGCGTGTGCCGTACGATCCCATGCTGCCCGTGGATACCGATTGGGATCTCGGCATGGATGACCTACTGACGATCTGGTTTACGCAATCGCTGCGCAGCGGCGAGGTGCGGTGCATCGACTACTACGAGACGGCCGGCAAGGGCATTCCGCAGGTGGCGGCCGAGGTGCGCGAGAAGCCGTACGCCTACGGGACGCATTGGGCGCCGCACGATATTGCGGTGCGCGAGCTCGGCACGGGCAAGAGCCGGCTCGAGGTGGCGCGCGAGCACGGGATCAAGTTTGAGACAACGCCGCGGCTGCACGGCGCGGCCGGGTTCGAGGTGTCGGAGGGCATTAAGGCGGTGCGCATGCTGCTGCCGCGGTGCTGGTTCGATGCCGAGAAGTGCGAGCGCGGGCTCGAGGCGCTGCGCAACTACAAATCGGCCTTTAATAAGCAGTTGGGGCAGTTTACCGGCGTGCCGGTGCATGATTGGGCAAGTCACGGGTCGGATGCGTTCCGCGGCCTGGCGGTGAGGCATCGGGCGCCGGTGGCGCCGAAGGAAGAGGACGAGTTCGGCCGCGGTTGGGCGAACGCCGGCGGGCAAGGCTGGATGGGTGGCTAAGCGCGAGCCGGTGAAGCTGCCGCAGGGCCAGAGCAGCCATAGCGGGCCGCTCGAGCGGCTGGCGTGTTCAGATTGCGGGGCGCTCGGGTGTCTGGTTCCGGTGCCGCATACCACAAAACGTCAAGTTTCTTGACGCTTGCGCAAACACAGCGTATCGTTGGTAGTAATGCCATCCCATCCGTTGTCGGCGCGTAAGACACGGCAAGTCGTCCGCGCGCAGGCCGAAACGCTCGATACCCTCATCACGAAGCACAACGGCCTGGCGCGCGACACGCAGCGCGCGGTGGACACGCTCACCGATGCCGTCAACGACCAGAGGCGCGCATTCTTCGGGCGCGATTTCCTGGGCCGGCTCAAGTTCCTGCTGACCGGCAAGTAATGCCGCTCACGATTCTGCGCGAGATCTGCTGCGCCTGCGCGCATCCGGTATCAGCGGTGCCGGCGGCGGCGCTGCAGGCGGCCAAGTCGGCGCATGGCAGCGTGTGCTCGGCCAAAGTGTGGATGCTCCATGACTGAGACAGACAAGAAGCCGGCCGGCAAGGATGACGCGCTGCTCGAGCTCGCGCGCAAGCGGTTCAAGGTTGCGAGCGATGCCGTCAACACGCTGCGGATCCTGCAGCTCGAGGATAAGAAGTTTGCGGCCGGCGAGCAGTGGGACGCGAAGATCAAGTCCGAGCGGGAGGACAACGGGCGGCCGTGCCTGACGATCGATCGGCTCAAGCCGCAGATCAAGCAGGTCACGAACCAGCAGCGCAAGATGCGCCCGGCGATTCAGGTCAATGCGGTCGATAACAGCGCCGATCCCAAGACGGCCGAAGTGCTGCAGGGGCTCGTACGGCATATCGAAAACCAGTCGGACGCCGATGACGCCTACGACCAGGCCGGCAAGGACCAGACCGAGATCGGTATCGGGTGGTGGAAGTACTGCACCGAGTATCTCGAGGACGGCTCCGGCAACCAGCGGATCGTCTGCGAGCGGATCCGAAACCCGTTCAGCGTCTACGACGATCCCGCGGCGCAGAAGCGCGATCGGCGCGATCGGCGCTACCTGTTCGAGACAACATGGCTCGAGCGCGAAGAGTTTACGGCGCGCTACAAGCACGCGAAGCTCGTTACGTCCGATCTGCTCGAGGGCATGGGCGACGAAGGCCCGATGTGGATCGAGGGCGAGCGGATCCTCGTGGCGAAGTACTGGCGCGTCGAGGTGACGCGCGCCGACAAGACGCTCGCGAACGGCAAGACGATTCAGGTTGAAACGCGCAAGGTGTTTTGCGACCATATCACGGCGCTCGAGGTGCTCGAGCCGTACGAGTGGGCCGGCAAATACATTCCGTACGTCTGCGTCCTGGGCGAAGAGATCGACATCGAAGGCAAGGTCGATGTGCGTGGCATGGTGCGCGGGGCGAAAGACCCGCAGCGCATGTTCAACTACTGGAAGTCGGCGACAACGGAGGCGATGGCGCTCGCCCCGAAGGCGCCGTTTCTCGTGGCCGAGGGGCAGATCGAGCCGTACCTCGCGCAGTGGAAGAACGCGAACAGCAAGAATCAGCCGTATCTGCAGTACAAGCCGGTGACGTTGGGCGGGACGCTGGCGCCGCCGCCGCAGCGCCAGACGGCCGAGCCGCCGATCCAGGCGATGATGCGCGAGACACAGGGCGCCGAGAACGACATTCGCGCGGCGACGGGATTCTTCGATACCAACCAGCAGGAAACGCGCGAAATGTCGGGCGTCGCCATTCGCGCGCGGCAGTCGCAGGGCGAGCACGGCAACAGCGATTATCTCGATGGGCTCGCGCGCGGCGTGCGGTTCGGCGGGCGGATCCTGGTCGATCTGGCGCCGAAGATTTACGATGCGCCGCGGGTGGTGCGGATTCTCGGGCTCGACAATCAGCCCAAGACGGTGATGGTGCATGGGGGCCAGCCGCCGGCGGCGGATCCGATGACGGGCCAGCCGCAGCTGCCGGAAGGCGTGACGGAGATTTACGATCTGTCGGTCGGCGAGTTCGATGTCACGGTGCAGGCCGGGCCGTCGTACGCGAGCGCGCGCGCCGAGTTTGTCGAGCAGATGGCCGAGCTGTTCAAGGCGAATCCGGCGCTGTTCCAGGTGGTCGGCGACCTGTTTTTCGAGAACATGGATCTGCCGAACGCGAAGCAGATCGCCGAGCGGCTCAAGAAGATGCTGCCGCCGCAGCTGCAGGATCAGGAGAACGGGCCGACGCCGGAGCAGGCGCAGGCGCAGCTCGCGCAGCTCGGGCAGCAGTTCCAGATGTTGCAGCAGGCGTTCCAACAGGCGCAGCAGGTCATCGAGACGAAGCAGATCGAGGCGCAGAGCAAGGAAAAGATCGCCGGCGCCGAGATTCAGAGCAAAGAGAAGATCGCGATGTTGCAGGCCGAGGTCGCGAAGTACAAGGCCGACATCGACGGGCAACTCGCGCAGATGAAGCTCAACGCCGAGCTCTCCAAGGCTGCGCTACAGGCGAATGTCGCCAAAGAGACGCAGGCGGCCGATCACGCGCACGAAGCCGCGGTGCATGTCGATAGCCGGGACACGGCGCGCGAGTCGCAGCGGATCGAGCACGCGCACGCAGCGCAGATGCAGGCCAGCAAGCCGGATCCAAAGGGGAAAGCGGCGTAGTGCCGATCGAGAACCTGTATCGCTGCCCGATCTGCTCGCACGAGTTGCGGGCGCCCGCCGCGTCCACGCCGGTGTGCCAGTTATGCCTTGAAAACGCGCGCATGGAGTGGATCCCGGAAGCGGCGCCGCTGGTCAAGTTTCGCGGGAACGACTGGCAGACCAAAGTCCCGATCCCTGGCGGCGGTTGGACGGATCGCGGCAAGCCGAAGGCGCTCGGCGGCAAATAGATTTGCGCTCACACAAAGAATCATCCATAGTTGAGGGGTAACGCATGTCCGAGCCTGTAGCCGAGGTCGCCAATGTCGAACCGATAGCGCCTGTCGAGGTTGTGTCGGATCCAGAAGCGGCCAGCCTGGCCGACTACCGCGCCGGCAAAACCGCGCCGGCCGAGCCGGTCGAGGCGCCGAAGGTCGAGCCGAAGGTCGAGGCTGAGCCCGATCCGGCATCGGAGGCAGGGAAGGCGCTCGCGGCGAAAAAGAGCTCGCTGCAGGCGCGGATCGATGAGCTGACGCGCGAGAAGAATCAGTCGGTGGCGGCCGAGCGCGCGAAGGTCGCGGCGCTCGAGGCCAAGCTCGCGGCGCTCGAGAAGCCCGCGGCGCCGGTCGCGACGGCCAAGCCGAAGGTGGACGATTTCGCCACGTACGAAGATTTTGTCGAGGCGATCGGCGACTGGAAGGCCGAGCAGAAGCTCGCGGCGCACGTTGCGGCGCAACAGGCCGAACGACAGGCTGTGGCGCAGAGCCAGCAGCAGCAGCACTACGTGACGCGGATCGACAAGGTTCGAGCGACTGGCGTCGAGGCGCATCCAGACTTCGATGACGTGCTGACGGCGTTCGTTAAGGATGGTCACGTATTCCATCCGACCATCGAGGCGGCGACGCTGCACGAAGAGCTCGGCCACGAGATCGCGTATGCGGTGGCGAAGGATCCGAGCCTGAACGCGCGGATCGGATCGGCGCCGAATCCCTGGGTGGAGATCGGGCGCCTGGTTGGGAAGCTCGAGGCGGCGGCGACGCCGGCCGAGAAGCCCGCGGCGCCAGTCTCGCGGGCGCCGGCGCCGATTGTGCCGGTGGTCGGGGAAACGCCGGCCGGCGGGTTTGACCCGTCGAAGAGCAATTCGATCGCGGAGTTCCGGAAGAACCGCAATCAGTTCGTGCGTGCTAGCTAACCCGGCGCGGTATACGCGCGGGACGACTCGCCGGCCGTAAGCCGCGCGCCTCACCCTCGTAAGGGGTGCTCGTTCCTGTTCGCGGTGTTGGCCGAGCAGGACTGAGCGCGCGCGAGCGCGGTACGGCCGCCAGCACGAACGCACGGGGGCGCACACGTCGGCCCGGTCCCGTGCGACGACGAACGACTGCGATTCCCCTGCTAAGCCGGCCGGGGCGACTCGCATAGAACACCCGCACACGCGGGCCTCTATGGGGGTTGCCCAATGGCAACTAACGCCTTTCTCACTGACGACATTATCTCGCTGGAAGGGCTGAGCGTCCTCGAGAACAATCTCGTTGCCGCGAAGCACACCGACCGCAAGAAGGAAGCACTCTTCGGCACGCACGGCGGATCGAACCGCTCAGACACGATCCGCGTTCGCAAGCCGAACCAGTACACGGTACGCTCTGGCCGGACCTACTCGGCGCAGAACATCGAAGATCAGTACACGACCATGCTGGTCGATACGCAGATCGGCGTGGACACCGAGATCTACTCGGACGAGTTCAAGCAGGATCTGTCGTCCTTCTCCGATCAGATCATCAAGCCGCAGGCCGCCCTCCTGGCGAACGAGATCGACAAGGCTGTGCTGACCGCGGCCAAGCAGACGCACAACATCGTTGGCACGCAGGGCACGGTGCCGAGCGCGCTCTCGACCTACCTCGCGGCCGGCGTGAAGCTCGATCAGAACGCGGCGCCCCGCGACGGGCAGCGCGCCATGATCATCGGACCGCAGATGCAGGCCGATGCGATCGATTTCCTCAAGGGGCTGTTCAACTCGCAGAGCAAGCTCGGTGAGCAGTTCGGATCGGGCGAAGTGGCGAAGCGCGTCGCCGGGTTCGATTGGGACATGAGTCAGAACCTGGCCTCGCACACGGTCGGCCCGCTCGGCGGCACGCCGGCGACGAACGGCATCCCGGCGAACGGGGCGACGACCATCGTCACGAACGGCTGGACCGCCGCGGCGGCTGCGCGCGTCAAGGCCAATGACGTGTTCACCCTGCCTGGGATCTACAGCGTGAACCCGGTGTCGAAAGTCTCGACGGGTGTCCTGATGCAGATCCGCGTGACGGCTGATGGCAGCTCGGACGGTTCGGGCAACCTGACGCTCTCGGTCGATCCGCCGCTCTACTCGAGCGGTGCGCGTCAGAACATCTCGGCGGCGATTGCGTCGGCGCAGGCGCTGACGTTCTTCGGTGCGGCCTCGACCGCCGGCTCGCAGGGTGCGGCCTGGCACAAGTCGGCGATCGCGCTGGCGTTCTGCCCGCTGCCGAAGCCCGAAGGCGTTGACATGGCCTCGACCAAGACCGATCGGCAGCTCGGCATTTCGCTGCGCTTCGTGCGGTGGTTCGACGGCGACACGGACAGCTTCAAGGCCCGTTTCGACGTGAAGTACGGCGTCAAGGTGCTGCGCCCCGAGTGGGTTGTGCGCGTCGCCTCCGGCGCTGCGTAAGTCGTTCGACTCTGCCCGGCGGCTGGCCTCGAGCTGGTCGCCGGGCGCTCTCCTTTTCTCTCTTCTGAGGCAAGCCCCATGATTCAGCGACTCTCACTCGTGGCGGTTCTCGTGGCGTGCTTCGCGCGCCCGGTGGCGGCGCAGGACATCTCGACGTACGTCGCCTGCTCGGCGGCGCAGGCCGTCACAGCCGCGGCCGACATGCTGCACCTCGAGGCGGGGCCGGATCGCGGCGTGCTCGTCCATCGCGTCTGGATCGTGCCGGGCACGCAGACGACCGCGGGCTATCACCAATACATTTTGCGCACCACGACGGCGGCCTCGACGGGCGGCTCGTTGATTGTGCCGGCGCCGGTCAATCCGCTGCGCTCCGTCTTTACCGGGATCGTGCGCTACGGCGCGGCCGGTGGCGGCACGGACGGCTCAACGCTGGTCGGCGGCTCCTACTTCGTGTCAACCACAACCACGATCAATAACGCCGTGGCGCTGGTGCTGTTCGATGCCGCGGGCTCGGGCGTCAATCCCCTGCGCATCAACAAGGGCGGTACGACGGGGATCGAAGTCCGGAACGCCACGGGCGGCGCCGGCGGCGCGAACCATTACGCCTGTGTGCTGTTCACCGAGGACAACAAGTAAATGGCGAACGACGTTACGATCACAACGGCCGAAGGCGATATTGATGTCGCCACGGACGAAGTAGGCGGCAAGCACTACCAGCTGATCAAGCTCGTCGCTGGCCTCGAGGACAGCGCCGTTCGGCTCGACGGCGATGCGACGTACGGCCTCGATGTTGACGTAACGCGCAGCGCACTGCCGGATGGCGCGGCCACGGAGGCGACGCAGCTCTCGTTGCTTACGTCGTTGCAACTGCTCGATGACGTTGTATACGCCGAGGACACCCAGGCGCTCTCGGCCAACAAGGGGATCGCGATCCTCGCGGTGCGCCGCGACTCCGATACGTCCCTGGTTGATGCCGACAACGATCACGCGCAGTTGCAGGTCAACGCGCAGGGCTCGCTCAAGGTCGCGATCACGTCCGGCGCTGGCTCTGGCGGCACGTCGATCGCGGACGAAGCGGCCTTTACGATGGCGACGACCTCGATCACGCCGATCGGTGCCGTCTACAATTCTTCCCCCGATACGCTGACGACTGGCAAGGCCGGCGCGCTGCAGATGACGGCGGCGCGCGGGCTGCACGCGCATATCGTGGACGCGGCGGGTGCGACCATTACGCCCTCGTCGGACTATACGCACGATGCACCGCTGACGGTCGGCACCACGGCCGGCCCGGCGGCGATGTTCCGCGCCTCGAGCGCGGCCGATGCCGCGGTCGCGGATCAGGATGCCGTGCTCGGCGTCGCGACGCTGACGGGTAAGCAGGTTGTGATTCCGTACGCGACGCCTGCGCAGACGTGGAAATACGCGGCGGCGGCGGGCGGCCTGGTCAACACCACGGGCGTTACGGCGGCGGCTGCTGGAGGCGCCGGCGTTCGTCATTACGTGACATCGGCGCAGATCGTCAATTCCCATCAGACCATCGGAACGGAAGTGCTGATTCGCGACGGCGCCTCGGGCACGGTTATGCACCGTTCGTGGGCGCAGTTCACGGGCGGCGGCGGGACGTACAAGTTCGATCCGCCTCTCCGCGGCACGGCGAACACGCTGGTTGAGATCGCGGAAGTGACGGCGACAGGCGCGGCGGGCGTGCTGGTCAACCTGCAGGGCTACTCGGCGGCCGAATAGTGGCGAACAAGCTCAATCGACGGTTTGGGCGGGCGAAGGCCACGGTTGGCGGCGGTGGCGGCGGGGCTGGCTCTTCGCTGCTGTTCGATGGCTTCGAGAACGGCCTCGACGGGCTGAACGGCGCCGGCGTCAATCCCAACTGGCAATTCGTCGATGTCGTCAACGCCTCCATCGGCGATGTGGACATCACGACGGCGACTGGCGGGGTCACGCCGATCAGCGGCACAAAGATGCTGCGGATCACGACGACGGACAAGCAGGGCGGCGCGCCCACGCCGTATCCGGATTACGGCGCGGACGTGGACATTCAGCCGTGGAATGCCGCGGGCGGGAACCAGGGATCGAAGTTCGCCTACGAAGTTACGCAGGGCGGCGCCTACACCGAGGGCGTCTATCGTGCGCTGGAGTTCTATTTCTACCCGGATCAGCGCAGTAACACGCCCGTGACGGCGGGTGGCCGCGCCACAGAGCACGGCTGCTTACAGCTCGGCGCGTATTCGATGGCCCTGTCGCAAAAGGGCAACAACGATCAGGAGTTGCGGGGCGGGCACGGGTATCACACTGTCACCCTGCCGGCTACCAACGGTCGCTGGATGAAGTTCAAGATGTTCCGCGCCGGCGGGATGCGTACGACCTGGCCGACACCCTGCGCGTATTGCACGGTGTCCTCGACAAACGGCATCGCGTTCCAGGCTTACGAGCCAGTGACCTGTAGCCCCTCTGGCGTGACGATTCAGGTTTCGCATGAAGCCACGCCATGGTCAGTCTCTGGCAACAACCAACTGTGGGGATTCTGGACGGCCTACAACGGCATCCCCTCGGCTGGCGACACACTGACGGGCACGCTCTCGGGGGCCAGCCGCACGATTAGCGCGGCGGTGCAATACGTCCCAGGCAACTACGGCCTCAACAGCCTCGACCCGATCGGCTTCTTCACCGGCTTTGATGACCGCTGGATGATGCAGGGCGGGAACAACATGGAGTGGCATCTCGATTATCCGAATGCCACCTATTGGGATCGCGTCACGCGGTTCTATGTCGCCACTCTCTGGCAGCCGAGCGCGACTGAACCTGTCGTGGAGTACATGGACGACATGCGGTGGGTGTCGGCCACCGATGACGATTGCGTGGCCGTCTCGAATATGGGCGGCTTCTACGATCCGGCCCTGCAAAAGCTCTTCATCTCGTGGGAGAAGAACCACGACTGGTTCAACGGCAAGACGTGGCAGGTCTACGTGAGCACGTCGGATATGCACGTCAACGGGCTCGGCGCCGGGACGCTCTGGCAGAGCATCGCGGGCGTGGACTATGCCTGCGCATCTGTCTACGAGACGCTCGCCGACACGTTTGGGGACGCGCCGATTTACGTAGCGATCAAGCCGTCAGACCGCTCCACCTTCGCGCAAATTGAGCTGGCAACGGCATGACGCCGGCGACGACGATACGCCGCGAACAGTCCGGAGCCGAGCAGCAGGAGTGCCGAGGGCTCCGGCACGGGCGTAGGGAGCGGCGTGGGTTCTCGCAGGTAGCCGTAATTCGCGATGTCGCCATTCAACACGAGCGAGCCGTCAATCACGACTCGGAAGGGGTTGCACTCGAAGCATTCGCGGCTGAACTGTGCTCCGGACGTGGGATCGATCGGGCTGCTCGTTGCCAACCACGACGGGTCCATCGAGATCAGCAGTGTTCGGATGATCCCCGGCGCGGGCTCGGCGCGAAACCAGATGACGTTCGCTGTCGCCACCATCAGCTGACTGGTGAGGGGCGTGTAGGTGAACGCTGGAAACGTGGCGGTATCGCCACCGGAGGCGACGATCGACCAATCCTTGTTGTGCGCGTCATCAAACGTGAGGGATCCCGCCCACGTCCCGCCATCGCTCAATGTCACCCCGTCAAGGGTGAGGGTAAACGGGGTCGCCGCCGCCGGTTGAGCACACAGCCACGCGAGCGCGAATACGAGAGCCGTACGTTTCATCATGGGATCCGCCTCCTAGAGAGCGAACGCTACCACAGCGCAGGGGGGGGCGTCTAATGGCGCTCGTAGACACCGCACACGGGCAGGACATCAGCGGGAGCAATCTCACGTCGATTGCTACTACGTCCGGCACGATGAACGTTGCCAGCGGGGCGCTGATCGTCGTTGGCGTCAAGCACAATTCCGGCGTCTCGGTGTCGGCCGTTTCCGATGGCGGCTCGAACAGCCTTGTCTATGTGGGCACGGCAACAAACGCCTCGGCTGGACAGTCGCTAGATATTTGGCGCAAGGAAAACGCCACCGCGAACGCCGCGGCGACATGGACGGCGACGATTGGCAGCGCCGCCTATCCGGCGATCCGTGCGGTGCAGTTCTCCGGGGCGGCGCTGGCGAGCGCGCTCGACGCCTCAAACTTCGCCGGCTTTTCGGACGCGAGCTCGACGGTCACGAGCGGATCCTTTACGCCGGCGCAGACCAACGAAGTCGCGATCGCCTTCGCTATGTGTAACTCGTTGCCTGGCACCTGGTCGCCGGACACGGGATGGACACAGGTTGCCTCTGGCGCGGGCCTTTTTATCTTCGCCCAATACAAGACTCCGGTCGCGGCGTCGGCGCAGACAGTGGCGGCGACGAACGACCTCGGCCAATACAACGCGATTGGGGTCGCGACGTTCAAGGACGCGGCCGGCGGTGGTGGCGGCGCCGGGATCGGCGGCTTCAAGTCCCTGCTAGGGGTAGGTCGATAAATGCTTCTTGCGTCCTCGTCCTCATCGTCTGTCGTTACACCGCCCGCGGGCCTCGCCTCGGTCACGGGGCTCTCGATTGTCTCGGGCGCGCTCAAGCAGCTTGGCGTGCTCGCGGCTGGCGAAACGCTCTCGAGCGAGGATGCCGCGGACGGCCTCGAGCGGCTGAACGACTGGATCGACAGTCTCGGGATCGAGCGGCTGACGCTGTATCGCCTGCTGCGCACCGAGCACGCGCTCACGAGCGGCACGGCCAGCTACACGATCGGCGTCGATGGCGACATTGACATGCCGCGGCCGATTTGGATCGAGCGCGCGGGCCTGGTGGTCGGCGGCTACGAGCGCGAGATCAAGGTGCTGAGCGACGATCGGCGCGCTGCCGTGGCGAACAAGACGCAGGCGGGACAGGTCGAGGGCGTTTACTGCGATTTCGCGTGGTCGAACGGGCTCGCGACGCTCTCGGTCTATGCGGTGCCGGAGGACGGCGAGAGCACGCTCGTGCTCTACACGCCGGAGGCGCTGGCCGAGTTTCCCGATCTGACGACGGCGTTTACGTTCCCGCCGGGGTATCGGCGCTTCTTTCGGACGAATCTCGCGCTCGAGCTCGCGCCGGAATACGGCCGGCCGATCGATCCGGGGCTGCTCAAGCAGGCGATCGACTCGAAAGCGGACATCAAGCGCGCGAATCATCGCGAATCGGAGCTGGTGATTGATCGCGCGCTGCGCGGCCACGGCGGCTCGAGCCGCTCGGCGTTCCTGGGGGATCGCTGGTGAAGTGGCCGACATTGATCGGGCCGTCGTATACCGATCGCTCGGTGCAGGCGGATTGCGAGCGCACGATCAATATGTTCCTGCGGCGCACCGAGTCGCCGGACTCGCGGTTTCCGTGGGCGCTGTATAGCGCGCCTGGCGTCTCGACGCTCGGCTCGGTATCGACGGCGCCGGGCCGCGCGCATTTCGCACAGGACGGGCGCGAGTTCGCCGTGATCGGCTACGGGTTTTACGAGATCGACAGCGCCGGCGCGGCGACGCTGCGCGCGAGCCTTGAGAATGACGGGCTGCCGGCGACGATTTCGGGCAGTGGCGACGCCGGCGGCGAGCTCTTCATCACGTCGGGCGGCAAGGGCTATTGCTACAACCTCGGCACGGACTCGATCACGACGGTGCTCAACTCCGGCGCGAACGTCGGCGGCTATCTCGATGGCTACTTCCTGTCGTTGGACACGGCAACCTCGACGCTGCGGATCTCCGATTACCTCGACGGGCTGACCTGGGATCCGACACAAGTCGCGCTGCGGGCGTCGGCCGGCGATAAGTGGGTCGGCATGCAGGTTGTGCATGACGAGGTGTGGCTCGGCGGCTCGCAGACTTCGGAGATCTGGCGCAACTTCGGGACGCAATCGCCGGCCTATCCGTTCGTCTTTGCGCCGGTGCCGGGCGCGGTCATCGAAGAGGGCGTCGGCGCGGCCTTCTCCTATGCGCGCGTCGATAGCACGCCGATCTGGCTCAATGCGAGCGAGCAGGGCCAGGGCAAGGTGCTGCGGGGCAACGGCTACGGCGTGCCGCAGCGGATCAGTAATCACGCGATCGAGTCGGCGATTCAGGGCTACGAGACGATCAGCGACGCGATCGGGTTCTCGATGCAGTACGAGGGCCACAGCTTCTACATCCTGACGTTTCCGACCGCGGATCACACGTGGGTGTACGACCAGACCTCGGGCCAGTGGGTTGAATGGCTCTATTGGGACGTGGCCGCGGCCGAGTGGAAGGCGTACCGGCCGATCTTTCATGCGATGGCGTTCGGCCAGCATCGGATGCTCGATCGGGCCACGGGCGCGATCTACTCGCTCTCGAGCACGGTCTACACGGATGCCGGCGGCGCGGCGCTGCGGCGGCTGCGTCGGGCGCCGTTTCCCTCGACGGACGATTCGCGCGTGTTCCTGTCCGAGCTCCAACTGCTGACGGCGGTCGGCGTCGGCCTCTCGAGCGGTCAGGGCTCAGATCCGCAGGTCATGCTGCGGCTGTCGCGCGACAGCGGCAAGACGTGGGGGAACGAGCACTGGACGAGCCTCGGCGCGATCGGCGCGTATGCGACGCGCGTCTGCTGGAGCCGGCTCGGGATGTTCCGCGGCGCGCGCGGCGTCGCCGAGATTGTCTGCTCCGATCCGGTGCCGTTCTCGATTGTCGGGGCCGCCTTTGAGGCGACAGGCGGCTCGAATTGAAGCTCTCGGCGCCGCGGTATCGCGAGCCGTTTCTCGACGGGGCCGGCCGGGTGTCGCCGCAGTGGCAAAAATGGATGGATGAGATCGTGACGGCGCTGAACGCGGCGCCGCAGGTTCAGAAGTTCGCGGGGGATCCCAATGGGTTTGTGTCGGGTTATCCGGGGGATCTGGTGGTGGATGTTGGCGGCGGGGCGCTAACAACGCTCTACGTCAAGGAATCCGGCGCCGGCACGCTGACGGGATGGGTCGCCAAGTGACGCACCGGATCCTGCCGCGGGCTGACTACGGGCGCCTGGTTGGGACCGAGCTCGAGGCGCTCGCGCCGCATCTGCCGGAGGACGCGCAAGTGCTGGTGGTCGAGGACGAGCACGGGGCGATTGTCGGCTGTTGGTCGGCCTTCTCGCTGCTGCATGTCGAGGGTGTGTGGACATCGTATACACATCGCGGCAAGTCGAGCGTCGCGCGGCATCTGCTCGCGGGGATGCGCGAGATCGCCAAGAACCGCGGCGCGCAGGCGGTCAATACGGCGTCGGTCGATGAGGACGTGTCGGCCATGCTGCACAAGCTCGGGGCGGTCAAATTGACGGGTGAGCACTTTTCTTTGAGGGTCGCGTAAATGCCTGCAGCTATTGCTATTCCAGCCATCATCGGCGCCGCGGGCGCCGGCGCGTCCGTCTACGGGGCGCACAAGGGCGCGAACGCGGCGCGCGACGCGGCGCGGATTCAGGGCCAGAGCGCCGATCGGGCGCAGGCGTTTACCGAGCGCGCTTATGGCGATCAGCAGCGCGCGCTCAATCCCTACATGCAGGCCGGCGAGCAGGCGCTCGGCGGGCTGATGGCGCGGTATGGCGGGCAACCGCTGCAGAACCGTTTCGCGCCCGGTGGTGGACAGGCGGCCGAGCCGCGGCAGGCGCCGGTCATGGGCGCACAGGCGCCCGGTGGCGCGTTCGGACAGGCGATGGGCGGCATGGGTGCGGGGGCGTCGATGGGCGCGCCACAACAGCCGCAGGCGCCCGGCATGGTGCGTGTCAAGGCGCCCACGGGTGAAGAGGCGATGCTGCCGGATGGCTCGCCACAGTTGCAGCAGGCGCTCCAGCGCGGCGCGGTGAGGCTCTAATGCCGTGGTTTGAAGAGAACGTCGAAGGCTATCAGCCGGCGGGCGGTGGCGGGATCGCGGCCTCCTACGATCCGGCCGTGTCCGGCCAGATCCAGGCACAGATGCCGAGCGAGCAGCAGCAGGCGCAGGCGTACGCCGAGCAGCGCGCCGCGGTGCAGCCGTCGCAGGTCGGCCACGACGGCACCTATAACGGCATGAACCGGGAAGCGTACCGGGATGCGTGGATGTCCTCGGGCGTCAACTCCGTCGCCGGCATGAAGGATTGGATCGCCAAGAACGGCGGCGAGTGGCTGTCGGATAACGGCACGGTGCGGACGCCCTACGGCGAAGTGCTCGACATGGGCGGCAACGCGCGGGGCTCGGCGGCCGGTCGCGGGTCGCTGACGACGGCATGGGGCGGTGGCGGCGGCGGTGAGGCGCAGCCGCAGGGCGGCGGGCCTGGTGGTGCGTATTCACCAGGTGGCGCCTACGGTGGCGGGTTTGCCGGCGGTGGCGGGGGCTACTACGGTGGCGGCGGCGGTGGCGCAGCGCCGGGCGGGTGGGACGGCGAGAAGTTCGTCGCGCAGCAGATTACCGGGCCAACAGCCTACAACCCCGCGGCGACGCAGGGACCGCAGAACTACACGCCGCAGCAGATCCAGGCCATCCAGGCCGAGCACGGGCCGGAAGTCGCGGCGCAGATGATCCAGGCGCGCGAGTATCAGGCGGCGCAGGCGCAGCAGGGCGCGAACGTCACGGCCGGACAGGTGCAGTCGCCGGCGGCGCTCCAGGCGCAGATGATCGCGAACGCCGAGAAGTTCGGGGGGGTCACGGCGGCCGACATGGCGGCGGATCCCGGTGTCGCGTTCCGGGCCGAGCAGGGCGAAAAAGCCTACATGGCGAACAAGGCCGCGGCCGGTGTCGCGCGCACGGGCGGCGCCATCAAGGGGCTGCAGGAATACAACCAGAACCTCGCCTCGCAGGAATACGGCAACGTCTACGGCCGGAAGTTCGGCGAGTACACGACGGGGCTCACGGATCGGCTCAATGTCGGCATGGCGAACAATGCCGCGAACGCGCAGGCGTACGGGCTCACGAACCAGTACCAGCAGGCGGCGCAGTTCGCCAACCAGAACGCGAATCTGCAGGCCGGCATGTTCAACAGCGGCCAGCAGCAGCAGAATAACCAGTTCAACGCGGGACAGGTCAATCAGGCCGGGCAGTTCAACGCGGGGCAGGCGAACCAAATGGGCATGTCGAATGCCGAGCGGTTCCAGCAGGCCAGCATGTTTAACTCCGGCCAGCGCCAGCAGAACGCGCAATTCAATGCGGCGGCGCAGAACACGGCCTCGGCGCAGAACGCCGGGAACGCGCTCAGCGCCTGGGGCACGTATCAGGGGCTGAACCAACAGAATCAGCAGTTCAACGCCGGCCGGACGGATCAGGCCGCGCAGCAGAATTGGGCGAACCAGTTCAACACGCAGAACGCGAACAACCAGAACGCGCAGGCCGCGTGGCAGGGCAACACGAACGCGCAGCTCGGGCAGGGGAACCTCAATCTCGGCTACACGCAGGCGGCGAATAGCTACGGCGTCGGGATGGCGAACGTCGGGCTCGGCTATCACCAGGCCGATCAGTCGTACGCGCTCGGCATGGCGAACAACGCGCTCGGCTACTTCAACGGCGCGAACAGCTACAGCCTCGGCAACGCGGCGAATCAGCTCGGGTGGGCGAACTACGGGCTGAACGAGCAGGGGCAAGGCTTCAATCAGGCGTATTCGCTCGCCAACATGGGCCTGACGGCCGCGAGCCAGTACGGCAACTATGCCGGGCAGTACGGCGCCAACTCCGGCAACAACGCTACGGGCGCCGGCAACGCCGCGGCGGCGGGTCAGGTCGGCGCCGCGAATGCCTGGACGCAGGGGCTCGGCGGCGCGTTCAATGCGGGCCTGGGCGCCTATGGAATGTATCTCGGCGGGCAGAATCCGCAGGGTGCGCAGTAATGCCGATTGATCCTTCGATTGCGCTCGGCGTACAGCCGATGCGGTTGGCGAATCCGCTCGATCTGGCAATGGGCGTGCAGCAGATGCGGTCGCAGCGGCTCGAGAACCAAGTCCGGCAGGAGGCGCTCGACAAGGCCGCGAACGCGAACGCGATCGTCAAGGCGCAAGATGAGGCCATGCGGGGCGCGAGCGGCCTCGATGACTACCTCGCGCGGCTGACGCAGGCCGGGCACGGGCACCTGGCGCCGACGATTCGCAAGCAGTGGACCGAAGCGGACGAATCCGCGCAGAAGGCGAAAAAGGCACGCGCGGACGCCGAGATCGCGGAGGCGGATTACTTCGGTAGCCTCGCAGCCTCGGCGAAGCAGTGGGAAAAAGACGGGCCGGAAGCCGTCCAGAACGCGGCGCTCATGGCGCTGTCCCATGCGAAGCGGTCCGGCCACGATACGAGCCAGATCGAGGATGCGCTCAAGCAGAACCCGGCGGCGCTGCCGCAGGTGCTCGAGGCGCTGATGCAGGCGTCGCCGGCGCAGCGCGGCCTGCTCGACAAGGAACGCGGCACGGGGATCCAGGCGCAGACCGCGGCGACGACGGCGGCGAACGTCGCGAGCCAGATCCAGACTGCAGACGCAGCGCGGCCGGGCGTGATTGCCGACTCGGCGCTCAAGGCGCAGATTACCGCGGGCTCGCGCGGCGGTGTGACGCCGGCGCAGCAGCTCACGGACAAGCGCGAGCAACAGCGGATCAGCCTCGAGCAGCAGCGCGTCGCGCTCGATCGGCAGCGCGCGGCCGATGCCAAGACCGACAAGACGACGCTTTCGCCGGAAGGGCTCGACGCGGCGGCGATGATGTTCGCGAAAACCGGGCAACTGCCGGCGCTCGGCGCGGGCGACAAGGATACCCGTAAGCACATCATCAACCGTGCCGCGGTGCTGATGCCGGGGCTGGACATCGCGAGCGCCAAAGCAGACTTCAACGCGAATAGCGATTCGCTGCGGACGATCCAGAAGCAGCGCGACGCGATCGCGGCGTTCGAGCAGACGGCGAAAAAGAATATCGACGTGTTTCTCGAGACGGCCGGCAAGGTGGTTGATACCGGCTCGCCGATGGCGAACACGGCGGCGCGGCTCATCTCGGGAAAAATGCTCGGCTCGCCGGATCAGGCGGCGTTCGATGCGGCGCGACAGGTCGCGATCAACGAGATCGCGAAGATTACGAGCAACCCCACGCTGGCGGGCCAGTTGTCGGACTCGGCGCGGCATGAGGTCGAGGCGTTCAATCCCGGCAACGCCACGCTCAAGCAGTCCGTGGCGGTCATGCGCCTGCTCAAACGAGACATGGACAACCGGATCACGTCACTGGACGAGCAGATCGGCGCGATTCAGGGACGTATCAAGAAGGCGGGCACGCCGGAGGCCAGCGCCAAGCCGAGCGGCGGGCCGAAAGTCGGCGATGTGGTCGAGGTCGGCGGCAAGAAGATCAAGATCAGCGCCATCCATCCAGACGGCACGTTTGACGGATCGGAAGTCAAGTAATGGGCCAGCAGGGCGCGTATAAGCTCTCGGACGCCAAGCCAATCGGCGCGTTTTCGCTCGCGGAGGCGAAGCCTGTCGAGGCGGCGCCGCAGCCGGCCGGCGGGGTCGAGGGGTTCGGGCGGGAGTTCTGGCAGCGCGCGAATCCGCTCGAGTGGGTCAAGGGACTGGTCGAAGCGGCCAAGCATCCGGCCGATGCCGCGCTCGGCATCATCAAGGCCGATCCGAAGTTCCTCGAGCAAGCGCAGGAGCACGCGGCGAAGGGCGACTACCTGACGGCCGGGCGCAAGGTGCTGTCCTATCTCTCGATGGGGTTCGGGCACGATCTCGACAAGCAGGCCGATCTGCTGAACGAGGGGCGCTACGCCGAGGGCGTCGGGGCGATGGCGGGCATGGCGACACAGTTCGTCGCGCCGGAAGTCGCGGCGCGCGGCGTCGCGGCGGCGCCGAGCCTGCGGCCGAATCTCAAGCCGGCGAATCCAGCGATCCGTGAGGCGGTCGAGTTCGGCAAGGCGAACGGGGTCGCGCTCGATGCGGCCACGGCCACGGATAACGCGGCGGTGCGTGGGATTCAGCATCTCGCGGATCGATCGGTCGGCGGCGCCGCGGTGGCGGGCCGGAAGGCGCAGGCGCAGGCCGAAGGGCTCGCCACGCTCGGCGAGCAGCTCGCGGCGAAGGGGCATCCGGTGCCGATGACGCGCGAGCTCGCCGGGCAGGGCACGCGCGATGCGTTGCTCGGCCAGGTGCGCCAGCACGCGGGCGACGCCGACGAGGCGTATACGGCGCTGCGGACGATCGAGGCCGATCCGGCGAACGCCAACACGATCACGCCGGATGTGCATGTCATTCCGGATGATGCGCCGGTGCGGTTCACGAACAAACCGACCGCGCTCCCCGACGAGGTATTCGAGTCGGTCTACGCCGATGCCAAGCAGAACGGCTACACGGGCACGAAAGGCGCGCTGCGGCGCGAGTTCGATGATCAGCTCGGGGTGGGGTATCGCGGGCTCGATGAAGCGGACGCCGGCGCCGCGGCGTTGTCGCCGGAGGCGCTGCTCGCGGACATTCGCAAGCATGGCGGGCTCAAGCCGTTCGACAAAGAGGGCATTGTCGGCGCGGGTTCCACGACGTACCGCGGCGAGTATCAGAGCATCCAGCAGGGGTTCAACTCCTATACCTCGGGATGGTCGCAGCGCGGCGGCGCGCAGATTTTTCGTAACAACGGGCTGACGCTCGACGGTATGCGCGAGGCGCTGTCGCAGAATCCGAAGTGGGCGTCGATCACGGAGAGCACGAACGATCTGCTGGATGCGCTGAACGAGGTCGCGCGCGGCGGGCCGTCCCAGGTCGTCAAGCCTGGCGTCGAGGACGCGCTGCAGGTCGCCGGCGTCAAGCCTGGTTCGCGCTGGTGGCAGAAGGACGCCGAGCCGCAAACGATCCCGATGGCGGTCGATCTGCGGCCGGCGCGCGCGGCGTTCGCGGACACGTATCAGGCGCTCAAGCGAGAGGCCGAGCTCGTCCCGCTGATGGGCGACAAGGCGCGGGCGCTGACGGCGCTGGATCGCCTAATGAGCGGGCCGGAGCATGCGCCGCTGTCGGTGGTCGATGCCGCGCTCGGCGAGCTCAAGACATTCGCGCGGTCTGACGTGCCGGAGTTGCGCACGATCGGGCAGGGCAAGGTCGCCGGGGCGATCAAGCATCTCGACGCGGCGGTGCGCGAACGCGCGGCGCAGGCCGGCCCGCTGGCCGAAGAGGCGCTAGACGCCGGGCGCCGCGCGACGGTGGCGAAGTATGAGGCGGCCGGGGTGCTCGAGAAGTTGCACGCCGAGCCGGTCAAAGCCTACGGGCAGACGGTCGCGCGGCAGGATGCGGCGATCGAGCAGCTGCGCGGCATTGCGAGGCAGGCGCCCGATGAACTGCCGAAGATCGGCCGCGCCTATCTCGATGACCTGCTGACGCAGGCGAAGGACGGCGGCGCGTTCGCGCATGCCGACAAGCTCTTCGCCGAGTGGCAGAAGCTCGGGCCGGAAACGAAACGGCTGCTCTACAAGGATCCGGCCTATATCAAGGAGCTGGATAACTTCTTCCTGCTCGCCAAGCAGACGGCCAAGAACGCGAATCCGTCCGGCACGGCGCATGCCGCGGCGCTCGGCGCGACGGGCGCGGCGGCGGCGCACGGGCTGTTTACCGGCAACCTGGCGGAACTAGCGACGGTGGTCGGCACGGTGGCGGGCTCGGCGGGCCTCTCGGCCTTCCTGCACTCGCCGGCGGGTGTGCGGATCCTGACGGGCGGGCTGCGGCTGCCTCCGAGCGCGGCGGCGAAGGCGCAGTGGTTGGCGCGCGTCAAGGCGTTCGCGGCGGCGCAGGGAGCAGTGCAGACAGCAAAAGCGCCAGCAGGATCCATCCAGTGAAGAGGACGCAGGCGAACCAGAACGCGGTTTCTACCGCCGCGAAGGCGCGCGGCCGGCGATATAGCCACAACCGGAACAGCACGGCCAGCAGGCCCATGAAACGAGATCATACGCTATGAGCACCGGGACGCTTTCCCCTTCGCCGAAGTTCCTCGGCCTGTCCGATGCGGGCGTTCCGCTGTCCGGCGGGCTGCTCTACACCTATGCCGCGGGCACGTCCACGCCGGCGGCGACCTACAGCGACGCCGATCTGACGGTCCCGAACGCGAACCCGGTTGTCCTCGACTCGGCGGGGCGCGCGACGGTGTATCTCGCGGCCACGTCGTACAAGTTCGTGCTCAAGACGAGCGCAGCCGTTACGGTCTACACGCAGGACAACATCGCGGCGGTGAACGCGGGATCGTCGGGCCTCGGCGAAGTGTTCACCTTTGGCGGCGATGGCGCCTCGCCGATTACCGCCACGAGTTACCAGGCGGGCGCGACGTTCGACAAGCTGCACCCCGGAACGGCGGTGTTCTACGAGGACAGCGCCAACCTCGCGGGCACCTACAAGCTGCAGGTGACGGGGCTGCAGGATACGAGCGGGACGCTGACGGTCGCGCTCGTCAATCTGGACGACGGGGCGCCGGATACGCCGATCGCGACGGTGGAGATCGACAGCCTGACGGGCGAGCTCGGCGAGTCGGACGAGATTATCTTTCCCGCGGCGGGCACGGCGAAGCACTACGGGATCAAGGTCCGCGTGTCGGCAAATACCGGCTTTGCGTGGGGCTGCAAACTAATGAGGGTTGCCTAATGCGTACATTGTTCGTGTGTCTCTTCGCTCTGCTGCCGGCGCTCGCGTCGGCGCAGGTCGCGCCGACTGTCGTCTCGACGCTGAAAACGACCAGCACGGCGGCCACGTCGATTCAGGTCGGCTGTGCGGTGGGCTCGTCGGTCTGCACGGGCGGGATTGTCGCCGGGCCGATCGATGTCGCGTCGGTCACGTCGGGCGGGTTCATCGGGATCGCGTCCAGCGTGCCGGGGGTGACGACCTATCGCCTGTATAACAACGCGGGCACGCTGACATGGAACGGGGTTCCGCTCGCAACGGGCGCGAGCCTGAGCGGGACGACGGGCACGATCCCGCTGTTTACCGGCGCGAGCACAGTCGGCGATTCGATCATGACGCAGAGCGGCACCACGATCACGGTCGCCAACACGATCGCGGCGACGACGGGCACCTTTACGAACGTCGCCGGCACGCTCTCGACGGCCTCGCAGCCGAACGTGACGACGCTCGCGGGCCTCACGTCGGCCTCGTCACTGGCGACGGTCGGCACGATTAGCAGCGGGACGTGGAACGGCACGGCGATCAGCCTGACCTACGGGGGCACGGGGCAGAACCTATCCGGCACGGGCGGCACGTCGCAATTCTTGCGGCAGAACACGGTCGGTGGCGCGATTACGCCGGTACGGCCGGCGCTCGCGGATCTGTCGGATGCGGCGTCGGTTGTTGTCACTGGCGGATCCTACAGCGATCCGGCCTGGATTACGGCGCTGTCGGCGTCGAAGCTCACGTCTGGCGCGCTACCGGATGCGCGGCTATCGGCGAACGTACCGCTAAAGGACACCGCCAACACGTATACCAGCGCGCAGACGTTCAACGCCACCGCGAGCGTCTGGCAAACTTTCACAGCGACAGGCACTGACGGGCCTGCGTTAATTGTCGATTCCAACGCCGGCGGAAGGCGTGTGGAGATGCCTGGTTATTTGGTGATGTCGGGCATCGTCACCCCCGGCGCGCTTGTCTCAAACACGAACAACTGGACGCTGTTATCCGCAAACGAACCATCATTTGTCTATCGCGCAGCAGCCACTAGCGCGATTGATTTGACCGGCATTCTTGGCGGCGGCAGCGGCACATACTTCTGGCTGTTCAATGGCGGCGTGAACACTATCACCCTGAAATACAATTCGGGCAGTTCATCGGCGGGGGCTCGTTTCTATACTCCGGGCGGCGTCGATTATTCGCTAACCACGCTAAAAAGCGTGATGCTGTATTACAGCGCCACTGATGCCGCGTGGCTCGTGCTCGGGGGTGGGTAACATGCGCCGCATCCTTCTACTGATTGCGCTGCTGCTCGCGGCTCCAGTGCTGGCGCAAGACGCCAAGCCGGCGCCCTACACCGAGATCGAGGCGCTCAAGATCCAGAACGTCAACCTCGAAGGCGCGATCGTCCGGCGCGCGGTGGACGACTGGCAGAAGAAAGTCGCGGCGCTCAAGGCCGAACTCGAGAAGGCGCGGCCGGGATTCGTCTGGAATCCGGAGGACGGATCATGGGCGCCGGTCAGTAAGCAGTAAGCGGATTCGGGACGGCATCAACGCGGGCAATTATTTGACGTAAACGCAAAGAAACGCCGGGCTTAGGCGTTTTCCATAGCGTATAGTTGGGTTTACCGCGTCAAGTTTATTGCCTTTCACGCAAAGTTCCAACGTGCGCGGAGTACCTTTACATGGGCGATTTGACTATTAGCACGGGCCAGATTCTCGCGGTGGTCGCTGGCGCGGCCGGGCTCGTTACCTCGATCTGGCACGCAGCGATTGCCATCGGTCGCTTGACGGTCAAGGTCGAGCGTCACGGAGACAGGCTCGACAAGCACGAGGGAAAACTGAGCGATCACGACGGCGAGCTCAAGTTTCTCAAGGGGATTGGCCGGGGATGACCGACGCGCAGATCCTCGACGACCTGATCCGCCGAGAGGGCGGCTACAGCAACCGGGCGGCCGATCGCGGCGGGCCGACCAACTTCGGGATCACGATCAAAACCCTCTCAGCCTGGCGCGGGCGTCCCTGCGACGCCGGCGATGTCAAGGACATGCGCGAAGCGGAAGCGCGCGCGATCTACGTCGATCGCTACATCAAGCCCTTCGCCGAGGTCGAGGACGACGCGCTGCGGGCGCATCTGGTCGATATTGGCGTGAACAGCGGGCCGGGGCGTGCAAAGACGCTGCTCGCGCGAGCGATGGATGCGGCGCTGGTGTCGGGGCGGCCGTTGACGCTCGAGCTGACGATCGCGCGGATCAAGTTCTACGGCGCGATCGTCCACGACGATCCGACGCAGGCGGCGAATATCAACGGCTGGCTCAATCGGGCCTGCGAGTTCCTGTGAAGCGGATCGTGTTCGTCCATCCGTCAGGGCTGCATCAAATTATGGGCACGGACGGCGATTTGCCGGCGCCGGCGCTGCCGGTCACAGCGGGGCCGTTCGAGGCGCTCGGGCGCCGGGTCGAGTTCGCGAGCCTGTATCGCATGACTTCGCGCGGGGCGTTCTATCGCGAGCCGATTGTGCCGGCCGAGCACACGTTTCACGAGGCGCAGCGGTGAGGCTCGGGCAAAGCTCCCTGGCGCTCAGTCGGCGGAAGGCGCCGAAGCGCGCGATTGTGGCGCCGCCGGCGCGCGCGGTGGTGCGTGATGCCGGGGTCGAGCTCGAGGTCGTCTGGTATCCGCACCGTGACGCGCTCCCGCTGTTGTCGCTGGAGTATCCCGCGATCGATGCGCGCCAAATGGACGCAGGGGTGCCCGATTTGCGATGGCGCCTCAGGCATCTGCGGCTCGATGGGGGTGGGTCATGATCGGCTGGTTTCCGCGGTACTCGCCGGACGGCTCGCGGCTCACGTTCGAGCGGTCGAATTTCTGGCAGGCGCAGTGGTTGGACGATACGCGCGAGATCGGCCACGACGGCGAGCGGATCGTGATTGCCGGCCAGCGGACGGAGCATCCGGCGCCGAACGAATTGAGCGCCGGCGGCGGCCGGTGGGCAGCATGGGCGCCTGGGCTCGGCGTCTATACGAGTTGGGGCGAGCGGCATCCTGCGGCGGGCTGTCCCACGGTGGCGCCCGATGGCGAGTTCTATTACGTGGACGATCGGCAGGGCGATACGAAGGCGCTCATCCATGCCGGGTTCCGGGTCGCGAGCGGGGCGATTACGGACGTGCGCGCGTCGCGGACGGCGCTCGTCTGGACGATGAACGGGCGCACGTGGGGGCGGCTCTCGCCGGGCCTCGCGCGGGAGATCCAAGCAGCGCCGGCCGAGTTCCGGCCGATCCCGATCGATACGCCGGACGGGCCGTGGGTGCTCAATCACACGCACACGGGGATCGTCCTGCGGCCGTTCGGCGAGTTTCTCGGCTACCGCTTCGACAACGGCGGGCAGACGTTCAACCCCGATGCCGTCTACCGCAACGGCGCGATCTTCGTGATCTTCACGAACGCGCACGGCGAGCAAAGCGAGCTGCCGTTTCCGCTCGGCGTCGCGCGGATCGACCTGCGCGCAGCGCCGGCGCCGCCGGTGGTCGTCCCTGTTCCGCCGCCTGTGGTTAACCCTCCCAACCCGGAGCCTGCACCAATGTCTGAGCCTCTTCCCGCGTTTGCGGTTGCAAGCGTCGATCGCTACGTCGCGCGTTTTCCAGTGCCGCAGATGGCGGGGCCGGGTCCGTCCGATGAGGCGTTCGAGAACGTCTGTCGCGCCTGGTCGAAGGCGCTCGCCGAGCAACTCCAGTTCGACAGCCTTGATCCGCGGTGGGGCGTCAAGAATGCCGGCGGCGGTCGGCCGCAGTCGAAGGACGCGATCGCCTACAACGGCCCGCGGCTGATGGGTTACGACATGCTGCTCGGTGTCGGCACGGGGCATCCGTCACTCAATCGCGGCGTGGTCGGCGAGGACATTACCGGCCAGTCGTTCATGCCGGTGCGGGCGGTCAACCATCTCGCGGTCGGCCCGAGCGTTCCGATCGATACTCCGCCGCCGGCGGGATCGATACCGGGCTCGGTGCCGGCCGTCGATCTCTCGGCCATTCTCGCGCGGCTCGATGCGATGGAGCGAGCGGAGATCGAGACAGGCCGAGCAATCCTGCGGCTGGCCGAGGCGATCGACAAGCTGCGCATTCCCGCGGCGGGCGCGGTGACGTTCCCCGATTACCGCGGCCAGTTGCCGTATCTCGGATCGATCACGCTTAGGCCGGTGAAGTAAGGAGCAACCATGATTCCCCCGTTTATCTCGCAGATCGTCGGTGTCCTCGTCCGTGCGGCCGTGGTGTGGGTCGCGGGCTACCTCGCGGCGAACGCCAAGATCACGCTCTCGGAAGATCAGATCGCGCAGATCGTCGCCTACGCCGTTCCGCCGCTCGCGGTCATCGCCTGGTCGGCCTACTCGAAGCGCCTCGGTCGCCAGAAGCTGCTGACCGCTGCCGCTGCTGCGGGCGTGACGGAAAAGGAAGTCGAGCAGATTGTCGCGGATCCCGCCGTGCCGACACCGAGTGTCATGCAGGGGAAGGGCGAGTAATGCCGTTTCGAGTAATCGAGCTCGCGCTCGAGGTCGTGCTCGAGG
>Ga0193738_1000196_pt1 | contig 42199 bp, 29 predicted proteins | sample L2a1metaG_FD_144927 | JGI IMG/M metagenome (GOLD analysis project Ga0193738, IMG submission 144927) | Soil microbial communities from a riparian zone of the East river system, Colorado, United States - L2a1 | ecosystem: Environmental > Terrestrial > Soil > Riparian zone | place: USA: East River... | reverse complement strand
ACGGTACTGGCAATTTGTTCTTTGAGGACTATGACCTAATGGACCAGTAATATGTGCGGTACGTCCAATAATAAGTGTACGTTTATTATTATAATGTGCTTTGATCTTTGCAGCTACATCTTTTTCTACAATGTTCAATTCCATCGCGGGTAAAAAATGGCTATCTGGTAATTGCGGAAGTTTTTCATAAGAACCCTGTATGCCTGCGAATTTTTCAACATAAGTGTACCATTCTTCAAGGTCCTTATACCTGATGGGCCAGTCAATAGCAATACCATCTTTTGCATTTGCTAAAAAATCTTCTTCGCACCAGCGATAGCTTTGACGACCCCACATCAGTGAACGACCACCCACATGATAGCCACGGAACCAGTCAAACCTTTTTGTTTCAGCATAAGGGTTGTCTTTATCACTTGCCCAATAATGAAGATTTCTTTCATTTAATGGGTAGTCCCTTTTCAGCCTTGGATAATCATCGATCATCTGTTGCGTTCTGCCACCACGGTGCGGATATTCCCACACAGGCTTATTACTTGCTTCATAATCTTTACCATGCTTGATATCGTAACCTCTTTCAAGCATGACTACGTTAAGACCTCTTTCAGTAAGTTCTTTAGCTGCCCAGCCGCCACTAATGCCGGAGCCAACCACGATCGCATCAAAAGTGTTATTGTCTGCCATGTTTTACTTGGTATTTAAAATTGAATATTGATTTAGAATACAAATTTTTTTATGAGCCGTGCTGAAGTGCTACTATTAAACTATGTTGCGTCGCACTCTTGTACTATCACAATTCTATTCAACTATTACTTCTCATTTTGACAATGGCTCACACATCACATCTCCTCACTGCATCTTTCAATGCCGCAAATTTTTCATCATTTGTTTTACCTGTAGAGGTAAATTCCTGCGCCACATAACCTTTAAAACCGGTTTTTACAATTGCTTCCATGATCGCGGGGTAATACAATTCCTGACTTTCATTTATTTCATGACGACCTGGAACACCGGCAGTATGGTAATGCCCGATATACTGGTTATAGTTTTGTATTGATCTTATCACATCGCCCTCATCGATCTGCATGTGATAAATATCGTAGAGTAATTTGAAGTTGGGCGAGCCGATCCTTTTTACTAATTCCACACCCCATGGTGTTTTATCACACATATAATCTTTGTGATCTACTTTGCTGTTTAATAATTCCATTTGGATAATCACACCATTCTTTTCCGCAAGACCCATTATTTGTTTCAAACCTTCCATACAGTTATTCAATCCCGTTTCATCATCCATTCCTTTACGGTTGCCGCTAAAACAGATCAGATTTTTATAACCAGCTTCTTTTACTAGAGGTATAGTTTCTGTATAATCTTTTATTAATTGCGGGTGAAAAGTTTTGTTATTCCATCCTTCGGTAAGACTTACTTTTCCTGCGATATAACACATGGAGCAAAACAATCCATGCTTTTTAAGTGTCGGCCAATCTTTTGGAGCTATCAGGTCAATAGCGCCAATTCCTATTTTTTTTACTTCAATACAAAGTTCTTCCAACGAAATAAAATTGTAGGTCCATTGGCAAACGGAGTGATTGATATTCCCTTTCAATTTTAGTTTTTTTGAATTTGATTCTTCGGCGGCAAAGGAACTTATAAAAGGAGCGACTGTGGCAGCCGCAGTTCCTGCTGCAATTTTTTTCAAGGCTTCACGACGGTTTGATTTTTCCATATATACAAGCAGATTCTAAAGTTACAAACATTACCTATTCACACAGGCTTCAATGTTTTTCTTTTTTCATTAAATAATACTAAAAAGAAGAGCAATACAGCTACTGAAATACCAGCCGGAACCAGCCAAACGCTTTTCCATGTCACAATTTTGTCAACTGTATAATGATCTTTCACATAGCCTGATAATAAAGTGCCGATCCACATACCTACGCCATAAGTAGCCATAGTGATCAGGCCCTGTGCAGAACTTTGAATTTTTATATCGGCCTTACTGTCGGTGTAGATTTGCCCAGTTACAAAGAAAAAATCGAAGCAAATACCGTGGAGAATTATTCCTGCAAATAACATCCAGAGATTTTCTGCCGCATCCCCATAACCAAATAACAAGAAACGAACTGCCCATGCGATCATCCCGATGGCGATCATCCACTTGACACCTAGCCTTCGAAAGAAAAATGGAATTAATAAAATGAACAAGGCTTCTGAAAATTGACCAAGCGTCATGCTGCTGGTTACATTTTTCATTCCTGCTTCTGTGAGGTAAAGGTTTGTGAAACTATAATAAAATGAAAGCGGTATGCAAATAAGTATAGATGCTATTAAAAAAACTGTGAAGGATCGGTCTTTAAATAAAACCAAAGCATCCGCCCCAAGCACTTTTGCAAAAGTTGTTTGAGTGCCTTTTGCTTTTGGTGGGGTATCTGGCAATGTAAAACTTAATAGTCCAAGTATTCCTGAAGCAACAGCAGCAATAATAAATGTCTGCGCTAATTGCTCAGTTTGCAGTTTAAAAACTTTATCGATCATCCAACCCACTGCGATCCAGCCAATCGTTCCTAAAAATCTTACAGAAGGAAATTCTTTAGCCGGATCATTCATTTGCCGAAAGGCAACTGAATTAGCCAAAGCCAATGTTGGAGCATACATCAATGAATACAATAACACTACCCAATAAAAGAAAGAGGGGTTATCAACTCTTGTGATATAATATAATAACAAGGCTCCCGCAATATGCAACACGCCTAAAAGCTTTTGTGCAGAAAAAAATCTGTCGGCGATCATGCCGACAAAAATGGGGGAGAAGATTGTTGCTATTGCCATTGCACTATAAGCAGCGCCAACCTGCACACCAGTTGCATGCAAAACTTTATCCAGGTAAGTACCCATCGTTACATACCATGCTCCCCAAATAAAAAACTGGAGAAACATCATGATTGAAAGCTGGAACCGGGTAGTAAGTTTCATACGGTCTTTTTATTATTAATGGACTGCTGCAACTAATGTTGGCTTTGGTTTGTTGCGTATATATAAATATAAACCCGCAAAAGCTACGATAAGTATTATTGGAATAACGAGTGTTGTATTGATCACTTCAGGTCCCGCTGCTTTATTTGCTGCAGCTAATGCTTCCTTCATTGGTGCTGTAGCCTCAGTTGCATTATAAAGTTTAATATCAGCGCCAGGAGGAAGTTGTTTTAATATTAGTTTATCATAAACACCACCCATAAACATTGTATATAACGATACAGCAAACATGCCAGCCCCACCCATTAAATTAATACCAACAGCTCCTGTTTTGGGTAAATATTCTGAAACAAAACCAAGCATGCAAGGCCAGAAATAACAAACACCAGCGCCAAAAACCAATGCGCCGACAAATAACATATTTCCTGAACTATGTCCAAGCATGTAAAGACCTAACGTAGCTAAAATTGCAGACCCGAGTAACACACCCTGCGGTGAAAATTTATGAACAACAGGTCCCGCAAAAGCTCTTCCGATTGCCATAACACCTGTGGTTACAGTTAATATCAATAAGGCATTTTCAGTTACATTTTTAAGAAGTAATTCGATCCATTGCCCTGTAAATAACTCTGTGATCGCTGTTCCAAACATGCAAATGATCATGAAAATAAAAAGAGGATTTGCTAATGACTTGTACATTTCGCCTGTGGATACACCGCTGGCAACTCTTTCCGTAACAGGAAAAGATTGTTTAACAAACATAAAACCATAAAGCAGAGCAGGGATGATCATCAATGCCATTTGTACTTGCCAGCCAATACCTGCTTTGTCGAGGAAATAAACGATCAATGTTCCGATAACAATTCCTCCGGGGAACCATAAATGGAAGTGGTTAAGCTTGGTTGTTTTATTATCTGTATATAAGGAAGCAACTAATGGATTACAAGCGGCTTCCACAGTTCCATTTGCAATACCAATACATAAGGTTGAAATAAATAAGGCCCAGAAAGGATTGGAAAAACTTCCTGCAAATATTGTCAATACTATTCCTGCGATGTGAAAAATAAATGCAAACACCAGTAAGCGTTTCATGCCAATTACATCAACCACCATACCGCCAATTACAACTGCCAACGGAAATCCCCAAAAGGCTGTTGCAGCTATAGTTCCAAGTTCAGCTTTGTCTAAATTAAATTCAACACCGAGGCGGCCAAGAATACCGGCCCTGATCCCAAAAGAAAGAGAAGTAACCAGTAGCGCTAAACAACTGGCAACAAATAATTGATTTTTGTTTATGGCTTGCATATCGTTTGTTTTATGAAAAAAATGTTGGAAAGGCTAAATGTACTATTTTTAAAAACACATTTACCTTCATTGTTCACGAATTTAATTTATATCAAACCCCAAACAACTGTTTGAAATATGGAAAACAGGAAACTCAGAATGGCAATGATCGGTGGTGGCAAGGATGCATTCATCGGCGCCATTCATCGTTTTGCTTTTAATATGGATGCACAAGTTGAACTTGTTGCCGGCGCATTAAGTATTAATCCGGAGATCGCGGTTGATTCAGGAAAAAGTTTATTTCTTGATGAATCCCGTATTTATACAGATTATAAAGTAATGCTGGAAAAAGAAGCTGCTATGCCAAAAGATAAGCGAATTGATTTTGTCAGCATCGTTACTCCCAATTTCGTGCATTTTGATCCGGCTATGATGGCTCTTGATAAAGGGTTTAATGTAGCAATTGAAAAGCCAATTACTTTTTCACTGGAGCAAGCAAAACAATTAAAAGAAAAAGTAGCACAAACAGGATTGACCCTTTTACTTACCCATACCTACACGGGCTACCCAATGATCAAGCAAGCAAAACAAATGCTGAAGAGCGGAATGCTTGGTAAGATCAGAAAAGTATATGTTGAATATCCGCAAGGATGGTTAAGTACATTAAAAGAAAGTGAAGGAAATGCACAAGCTTCATGGCGAACAGATCCAAAAAGAAGTGGTATAGCCGGTGCAATGGGAGATATCGGAACACATGCATTTAATATGGCCGAATATGTGACAGGTTTACAGGTTACTCATTTATGTGCTAATCTGAATATAGTAGTTGATGGAAGAATGCTTGATGATGATGGGGCAACTTTTATGAAATTCAATAATGGAGCAACCGGTGTATTGATGGCGACTCAAATTGCTGCAGGTGAAGAAAACTGTATTAAGATAAGAGTATATGGAGAAAAAGGCGGACTTGAATGGAAGCAGGAAGATGCAAATACATTATTAGTTAAGTGGCTTGATAAACCAGCAGAGATCTATCGTGCGGGTACGGGCTATGTAAGTTCTTTTGCTTCGCATAATTCAAGAACACCAGCCGGTCATCCAGAAGGTTATTTGGAAGCCTTTGCAAATCTTTACCGGAATTTTTCTCTGACTGTTCGTGCTAAGATGAATGGTGAAAAACCAAAAGATGAATGGCTTGATTTTCCGGGAGTGGAAGAAGGCATAAGAGGAATGGCATTTATTGAGAATGTTGTTGCTTCGGGTAAGTCAGATGCAAAATGGACAGAGTTCAAAGTTTAATTAAAAATGAATAATTAAGAATTAATAATTTTTATAATGAAGACGATCAAAGGTCCGGCAATTTTTCTTGCACAGTTCATGGGAGATAAACCTCCGTTCAATAATATGAAGACAATTTGCCAATGGGCAAAGAGTTTAGGTTTTGTTGGTGTGCAAATTCCTACATGGGATCCTCGTTGTATTGATCTGCAAAAAGCAGCTGAGAGTAAAACTTATGCTGATGAATTAAAAGGATTAATAAATGAAACAGGATTAGAAATTACAGAACTATCTACACACTTGCAAGGACAGTTAGTTGCTGTGCATCCTACTTATGATGATCTGTTTGATGGTTTTGCTCCTGATAAGGTAAAGGGAAAACCAAAAGCAAGAACTGAATGGGCTATCCAACAATTAAAATATGCAGCAAAAGCTTCACAAAATTTAGGGCTGAATGCTCATGCAACATTTAGTGGCGCATTATTATGGCCTACTCTTTACCCATGGCCGCAGCGCCCCGCTGGTTTGGTTGAATCAGGATTTAAAGAATTAGCGGATCGATGGATGCCGATCTTAAATCATTTTGATGAATGTGGTGTAGATGTTTGTTATGAAATTCATCCGGGAGAAGATCTGCATGACGGCGTTTCGTATGAAATGTTTTTAAAACAAGTAAATAATCATAAAAGAGCATGTCTTCTTTATGATCCCTCACATTTTGTTTTACAATGTCTCGATTACAAATCATACATCGATATTTATCATGAAAGGATAAAAGCATTTCATGTAAAAGATGCAGAATTTAATCCGACAGGTAAACAAGGTGTGTATGGAGGTTTCCAAAGTTGGATTGATCGGGCAGGGCGTTTCCGTTCATTAGGTGATGGGCAGGTTGATTTCAAAACGATATTTAGCAAATTGACACAGTATGATTATAGTGGCTGGGCCGTGATGGAGTGGGAGTGTTGCATTAAACATCCAGAAGATGGCGCCAGGGAAGGAGCTCATTTTATTAAAAAGAATATCATTCGTGTTACAGAAAAAGCATTTGATGATTTTGCAGGGCAGTCAAGTGATGAAAAATTTAATAGAAGAGTTTTAGGATTAGAATAATAAATACCTTTACCGACTTTAAAATAATACTGAAATGAAAAAAACAATTTTTATGATCATGGTAGTGGCTGTACTTATTTCATGCGGAGGAGGTGGCAGCACCGAAGAGAAGCCAAAAGTGGTTGATATTACTGAAGACCCGGTTTACAAGAAAGGAGTTGAAATTGTAGCAAATAGTGATTGCCAAACTTGTCATATGGTTGAAGAAAAAAATATTGGGCCTGCGTGGAGAGATGTGGCAAATAAATATGCCGACTCAGCCAATGCTGTAGAATATCTATCTCATAAAATTATAAATGGCGGCTCTGGTGTTTGGGGACAAGTGCCGATGGCCGCACATCCTACCATGTCCCAGGAAGATGCAGAAGCTTTGGCCAAATATGTTCTATTATTAAAAAATAAATAAAATAATAATGAGATTAATTCTTGCGTTTGCGATAGCAATTTCTTTTATAGCCTGCAACGATAATTCTTCAGAAAAAAAAGAAGAAACAAAGATTGAACCTGTGACAAATAGTAATCCTTTACTAACAGACGAAGAACAAAAAGATGGCTGGCAATTATTGTTTGATGGAACAACTATTGCGGGCTGGCATAACTATGGCGGAGGTTCAGTTGGTAATTTATGGAAAGTTGAAAACGGCACTATTAAGTTTGCAGGTGCAGAAAAAAAAGATACAATAGCACAAGATATAATTACTGACGAAGAGTATGAGAACTTCGATTTAAAACTTGAGTGGAAGATCGATACTGCGGGAAATAGTGGTATCATGTTTTATGTGCAGGAAGATAAAGATCATCCTAAGCCATACTGGACAGGGCCCGAAATGCAAATACTGGATAACGAAAGACACGATGATAGAAAATATCCTAAACATCGTGCTGGTGATCTATATGACCTGATCAGTTGCAGTAAAGAAACAGTAAAGCCTGCTTTGGAGTGGAACCAGGTAGAAATAAAAAGTGTGAATGGTAAACTTGATTTTTTCTTAAATGGAGAGAATATAGTTTCTACAACTATGTGGGATGATAATTGGAACAAAATGATCGCCGCAAGTAAATTTAAACAATGGCCGGGCTTTGGTACTTTTAAAAAAGGAAGGATCTGTTTACAGGATCATGACAGCAATGTTTGGTTTAGAAATATAAAAATTAAAAAGTTGTAATTATAATTTATAAGAATTTGAAGTCCCGCCATTCGGCGGGATTTTTTGTTTATAAAGCAATTTTTGAAAATCCGGTTATTGTTTATAGCTTTTGCATTCAAACCAAAACTAACTATATGAACACGGAGATCTTCTCACACCTTAACTGGTGGGCAATTTTAGTTGCTGCACTTGCCTACTTTATACTGGGTGCCGCCTGGTATTCAAAAGCTCTTTTTGGTACTAAATGGGCCCAGCTTATAAAACTCGATACGAATAACCCTGATCTTAAAAATGGAATGGGTAAAATGATGGCTTCTACTTTCACTTTGATCTTTATTGTCTGTTTTGGCCTTTCACTGCTCATTCACATGATTGGTTTTGAAGATAATTTTTTATATGGAATAAAACTTGGCTTACTTACTGGTTTTGCTTTTGCCACTACAGCAGTAAGCATTACTTATGTTTATGAAAATAAACCTTCAAATCTATACCTGATCAATAATGGTTACCATGTAATAGGTCATGTGCTCGCTGCAACCATCCTTGTTTTGTGGAGATAAAAAGTAATAAAAAAAGCGTCACTGGATCTTCAGTGACGCTTTTTTATTTAATCAAGTTTCGTGATCTTGAGTGTATTGGTTGGTAAGTGAAGATGTACCGGGGTGCTTCCTGTGCTAACAGCAACGTCACCGGTTTTTAAAAATCCCCTTTCTCTAAGTATCTCTATCTGGTCAAAGATGATATCATCAAGACTTTCTTCTTCATCATAAAAGAAAGCCCTTACACCCCAGCTAAGACTCAGTTGATTTACAAGCGATCTTTCTTTTGTAAAAATAAACAACGGTGCTTTGGGACGATAACTACTAAGCATAAAAGCAGTATACCCACTTTGTGTCATGCCAATAAGAGCCTGTGATTCTACATCTTTTGCAAGCTTACATGCATTATAACAAACTGCATCACTTAAGAAAGATGGTGAATGAGGTTGCGGTGCCAATTCATCTTCGAGGCTATAATGATAATCTGTTTTTTCTACTTCTTCAATGATCTTTACCATAGTTTCTACTACTAATGTAGGATGTGCACCTGTTGCTGTTTCGCCACTCAGCATTACAGCATCTGCGCCTTCCAGTACAGCATTGGCAACATCGGTGATCTCGCTACGATTTGGTTTTGTTCTCTCGATCATGCTTTCCATCATTTGTGTAGCAACAATTACTGGCTTAGCACGATGAAGACATTTTTTGATAATTTGTTTTTGGATCAATGGAACTTTTTCAATTGGTAATTCTACACCGAGATCGCCGCGGGCAACCATGATGCCATCAGATTCTACAATGATGTCACGGATATTTTCTACTGCTTCTGGTTTCTCGATTTTAGCAATGATCTTTGTTTTGCTTTTCTTTTCTTCCAGTTTATTGCGAAGGATGATAAGATCTTTTACGTTTCTTACAAACGAAAGAGCTACCCAGTCTAATTTTTGATCAATGATGAAATCAAGATCGACAAGGTCTTTATCAGTCAATGCTGGTAAGGTGATCTTTGTATCTGGCAAATTGATGCCTTTTTTTGACGAAAGAGCTCCGCCAAGTGTTACAACAACTTTTACATCATTATTTTTTTCAATACTTAAAACCCTAACTTCTAATTTTCCATCATCAATTAATATGATGTTTCCAATTTTTACATCACTGTGAAAATTGGGATAAGAAACATAAATTTTCTCTTTATTGCCAATTACTTTTTCATTAGTAAATGTGAGAATATCGCCTTCAACAACATCGATCTCGCCATTTTCAATTTCACCTACTCTCAACTTTGGCCCCTGCAGATCGCCAAGTATGGCAATATTGTAAGGTTCGGTTTTGTTTATATTACGAATATGTTCAATGATCTTTCCTTTGTCTTCATGCGAGCCATGAGAAAAATTCAAACGGAATACGTTTACTCCTGCTCTTACAAGAGCAAGTAATTTATCGTAAGTGTCGCAAGCCGGGCCCACAGTTGCTACGATCTTTGTGCGATGATTCGTATGCTGAACACCCGCTTCTTTGTTCATTGATTTTTGAAAATATTTTGCTGCTTTTTTACTCATTGTATTGTTACTGGTTACTTGTTACTAATTTAATATTCTATTACAGTTGATTAAAGAGCTGAAAGTTGAAGTGTGCGACGCAACAAAAGTTGAATAGTCCCGATAGCTATCGGGATACAAAAGCTGGTTACACAATTATTACTTTCATTCGAGAAACTTTTCAAACATTTTTATACTAATCGATCTAAATTCCCCATTAGGGGACAGGGGTTAACTTGCTAATATCTTTACGATCCTCAACCACTCTTCGCTGATCTTTGCTTTGTTTTTTACAGCATTCTCCAGCGGTATATAATGCATTTTGTTATTCATAATTCCTACAAACACATTGTGCCTTCCTTCCATTAAAGACTCTACGGCATGAAAACCCATACGGCTGGCTATTAACCGGTCAAGACATGAAGGAGATCCGCCTCTTTGAATATGACCAAGAATGCAAACTCTTATTTCGGCTTGTGGCATTTTTTCTTTCAGGATCTTATGCACTTCATTGGCGCCGCCAAAATCATCGCCTTCTGCAACTACGATGAGATTCACTAATTTTTTTCTTCTTTCTTTTTCTTGTAATGAAGCAACCATATCATTGATATCAGTTTTTCTTTCTGGTATCAAAATATTTTCAGCACCAGTGGCGATGCCGCTATGTAAAGCAATATATCCTGCATCACGCCCCATCACTTCAATGATAAAAATGCGGTCATGTGCATCCATCGTATCTCTTACTTTATCGATCGCTTCTACAGCTGTATTCACTGCTGTATCAAAACCGATCGTAAAATCAGTTCCATAGATATCTTTATCAATTGTACCTGCAAGACCAATACAAGGGATATCAAATTCCTGGCTAAATTTTACAGCCCCGCGAAAAGAGCCATCGCCGCCAATAATAATGAGACCATTAATACCCCGGGCTTTTAAATTATCGTATGCTCTTTGTCTTCCTTCGTATTCAAAAAATTCTTTGCAACGGGCAGTCTTTAAAATGGTACCGCCACGCTGAATAATATTTGCTACAGACCGGGTTTCCATTTTAATAATATCATCATCGATCATTCCCTGGTAGCCACGCAAGATCCCATATACTTCCAGCCCATGATAGATCCCTGTTCTTACCACGGCACGAATAGCTGCATTCATTCCGGGTGCATCGCCGCCAGATGTAAGAACTCCAATTTTTGTTACTTTATTTATCATACTGTTTTAAAGGTTAAACGAAAAAACAAACAACTGTTTGAATTTTATCAGGTTAACCGGCCGCCAAAAATAATGTTTTGTTTTTTTATCGTGTTTTTTTCACACGGGACTTATCCCCGCAGTTTGCCCTTTATCAGTAAATCGGTTTTTTGCAATTGGTTATCCCTAATTTTAATGACTAAAAAACAGTAAAAAATATACATATGAAAAGAGTTTTTCTATCACTGATCTATTTCTTGCCGGCTTTTTTGTTTGCACAGTTTAATTATCCTGTTACAAAAAAAGTGGATACCGTTACCAATTATCATGGTACGATGGTGGCGGATCCTTACCGTTGGCTTGAAGATGACCGAAGTGAAGAAACCAAACAATGGGTGACGGAAGAAAATAAAGTGACATTCGGCTTTCTTGACAAGATTCCTTACCGTGCACAATGGTTAAAAAGATTAGAGGAAATAAATAATTATCCCAAGTATAGCTCACCATCAAGAAAAAATGAATATTTCTATTTTTCAAAAAATGATGGGTTACAAAATCAAAGTGTGTTGTACCGGCAGAAAGGATTAAATGGCGAACCGGAATTGGTTTTAGATCCTAATAAATTTTCTGCAGATGGCACAAGTGGACTTGGTGCTTTTGCTCTTTCAAAAGATGGCAAATACGCGGTAATTGGAAAAACAAAAGGCGGAAGCGACTGGCGTACTTTTTTTGTAATGGATATGACAACGCTTAAATATTTACCAGATTCATTGGCTTGGGTAAAAGTTTCCGGGGCATCATGGAAAGGAAATGGTTTTTATTATAGCCGTTATCCAACGCCTGAAAAAGGGACAGAGCTATCAACTAAAAATGAAAATCACCAGGTATATTATCACAAAATAGGTACGTCACAAACACAGGACGAATTGGTTTATGAAGATGCTGCAAATCCACAACGTTTTCATGGCGTATTTACGAGTGAAGATGAACGATATGTGTTTTTGAATATTTCTGATCGCGGAAAAGGAAAAGATGGTAGTGCTCTTTGGTATTTTGATAGCAAAAGCGATGACAGAAAATTTAAGCCAATAATAAAAGAAGTAGGAGAGTATGATTATAATTTTTTGGAAGAGGTTGATGGAAAATTTTTAATACTGACAAATGAGGGGGCATGGAACCAGCGTATTGTTTCTATTGATCCCAAAAATCCTGATCCTGCGAACTGGAAAACAGTCGTTGCTGAAAAGCCAGAAAATATTTCTTCAGCTACCACAGCGGGTGGTAAATTATTTCTCACGTATTTAAAAGATGTAACAAGCAGAGTTTACGTGTATGATCTTAATGGAAAATTAGAAAGAGAAGTTAAGTTGCCGGCATTAGGAACCGCCGGTGGTTTTGGTGGCGAAATAGATGACAAGTTTGTTTTCTACACGTTTACATCCATAACATTTCCGCCTACTATTTACCGTTATGATATTGCCAGCGGAAAAAGTACAGTTTTCAGAAAGCCCGAGGTGAAATTTAAACCAGAAGAATATACAATGGAACAAGTTTTTTATCCGGGCAAGGATGGAACAAAAGTGCCTATGTTCATTGTATACAAAAAAGGAACACAAAAGAATGGTAAGAATCCAACGATACTTTATGGGTATGGAGGATTTAATATCAGCAGCAATCCATCTTTTTCTTCAACAAGAATTGCATGGCTTGAGCAGGGAGGAATTTTTTGTATAGCGAACTTGAGAGGTGGAAGTGAGTATGGTGAAAAATGGCATGAAGCAGGTATGCGATTAAAGAAGCAAACTGTATTTGACGATTTTATTGCGGCCGGAGAATATTTGATCTCTGAAAAATATACTTCAAAAGATTATCTCGCATTGCAAGGCGGATCGAATGGCGGATTGTTGGTTGGTGCTGTTATCAATCAACGTCCGGACCTGTGTAAGGTGGCTATACCGCAGGTGGGAGTGATGGATATGTTACGTTTTCATAAGTTCACGATCGGCTGGAATTGGATAGCTGAGTACGGAAGCAGTGATAATGCAAGTGATTTTAAAAACTTATATGCCTATTCGCCGATCCATAATATTAAGGTAGGTGTGAATTATCCTGCGACACTGATCACAACAGCGGATCATGATGACAGAGTAGTGCCGGCACATTCATTTAAATATGCGGCTGCTTTGCAGGAAAAATACAAAGGCAATAATCCGGCATTGATACGGATAGATGTAAACTCGGGACATGGTGCCAGTAACCTGAGAAAAGGGTTAGAAACTACAGCAGATATTTATTCGTTTATTTTTTATAACATGAAGCTGACGCCGAAATTTGAAGGCGTAAAATTCCAGGAAGCAAAAAAACCTTTCTAGTATATTTTGAAACATATTTTCTCACAAGTTACCGCCTTCAATGGCGGTAATTTATTTTTGCAAATACATGAGCAAAAAAATTATCATAGCAATTGACGGATGGAGCAGTTGTGGTAAAAGCACTTTAGCAAAAGAGCTCGCAAAGGAGCTGGGATACTTATATGTTGACAGTGGCGCTATGTATCGGGCTGTCACACTTTATTTTTTACGCAATCATGTTGACTGGACAGATAAGAATGAAGTAAAAAATGCATTAGATGAGATATCCCTTGAATTTATATATAACGAGAAAAGCCAGCAGAGCGAAATGCATCTGAATGGTGAAAATGTGGAATACGTTATTCGAGACCTGGTTGTTGCAGAAAAAGTGAGTGACGTGGCTGCTATTAAAGAAGTAAGAAAATTTGCGGTTGAGCAACAGCAATTAATGGGCAAAAAGAAGGGAGTGATAATGGATGGACGTGATATAGGTACAGTAGTTTTCCCTAAAGCCGAGCTTAAAATTTTCCTTACCGCAGATAATGCAGTGAGGGTAGAAAGAAGATTTAAAGAGCTTTTTGAGAAAAATCCCAACGTTACGATCGAAGAGATCAAAGCAAATCTTGAAATGCGGGATTATATTGACAGTAACCGCGAAGAAAGTCCACTTAGACAAGCCGATGATGCAATTTTGGTTGATAATACGAATATGACAGCTAAAGAAACGATCCATAAGGTGGCAAAGCTGGCAAAACAGATCATAACATCCTGAGTTTAAAAGGGAATCCTGTTTAATTTTTTAAAGCTGTGTTTGAGTTTTTACTTTTAAGAATGAATATTTTTTAAAGAAATTTGTCCAGAGTATTTGTATTTCTAAAAACCTTGTTTATTTTAGCGTTTCGATTGAGTAAATCAATCCCCCCGAAATTTCACTCTCCTATCTAAAAAGCCGTTGGTTAAAAAATCCATTTCGTTTGAGCACTAGTGTCGCTGTAATGTGTATTGCTTTGCAATAACCATTAAAGCACAAGGCTTTCCAATACTTTTGAAATATCAGCCACCAATTTTCCATTGAAGCTTACCAAGCTAAGTCCCTTCCTATTCTGAATGCCAAGGTTTCCAAATTCCTGATGGATCACCACATTAATTGTGGATGAAATAACTCATCATATACGCTATCCCGAAAAATTGAGCCGAAGGATAGTATTCGTTAACTGTAAAAACTATTTATTTTAAAAACGGGTCCATAAAACGGCCCACAAAACCTTGAAGCATGAAAAAGATTTTACTTTTCTTAATTGTTATCTGCGCTTTTGCTAGTATGAATACTGCAAAAGCACAATCGTGTGAACTAGTTATTGACAATGTTAATGTTACAAAGACAGCAGGTCCCACTTCGGTTGGTGGAAATTGTCAATATACTTTCGATGCCTCTTTTGATATTCTTTCAAATGCAGGGTTTAAATACCTGTATTTCCATTCTTGGGTAACAGGAGTAGCCGGCGGCTATGGTGCTGGCTCATTCAATTGTAGTAAAACAGGAGCACAACAACCTCCTACTGCGGCCAGACTAGGAACTTCATTAACTCAAGCTGGAGTATCATTTATGGATTTCGGACTTGAAGGACTTAATACCGTAGTCTTTTCGACTGATCCATCAAATCCAACAGATATTACATCGTACATTGCCCAGATCTATTCAGTTGATGGATCTGTTCCATTGAATTATGCTGGTGCCACCGCAACAGTATATAAAACAGCTACTACTACTCACTATGAAATAAAAAATATTACTATTACAATTGCTGGTGCTTGTGGCCCTTTTGATGTAACGACTGACATCTGGGGTTCTAATTCAAATGCAGGGAGCCCTATGGCACAATGTTATATTTGTGCACGTAGACAAACAATTATTAATCCGGGTCTTGCAATGACCAGAACTTGTGCACTTAGAAATGATCTTGGCGTCGACATTCCTGGTTCATATTCACTCACTGTTACTTCATCGGCAACCCAGGATTTAAATGTTATTGTTAGAGTATATATAGATAAAAATGGGAATGATGAACCAGATGCAGTACCTGTTGATAGTCTTATATACACAGGGCCACCAACTTTCATAGCGGCTAACTCCTTTTTTACAATTACCCAAGATTTGCCTTACCCATATAGTGTTATAAATGAGTATGCGGGAATAGGTGTATATGCATCCGTTGAAGTAGCGGAGTTTGGAGGTGATGAAGTATCAACTCCTGTAATTGTACAGTCTTGTGCTACCTTACCAATTAAATTAAGATCATTCGCTGCAGATCGCAACAAGTCGAATGTTGATCTGAAATGGATAACTGAGATGGAAGACAATAATAAAGGCTTCTATGTAGAACGTAAGCTTGCAAACGGTGGATGGCAACAAGTTACTTTCGTTGCTTCACAAGCTTCTAATGGAAATAGCAGTTCACCACTTACTTATGTTCTTACCGACCTTAACAACACAAAAGGAATTTCACAATATCGTTTGAGACAAGTGGATATTGATGGCAAACAATCATACAGTCAAATACGTTCAGTTCGTGGTGAAGGTCAAAAGAGCAACACGATCATTTATCCTAATCCAAGCGGTGATGGTAAAGTAAATATAGTATTTGAGGGTACGAATACAATACGTGACGTGTCTTTGATGGATGTAAGCGGCAAAACTTTAAAACAATGGAAAGGCGTTACTAATAATAACATCCAGATTGATAACCTCAATGCAGGATTCTATACTGTACGAATTGTGAATGTGGAAACAAGTGAGCAGGTAGTAGAGAAATTCATTGTAAACAAGCGTTAAAGCTCAAGGTTTTAACCAACGGCGGGGGTGGTCTTCGAGCCACCCCTTTTTTTATAAAATAATTTTTAACTCCTCAGAAGTTGCCCAACATTTAGGGTAACAGTAATTCAACATTAAGCTAGCATTCGCCGCACATTACTACAGTCAAAAAATCAAAACAAGTATTTTCTAACCAATGATGATAAACTAATCGTCATGTTTGAAAGGATGCGGCTTGAAACGCATCATTAAGGAAATGAATTGATATGATCCATGTAATAAGAAACTATACTGAATAAAATTTTACAAATAGAAAGTCCTGCTTCTGATCTTTACACTTTGTGTATCGTCAATTTTGAAACAGGAACGCACTTAATTGAAAAGACTAAAGATCGTTAAAGCTTCAAGGTTTTAACCAACGGTGGGGGTGGTTTTCGTGCCATCCCCTCTTTTATTTTAATGGATCAAGTATAGTTGGAATAACACTATTCATTGCAAAGAAATTCTTTAAAAACTTTATTGTGTTTAAAATATTCCCCACTTTTTGAAAAGCCTATTACTCATTTTTCCACAGTTTAATAAAAAAATATTCGATCAAAGCATAAAATCTGCTGACGCAGATAATGGATAGGTTTTTGCACATGCGATTGTAATATCTATTCCTATGCATTGATCCGGGCAATCTCTGTGCCCGTAGTAATATTATTCATTATTTAAATTTTGTACCATGAAACAGTATTTACTTTCTTTTTTTCTTTTTAGCAGTGCTTTGATATCGGTTAAAGATATTAATGCGCAATGTGATCTTAGATTTCCAAATCTTGCCAGGGTTTTTTCTGCAGATATTGTGAGCTTAGGGCCGAATAAATGCCAGTATACTGTTGGTGTTTCATTTGAGATCGTGACTAATTCTGGTTTCAAAAATCTTTTCTTTCATTCGTGGTTAAGCCAGGATTATCCTAATCCCGCCATTTTTGATTGTTCGGGAAATACACCTGCTACAGATCCAGGAACAAGTGTTCAATTAGGAACAGCTACAGATGATCCGGGCAAATCATTTAACGATATGGGATTCGTAGGGCTTAATGATCTCACTTTTGCACCCGGGGTGCCTGTAGATGTTACGGCATATTTTGCTACAGTGTATCCGCATGATAATAGTGTTGTTTTGAATTCTCCACTAAATTCACCCGGTTTGACAGCAACTGTTACAAGAATTGGCAATTCAGATACGCTGCATTTTGAAATTACTAACTTAAAAGTGATCGTAAATGCTCCGTGTGGAAGTCCTTTAAGTATTAAAACTGATATCTGGGGTTCTAACTCTAATGCGCCTGATCCTAAAGCCCAATGTTATATTTGTGGGAGTAGTCAATCATTCGGAGAAGTGAGTATCTCGCTTCAAAAATCCTGTATAACAGTTCCGTTCCAGTATGCTTTGACGCTTAATTCATCCGCCGAATTCCATGTAGTTTTTAGACTTTATGCTGACGACCTTGATGGTGTAAGGGAACCAAATGGAGACGATTCACTTTTATTTACTTCAGATACAGTTGTGCTTACACCTGGGTCTTTTGGTACGGGGTTGACGAATCTGCCTGGTCTCTTTTGCTGTACTGAACCCTTTTCTTTGTGGGGACTGTATGTGGATGTTACGGCAAGGGAGTTCGATAATGTAATAAGTTCTCCTCTTGTTGAAGAAGCATGTGCAACAGTATTACCGGTGTCATTAAGATCGTTCACGGCAGCACGGAATAATTCATCAGTTCTTTTGAAATGGGAAACTGTAACAGAAGAAAACAGCCGGGGATTTTATATAGAACGAAACCTTGGTAATAATGTCTGGGAAACATTAGGATTTGTTTCCACTAAAGCAATTCATGGGAATAGTAACTCTTCTCTCAATTATGAATATTCAGATATTAATAATAAAGCGAAAGGAATAACTCAATATCGTTTGAGACAAGTTGATATTGATGGTAAACATGCTTATAGTCCAGTACGTGCCGTAAGGGCAGGAAGCCAAAAAGGTAAAACAATCGTTTATCCAAACCCAAGCAGCGATGGCAAGGTAAATGTGGTGTTTGCAGATGTGAATACTATTCGTGATGTATCATTGATGGATATGAACGGTCGTGTGATGAAACAATGGAAGGGAGTTACTAACAACAATATTCAAATAGATAATCTAACGGCAGGGTTCTATACTATCCGGATAACCGAAACCGGTACTGGAGAACAAACTGTGGAAAAGATAGTAGTGAAAAAACGTTAAGACTTCAAGGTTTTAACCAACGGCGGGGGCGGTGTTCGAGCCGCCCCTTTTTCATTGATCAATTATTTTCTATTGCAAGCAGATCTATTTCAAATACCAGGGCAGATCCGCCTGGTATTGCCTGGTATTGTCCCGGGCCGTATCCCAATGTATAAGGAACATATAATTTCCATTTTGAGCCGACTGGCATCATTTGTAAGGCTTCTGTCCAACCTTTTATCACACCAGTTACACCAAAAGTAATAGGGCCTCCCATAGTATATGAATTATTAAATTCAGTGCCATCGATATAGGCGCCAGTATAATGAACGGATACCTTGTCTTTTTTTGTGGGTATTTGTCCTGTACCCACTCTAATGATCTCGTATTGTAAACCACTTGGAGTAACTTTTACTCCCGGCCTTTTTTTGTTTTCAGCAAGAAATTTTTTACCAGCATCAATAGTGCTTTTATTTTTTATTTCCTGCAGTTTGTACTGATAGCGCATAGCAACCATATTTGCAAGACTATCATTTAGCAATGGTTTTTTTTGACTTTGCAGATCATTGATAGCTCTTGCGACAATGTCAGGATTGAAATTGGTGATATCAAACTCACGAAAGAAATTTATAAGATAAACGCCAGCTGCATAGCTCGCCGAATCTCTTGTATCTTTTAATGCAATGGTAGTTGGAGTAGCTGTAACAGCTTTATTTGGATTTGTCATCAATTTATTTTGATATGACAACACCGCATTATCGGCATCACTATTACTGATGAGCTGCGGTTTTCCGGATTGCAGATCATTTATACATTTTCCAACGACAGCACTGTTGAAATTGTAAATATTTTGAGAACGATATTTATTTACAATATGAATACCTGCTGTATAGCTGGCAGAGTCACGCAGGTCTTTAAGTATTTTAGGAGTTACTACTGGCTTGGGGGCAGGTGGTTTTTGAGAAGTAACTGGGACCTTTTTTGTGTTCTGTGAGAAGGTGATAATTGAAATGAGTATAAAAACATGCGAACAAACAATTCTTAGCATAGAATAAAATTTGGGTAGCAAATATAGTTTATAAGTTCAAGTATTTTATTTCTGATTTTTATTGTTAAGATCGATGATGGCAGAGGGGAATTTCTCTTTATGACCTGTGAGCAGGTTGCGGATATAATTGTTACCACGATAAGATATTAAATATCCTTTTATATCATCAATGTTTGACAATTCATACTCTGAAGGCAAATAACCCATGCCGAAAAATTTTCCATTGTCAACAAGTATGCAGGATAGTTCGGTTTCTTCAAGACCTTTGTCAACGATGGCGTAAGTTGAATCATCACTCATTTCAGCAATTGCTTTTTTCACTCGTTTATTATAAGAAGAGCAGCTTTCTTGTTTTATACAGGCTCCTTTACACGTTTTGTTTTCTACACCTGTACATTCACCATTTCCTTTTTCTAAAAAACATAATTTAGGACAAAGCTTATACTCTTCAATAACAGTTCTCAGCCAACTATAGCCTTCCGTTAAATTGTGAAAGTTTTGAACCGGTTTTAGATTCTTTTTATTTTTTTCAATAATAAGGCGAAGAAAACCATTCCGATCTTCATATGTATAAACACCAAAAATATCTTCCCAATGTTTTTGTGAGTAATTGAATTTTGGCCAGTATTTTTTTATTTCAACTGATTCAAGAATGCACGCCATCAACTCCGTAGCGCAGCTTTTAAAACTGATGGAATGAATATGAGTGATAAAATTTTGCTTTTGTCTTGTTTCGGAATTATTGCTGAAATGACTGCTAACACGGCTGCGTATATTGATCGCCTTTCCTACATAAATTATTTTTCCTTTTACATCATGAAAGTAATACACACCTGGAGTAGTGGGTAACACTTCAAAATCCTGTTTGGGTACATTGGGTGGTAATGACTGTTCTTTTGAGTTTCGCAAAAGACTTTTTGAAATGAAATCTTCTTTATCGTTTTCCAAAAGTTTGCTAAAAACTTTTACAGTTGCTTCAGCATCTCCACCGGCCCGGTGACGGTTATTGATATCAATTTCAAGTGACCGGCAAAGATTGCCAAGGCTATATGATGGAAATCCCGGGAATATTCTTCTGCTTAATCTAACCGTACAAAGTTTTTTTGATCTCAGATCATGACCGGTTCTTAATAAATGACTTTTTAAAAAACTGTAATCAAAATTTACATTATGTGCAATAAAAATATTTTCATTTAAAATATTGAAAATTTCTTCTGCCACTTCATCAAATTGCGGCGCAGTCGCAACCATTTCATCAGTAATGCCTGTAAAAGATTGTATATATCTTGGGATCGGTTGCAGCGGATTGATCAGTGATTCAAATTTTTTTATAACCTTGGTGCCATCAAAAACATAAATAGCAATTTCGGTAATTCCGTTAGCTGATGCGTAACTTCCTGTTGTCTCTATGTCTACGATAGCGTACATGATTATTTGCTATATGATCAGGTTACAAAAAAGCAGACTAAGTTCGCAAAATATTTGCTATGACAGAAGATAAATTTTTGATGTTCCGAAACAGGCTGGAAAAGGTTTATCGGCATCTTGGCAAGCAGGCAAAACGGATGGGTATTACCTGTTACAGGCTTTATGACCATGATCTGCCGGAATTTCCTTTTTGCATTGAGATATATGAACAAAACATTTATGTTGCTGAATACAAACGCCGGCATGGAATGGATGAGGACAAACACGATGAGTGGATGAAACAGAGCATAGTTGCTATTTGTGAAATTTTAAAAGTTAGTGATGAAAATATCTTTCTTAAGCTTCGGCAGAGGAAACCCGGCCGTCTCGGGCAATATCAAAAAACTGCAGGCAAGCAATCAGAATTTATAGTGGAAGAAAATAAATTGAAGTTTATCGTCAATCTCAGTGATTATCTTGATACTGGCTTGTTCCTGGATCACAGAGTAACAAGAGGAAAAGTTAGAGCCGACGCAAAGGATAAAAAAGTTTTAAACTTATTTTCTTATACAGGCTCATTTTCTGTTTATGCCGCTGCCGGAGAAGCAGATGAGATAGTAACAGTTGATCTTTCTAAAACCTATCTTGGCTGGGCCCAAAGAAATATGAAGCTTAATGAGTTTGTCGATCCTTCAAAGTATAAATTCATTCATGCTGATGTGCTGCAATATTTACATACGATCACCGAAAACTATTTTGACATTGTAATACTTGATCCGCCAACATTCAGTAATAGTAAAAGAATGGAAGATATTCTTGATATTCAGCAGGATCACGTAAAACTGATCAATGATTGCTTAAGGATTTTAAAATCAGGTGGGAAAATTTATTTCAGCACAAATTATAAAAAGTTTGTATTAGAAAAAGCATCAATTCTATCTTCATTAATAAGAGATATTACAAAACAAACAACTCCATTTGATTTTGAAGGAAGAATAAACAGGGTTTGCTATCTAATAGAAAAATGAAAGCCGTCCCGATGCATCGGGACGGCTTTTATAAAGATCAATTTTACTTTTAATACAAATAACCTAAAGCTGTTCTATCGTTATTGTTGAATGGCCTGTTCTGGCCGGAGCCAATACAAGATAACATCCATGAACCAGAGTCTGGTCCGGATGGCGTACCCGGTATTAGAATAGCACCTACTGAGCTAGCACCTTCATTAACAGGAGAACCGCCGCAGCTATATTGACGACTCATATAATCTGTATGTCGAAATCCGATGCAATGACCGATCTCATGGGCAATAATAGTGGCTACTGTGCTCTGTGGCTGATTGCCAATAGCACGGGAGTTTACTTTAACTTGTCCATAAGGACTCCCGTTAGTGCTTGGGAAACCTGCTGAAGCTAAATACTGACCATTTCCTTTTACCAGGGAAATATTACCGCCTGAAGAAACACGTTGGAAAGTTAGTGTCAGATTCTGTGCATTGTAACGTGCTAATGCTTCATCAGTTGCTGCAATGTAAGATGATGGTAACTGACTTGAAACACTTACTGTTATTACTCGTGGACCGTCTACAAGATTTGTTGTACGGTACTGCTCAGTTTCGGCAATACGTAAGAAATTTCCACCTGGCATTGTGTTCAAAAATTCTTCACTAAGAATGATATCTCCTTCAACAAGATATCCTTCCTCAACTTTCTGAACATCTGAAGTACCAAATCCATGACCATTGATCTTCGCAAGAGTTTCTTCTGAAATTTGTTCTTGAACCGGATCTTTCACTTCCTTTTTGCAAGATGTAATTGCAAAACCGGCAATAAGCAGGACGGCTAATGGTTTCAACATTTGTCTCATGTGAGTCTGTTTTAGTGTTATTGAATAAGGTGTTTAATAAAAATACAGAGTGGGTATTTCAGCTTGAAAAGGTAAATGTTTTTTTAGATACTAACGACTGTTTTCACCCCTTTTTTAAAAAAAGCGAGATTTCCACGAAGGTTAAACACATATATCTAGGGTATCAGGAAATCTATATTTTTAATAAATGAAAGCTACTTGTTGGAAGAGAGATCGTATTTATTACATAATGAGGTTTTCAATCGTTCTACTTAGTGTATTTATTACGCATTATTCTTTTGCCCAGGTAAATGATAACACAAAACTTTCCCCTGGTTTATCAAATGAAATAAAAAATGCAAAAATTGCAGGTCGTCTTTTGCTGGAGATCACAATTGAGAATGGTAAAATCCCTTCCGAAATTTGGAAACCAGCTTATCAAACTAAAAAAATATTTGAATCTTCAACCTTTTCTGTTTTCAGGTTCGTTGCCACTACAGAAGAAATAAATTCTATTTTTCTACTGTTGCCAGGAATAATTTTTATTGAAAAAGGGAACAGGATCCCAAAAGAAGAAATACAGGTTGGTAATCTTGATCTGTCAGTAAATAAAATTAATCTTACTCATCGGAATTTTCCGTCAGTAAATGGTGATGGTATAACGGTATCTGTAAAAGAAAATAAACCCGATACCACAGACATTGATTTCAAAGGAAGATTTCTTTCAACCAATCTTTCATCAAACACCGTGAACTCTCATGCTTCCATTATGTCAACGATGATTGCAGGCGGAGCTAATAGCTGGCATTTGGGAAAAGGTGCTGCGTGGGGAAGTACTATTAGTTCTTCAAGTTTCGCGGTTCTATTACCTGATCCTAACAGCGCTTACCAGCAATACAATATTTCTGTTCAAAATCATTCTTATGGTGTTGGAGTTGAAAGCTATTACGGTGCGGATGCAGCTGCTTATGATGCAAGTGCTATTGCGAATGGTTCATTACTGCATATTTTTTCTTCAGGTAATTCAGGAACGTCTTCTGCAACAACAGGAAGTTATTCCGGCATAAATGGTTTTGCAAATCTCACTGGTAGTTTTAAAATGGCTAAGAATATTTTAACTGTTGGAGCAACGGATTCTTTTTCAATTGTTGCAGCATTGAGTTCAAAAGGACCTGCACATGATGGTAGAGTAAAACCTGAATTAGTTGCTTTTGGTGAAGATGGAAGCTCAGGAGCTGCCGCTTTGGTGTCAGGAACGGCAATATTATTTCAGCATTCATACAAACAAACTAATGGGGTATTGCCTGCTAATTCGTTGTTGAAAGCAATACTTATTAATTCTGCTGATGATGTTGGAAATGCCGGGGTGGATTATAAAAATGGATTTGGAGCATTAAATGCAAACAAGGCGCTGAAAACTTTACAGGCTAATAGATCTTTTGCTGGTAGTGTTTCAAATTCATCAAGTCAATCTTTTACTATTACTGTACCGACAGGAATAAAAAAATTAAAAGCAACATTGGTTTGGAATGATCCGCCTGCCGTTCCTAATGCAACAAAAGCTTTGATAAATGATCTTGATCTTGAGTTGAAAGAAATTTCATCGGGTCAAACATGGCAGCCATGGGTTTTAAATCCTTTTCCTCATGTTGATTCGTTATTGCAATTAGCTAGGAGAAAAAGAGATACATTGAATAATGTTGAACAAATAACTATTGATGATCCTGCTGCAGGAAATTATCAGCTTAACGTAACAGGATTTAATGTTAGTACTGCTTCACAAAATTTTCATATTGCATGGCAGTTGGATTCAATTGATAAATTTGAATGGCAATTTCCAACGATAAATGATTTTATTTTTCCCTCTATAGCCAATACGGTAAGGTGGCAATCATCATTTACAGCTTCAAATGGAATTCTTGAATATAGCACCGGAGGAAATATATGGCAACCGGTGCAAGCTTCTGTTGATTTAAATACCGGTCATTATAGCTGGAATGTTCCATCTGTAACAAGCATTGGATTACTTCGCATGTCAATTGGCTCAAATGTTTTTGTTAGCGATACATTTACGATCGCAAACAGAACCAATACGGGTGTAGGATTCAATTGCCCGGATTCTTTTTTATTTATTTGGAATAAATTTCCCGGTATTACAAATTATAGGGTCTATAGGCTTGGAACAAAATATCTTGAACCAATAGCTATAACTTCAGATAGTTTTTTGCTACTTGCAAAAGCCACAAATCCTTCCTTGCATTATGCAGTTGCACCGATCATAGGAAGCAAAGAAGGAGTGAAGAGCTATACAATTAATTATACTACGCAGGGTGTCGAATGTTATTTTCGTTCTTTCCTTGTCTCGCTGGTTGGTAATTCTGCACAACTCACCGTTTCACTTGGTACTTTATATAATATCAACAAGGTTGTTTTTGAAAAATTTAATGGGACTGAATATGTAACGCTGCAGCAAATCGCAAATCCTTCTTCATTGTTATTGAATTTTACTGATGCATTATTAAAGAAAGGCCTAAATGTTTATAGGGCTAAGCTTGAATTGGCAGGTGGCAAAATAATTTATTCTTCAATTGAAACAATTTATTATTTCAATGGCAATGAATTTATGGTTTATCCAAATCCTGCGTCTCAATATGATCCGGTCACTATCCTTTCCGGTAACCAGTTTGAGCCGGCAACACTACAGGTGATCAATATACAGGGACAAAAAGTTTATGAAATGAAATTAAATGATATAAGCAATCAATTGCCTCCAGGAAGATTAAGCAAAGGATTAAACTTGTTACGTATAACCAGGAAAGATCAAAAAGATGTTGTGCTGAAATTATTAGTACAATAATTATTTAGCTTCTGCTGCGCTTAATTTTTTTACAATAGTTTTTCCTGGATATTCTTCTAATGCTTTTTCCAAACAATCCATTGCGGCATTAAGTGCATCAAGATTTAATACATAAGCCAGCCTTACTTCATTTTTTCCTAAACCTTCTGTACCATAAAATCCTGTCGCAGGTGCCAGCATGACTGTCTGATCTTTATAAGAAAAACTTTCTAATAGCCATTGACAAAATTTATCTGAATCATCAATGGGGAGCTTTGCAATAGCATAAAACGCCCCGCCGGGATTTGGGCAAAACACACCTGGCATTTTATTTAGCCTGCTCACCATTAAGTTTCTTCTTGATAAATATTCAGCTTTTGGAGCATCAAAATAGGAATCGGGAAGATCAACCGCGGATTCGCCCATTATTTGTGCAAGCCCGGGAGGTGAAAGCCTTGCCTGTGCAAATTTCATAGCCGTATTATAGACTTCTTTGTTCTTTGTAACAAATGCACCTAACCTGGCGCCACATGCACTATATCTTTTTGAAATGGTATCCATCAGCACGACATGCTGATCTAATCCTGAAAGATGCATAGCACTTACATATTCGCCATCATAACAAAACTCACGATAAGCCTCATCGCTGAATAAAAATAGGTCATACTTGATGCATATTTTTTTCAATGCTTCCATTTCAGGACGACTATATAAATAACCTGTTGGGTTATTTGGACTGCAAATAATGATGGCTTTTGTTTTTGGGGTAATTACTTTTTCAAAATCTTCGATAGGAGGTAAGGCAAAACCTGTTTCGATATTAGAAGTGATGGGAACAACATTTACACCTGCTGCACATGCAAAGCCATTATAGTTCGCATAAAATGGTTCAGGGATAATTACCTCATCATCCGCATTCAGGCAGCAAAAAAAGCCAAACATGATCGCTTCACTACCGCCTGTAGTAATGATGATCTGTTCATGAGTAACATCAATGCCAACTTTTTTATAGTACTGCACAAGTTTTTTTCTATAGCTTTCATTACCTGCACTGTGACTATATTCAAGCACTTTGATATCAGCATTACGAACAGCATCAAGTATTGGCGGTGGCGTTTCTATATCCGGCTGGCCGATATTAAGATGATAAACTTTAATTCCTTTTTTCTTTGCAGCTTCGGCATATGGCACCAATTTCCGAATTGGTGAAGCTGGCATCTGTTGACCGCGATTTGAAATGTTTAGCATGGCCCAAAGGTAATTATCATTATTTAAGTAAAATTCCGGTAATAAAAAATCCCCGTTCAAGACGGGGATTTAAATATTTAAGCAAGGTTATTATTTACCTGATTTACTTTTCTCTTTAGTTTTTGTCTTAGTATTTTTTTCAGCTGCTTTTGCTGCTTCTGATTTTGTCCATGTATCAAACGCATCTGCCGCCAATACTTCTCCCGTAATTGCAAGTTCTTTCTCTTCATCAACACCCGCAAGCTTTACATAAACTTTCTTATCAAACTGGCCACCATTAGCAGCGCTGTATTGTACTTTGATCTTTGCTGTTTTACCAGGTAAGATCGGATCTTTTTGATATTCAGGAATTGTGCAACCACATGTAGCATGTGCATTTTCTATCACCAATGGTTTGTTAGATGTATTAGTGATCTCAAAAGTATATACGGCAGGAACACTTTGTTTTATTTTACCAAAATCATATTTCTCAATATTGAATTTGGCAAATTGATCCGGCTTTGTTGTTTGTGCCATTGCGCCGGCTGTTACGATAAACGCGGCGGCGATAAAAAATAATTTCTTCATGATCTTAATTGTTTTTTTGTTTTAGTAAACTAATTGATGAGTTTTCGGGTGCTGAACCTACAGGGGCTTTCCATACAGTTCCCGTTATCTTGACCTGTTTTGACAGGTTTTGGTTGTACATTATTGTAATAGTTTTATCAAAATGACCTTCACCGGCTGCATTATATCCCACTCTTACTTTTGAAGTACCGCCCGGAGCGATTGGTTCTTTACTCCATTCGGGTGTTGTACATCCGCAACTAGTTTGAACATTTGAAATTACCATCGGATCTTTTCCAGTATTGATAATTTCAAAAAAATGGTAAACCGGTTTGCCTTGTGGAATTGTTCCAAAATTAAACTCGGTTTCTTTTACTGAAATAACTTCTGGTGCAGCGGTTGTTTGCGCATTCAATACAACGGCTATTGCAATTGCTGAAAAGAGGGTAAAGAGTTTTTTCATTTTTAGATGATTCAGACCTCAAATTTATGACTTCATCTTCAAATCCCATAGGCTAAAAGCACAGAAATTCGTTATTTTTTAACATGCTAAAAACGAGGGTAGGCTTTCCTATATCTTTGTCGCATGGATACCCCTCATCCTTCAATGCTTGCCGCTGATAAACTTTCATTCGAAAGTTTTCGTAACGAGGTATTAAACGATTTTTACGTTGCTTGCTTAAGCCGTGAGGCCAGTCTTTTGGGCCGCAAGGAGGTTTTGACTGGTAAAGCCAAATTTGGAATTTTTGGTGATGGTAAGGAAGTAGCACAGGTCGCAATGGCAAAGTTTTTCAAAGAGGGGGATTTTCGCAGCGGTTATTACCGTGATCAGACTTTTCAATTCGCCATTGGCCAAGCCACTGTTGAACAATTTTTTGCCCAATTATATGCCGATCCCGACGATAAGAACGATCCAAATAGTGCTGGCCGTCAAATGGTTTCGCATTTCTGTACTTCACTAACTGATGAGAGTGGTAATTGGCTTGACCTTGCCAATCGGAAAAACACGATTGCTGATCTTGCTCCAACTGCCGGTCAAATGCCAAGAGGTCTTGGTGTTGCTCTTGCTTCAAAATGTTTTCGGGGGATAAAAGAATTAAAACAATTCGATCATCTTTCTGATAATGGCAAAGAAGTTTGTTTTGTAACGATCGGTGATGCCGCAACATCAGAAGGTCATTTTTGGGAAACGGTAAATGCTGCTGGCGTAATGCAAGTGCCAATGGCTTTATTTGTTTGGGATGATGGTTATGGGATTTCAGTCCCCAAAAAATTACAAACGACAAAAGCCTCTATTTCCGAAGCATTAAGTGGCTTTCAGAAAAAGGATGATTCCAACGGATTTCATATTTATAAAATAAGAGGTTGGGATTATGCAGGTATGTGCGAAGCATTTGAAGAAGGAATTCGTCTTGCGAGAGAAACGCATACACCCGCATTATTTCATGTAGAAGAAGTAACACAACCACAAGGTCATTCCACATCCGGCAGTCATGAACGTTATAAAACTCCGGAGCGACTTGAGTGGGAGAGAGAACATGATTGCCTCAGAAAGATGCGTGAATGGGTTATTGATTCTTCTTTGGCTAGTGATGAAGAATTGAATCGACTTGAATCAAAAGCAAAGAACCATGTGAAAGATGAAAGAACAAAAGCATGGGAGAAATATCAATCACCGATTAAAGAACAAGTAAAGAAGATAACAGAATTAGCTACCTCATTGGCAGCTAATATTCCCAATAATGCGCAGTCGATTGAAAAGATCAGTAAGGAGCTAACTTCTAATCGTGAACCAATGCGCCGGGATGTTATGAGGTCCTTGTATACGATGTTGAAGGCTGCAGGAGATAATGACGCCGCATTCTGGGCTAAAGATTATTACAACGATCTTTTAAAAGAGAATGAACTTCTTTACAACTCTCATTTATATAATGTTGGCGAAAAAAGCGCATTAAAGGTTTCTGAAACAAAAGCAGTGATAGCAGCAGATGCACCAATGATAAATGGATTTGAGGTATTGAATAAATATTTTGATGCATTGTTTTCAAGCAATCCACTTGTAGTTGCATTTGGAGAAGATGTTGGCAGGATCGGTGATGTGAACCAGGGCTTCAGTGGGTTACAAGCAAAATATGGCGAAGCAAGGATTTTTGATTGCGGTATACGTGAGCTGACAATTATGGGGCAGGGTATTGGTATCGCAATGCGTGGATTAAGACCTATCGCCGAAATTCAATATCTAGATTATTTACTATATGGGCTTGAGCCTTTAAGTGATGATGCAGCAACTCTTCATTTCCGCACAAAAGGAAAACAAAGTTGTCCGCTGATCGTGAGGACTCGTGGTCATAGATTGGAAGGCATTTGGCACAGTGGTTCTCCAATGGGAATGGTGATAAATTCTTTAAGAGGAATGTATGTATGTGTGCCAAGAAATATGACTCAGGCTGTTGGTATGTACAATACATTACTGAAAGGTAATGATCCGGGAATTATCATCGAATGTCTGAATGGTTATCGCCTTAAGGAAAAATTGATCTCTAATCTTCTTCAATTTACTGTTCCTTTAGGTGTTCCTGAAGTAATAAGAGAAGGTTCTGATATTACTATTGTTTCTTATGGTTCAATATTACGTATTATACAGGAAGCAGCTGATTCATTAGAGGCACAGGGCATTAGCTGTGAAATAATTGATGTACAAACCTTGCTGCCTTTCGACATAAACCATAAAATTCTTGAATCTCTTAAGAAGACAAACCGGATCATATTTATCGATGAAGATGTTCCTGGCGGAGCTGCTGCATTCATGTTTAATAAAGTAATGGAAGAGCAAGGCGGCTATCGCTATCTTGATGTCGCCCCAAAGACTTTAACAGGAAAAGAACATCGGCCTTCCTATGGCAGCGATGGTGATTATTTCAGCAAGCCAAATGCTGAGGAAATTGAAACCGTCATTAAAAAAATGATGAAGGAATAGAGTCTGCTAAAAGTTTCCAAATTTGTTTGTAGTCAGCTGGTTTTTTTTTAGTTTAGTGGGACCATTAAACCAAATAAGCTTTTTATAGGCCCCACTAGTATGCTTCGTATAATATTTATCCTTTTAATTTCTTTTGTATCTATTGTTTCTTTTTCGCAAACAGATCACTCATCGCAGTTCCATATATGGAAGTCTAAATTTTCCGAACAAGAATTTGCCGTCGCAGGCCATAACCCGATCATCAACTTTACTTTAAATACATATCCAAAATTCAGCTTTTCTAAAATGAATATTTTAGTAAGACAGGGATTGCCACCGATTGTTTTAAGAAAATAAATAAACCACCGTGCAACTAACCATTTACCAGCTTGACGCTTTTACCAATAAATTATTTCATGGAAACCCTGCAGCTATTGTTCCATTGGAAAAATGGTTAGATGATGGCATGATGCAGCGTATCGCAATGGAGAATAATCTTGCTGAAACTGCATTTTTTGTTCCTTCTTCCCAGGAAGATATTGATTTTGATATCAGGTGGTTTACCCCAGCTATTGAGATCAATCTTTGTGGGCATGCTACATTGGCATCTGCATGGGTTATTTTTAATAAACTTGGTTATAAAAAAGAGCAGATAAATTTTAGTTGTAAAAGCGGAAAACTATCCGTTGATAGACGAGGTGATGTAATTCAAATGGATTTTCCATCATGGAAACCAGAACGTTTTTCTGAATACCCTGAAGAATTAATGTACATATTGAAAGTTGATGAAATAGTTGGAGTTTATAAGAACCGTGACTTGCTTGTAGAATTGCAGAATGAAGAAGCTGTAAAAAAATGTTCTCCTGATTTCTCAGCGTTGAAGAATACCGGTTATAAAGTAATCATCACTGCGCCGGGTACAGATGGCGTTGATTTTGTTTCAAGATTTTTCGCACCTTCAGCCGGTATTGATGAAGATCCTGTGACCGGCTCCGCACATTCACAGCTCATTCCTTTCTGGGCAGAAAAATTGAATAAAAGGAAAATGTTTGCAAAGCAGATATCACAACGTGGTGGTGAACTCGAATGTAAATGGTGGGGTGATAGAGTAACTATGTCAGGACAATGTGTTTTCTATATGGAAGGAGAGATCTCGATCTAAAATTTATAATACTCTTTCATTTTTGCTATCAGCAGATCTTTTTTTCTTCTTGCTACTTCTACTTCATGTCCGTTTGAAAGAATTACTGAACCGCCTTCACCACGTAAATATTCTTTTACATGTAAGAGATTAACGAGGATTGATTTGTGAATGCGTACAAAGCCGGCGTCTTCTAACAGTGTTTCGTATTCATGCATAGGTTTTGACGTGCAAACCATTTTCTGATTAGCGAAATAGATATTCGTATAGTTGCCGGAAGATTCTGCATATAGAATATCATCAAGCTCGATCACCTGGAAGCCTTTTAATGAAGGAATGCAAAGCTTCATTTTTTGTGGAGATTGCTTTTGCTTCAGGTTATGTAAGAAGGTTTCAATGTTTTTATTGCCTGACTTTTCAGTAATTCTTTTTTTAGCCCTGTCTACTGCGTCTATCAACAAATTGTCTTCAACAGGTTTTAATAAATAATCAATAGCACTAAAATGAAATGCTTCGATCATAAATTGATTATGTGCTGTAACAAATATGACCTCAAATGTTAAGCCTTTTAATTCTTTTAATAGCTCAAAACCATTTTTTACCGGCATAGCAATATCAAGAAAAATAAGATCGGGATGCATGGCTCTCACCATTTCAATGGCTTCATCTGCATTCGTGCAACTGCCGATAACATTTACATCCGGGCAATTTATCTGCAAAAGTTTTTGCATTGAGCTGATGCCTCGGGGTTCGTCATCTATCAAGATTGCTTTCAGGTGATCCATAAACTTTCATTTGATTTGATTGGCAAATGGAGCGTGACAATTGTTCCTGTTCCATTTTTTATCGGTAAGGTTAATTTGTCTTCAATATGCACGGTGCTTTGTAAGTTATATTTCGCATTTAGTAAACCGATACGCTGCCTGATATTTTCAATCCCGACTGAAGGTTGGTTAGGTATCTTTTCTTTTTTTCTTAAAGATTCTTCGATACCAATGCCATTATCTTCTACGGTGCACACAAGCTCATGGCCTGTTTTTCTGAAACTGACATCGACATGCAAATTCTTTTTTGATGAGGTCCCATGCCAGATAGCGTTTTCAATAAATGGTTGGATCAACATCGGCGGCAACATTACTTCATCAGGTTGCATGCCTTCACCAATATTGATTTGGTATGAAAAATGACCGCTTCTTATTTTTTCCATTTCAAGATATCGCTCTAAATAGTCGATAGTATCTGTCAAACTAACAAAAGGCTTTGATGATTGATTCAATGTTATTCGTATCAGGCGGGCAAATTTGCTGAGATAAAGTGAGGCTTGTTCATTTTCATTGTTTAATATCATTTCACGGATACTATTCAAACAGTTAAAAATAAAATGTGGGTTCATTTGGGCATGCAAAGCTTTCATTTCAGTCTGCGCTATCAACTTATCAAGACCGGCTTTTTGTTTTATTTGCCTGATGCGATAACGATAAAGTAGCCAGGCTATAGTTGCTAATACAAGAGCCATTGATATAAAGAAAAGCTCCGTTTTCCAAAATGGTGGTCTGATCTCGATCTCCAGGTCTTTTATTTGTTCGGGCCATTTATTATCAAATGCCGATACCTTGATCTGGATATTATAGTTGCCGGGAGAAATATTCGTCAACAAGATATTTTGCTGATCTCCTGCTTCAATCCAACTACTGTCCTTTTTATTCTTGATGCGGTAAGCAAACTGCATATTCTCGGGGTCGATATAATTAACGGCGCTGTAAAATATATTAAGATCTCCCTGTGCATAGTTCAGACTGATTTTTTTTGATGGATAATTGATAATCGTGTCATTAAGGACCGATAGTGCGGTGATAGTTAAGGTCGGGGAATTTAGATAGTTGCCAGATGTTAGTGCGGGTATTTTACAAATAACGTCTTTAATGGCAAACCAAACTGAGCCATCGTCTGCATCGTTCTCAAAAAAAGCGGTTGATGTAGGTCCAGAAGGTATGCCATCATTTTCGGTAAAGACAACACTTTTTGAGCTGGCAATATCAAAGTAACCTACTCCCTTTGTTGTATAAACGAATATCTTATCGTTGAACAATGCTGGAAGCATGTTCGAATTTTTTTCCTGCGTAAGATTATTTGGCCTGAGGTGTTTTTGATCTCCGGTTAATTTTGCAAGACCATCGTCATTTACAGTTGTCCATATGTCGCCTTTTGAATCCGCCATTATATGGTACCCCTTTTTAAAGTTTTGTTGAGTAATTATATGTTCTATAAGGGTATCGATCTTTTGCGTATTCCTGTTCCATCTTACAATAGCATCGCCTCCTATCCAAATATTCCCGGTCTTATCTTCTGCTACGCTATTTATATTGGTTTTAAAAAGAGGATTATTCTTCTCATTTATGAAAGTGAACGATCCTTTATTTGTATCATAATAATAAAGGGAGCTCAGTTCATTGTTCGATGCCCAAACATTTTTCTTTTTATCAGCAAAAAATAAAAAGATGTTTTGATATGGCAGGGCGGGATCCATAGTAATTGAGCCGGTTGAAAAATTGCGGAGGTTTAACCAAAAAAAACCAGCACTTGCCCCGATCCATAGAGTATCAGGATGTAATTGATGGAATGTACGGATGTAATTTGATAGAACCGGGGATTTTGGGAACTGAAGGGTGCGGATCAGTTTTTTTGAATGCTTATCCAAAATGAGGATCGACTTTTCACTGGTGCCAACAAATATTTTATCTTTTGTAATATGCAGTGCTCCTATATTAATGTCCTGTTTTCCAACATCCAGCTTAAAAGTTTCAACAAATGTTGGACGTATATTTTGTTTAAAAAGCCCTTGATTAGTTCCTATCCATAGTTTGCCATCACGATCTTTAAAAACTGTTGTACAAAATTTACTGGTAAAATATTTTGGAGATGACCTAACTGTCTTTTTAATCGTATCTATTGTGATAAGAAAAAAACCATTCACTTTACAATTGATTGCCCACATACTATCATTTATCTTTTCCGGTCTTGTTGTCCAGGTGATATTTGAACTGAGATCAATGGCTGAGTGTGAAGATGATGTTTTACCACTATGAATATCTACAATATCAAAAGTATTCGCATCCATGTTAATATGAAGAAACTCGTGATTTGATAAAAGGAAGGAAACATTATTATGCTTTTGAACTAGTGGCTTTAGACTTGGATATTTGATCAGGACATCAAGGAATTTATTTGTTTTCCTGTCATAAAGGATTCCTCCATTCTGGTTCAATTGTATCATATTGCCATCAGGCAACTGGAATATATCATCTCCAAATATCATCCACTGGCCAATATCAGCACGGGTAAAATAATCAAACCGATTCTTAATTTGACCTGAAGGCGAAAAGATATAAAATCCTGTTTTGCTTGATACGCCGTAATTCCCGTCAGCATCATTCAATACAGATAAGCAGGTATTGCTCCAATACCTGAGTTTGTCATCATCAATAATTGAGAGATTGACATGGCGCAGTGTTTTTGTTGAAATGACCTGGGCACCGTCATTAGTGGCGATCCCAAGCAGATCATCCTTTAGCGTATTCATCAAATAAATAACATTATCGGGGATAGAAATATATTTATCATTAACTAAAAATTGCTTGAAGGTTTTCCCATCGAAACGGTTGAGCCCATACCTTGTAGCGATCCACATATAACCATTTGAGTCTTGTGCAATCCCTGACACATAATTATCACTTAGTCCCTGCCGAAGGTTATACTGAACAAAATCCTTTTCGTCGATAATTTGACAAAAAAGAATTACAGTAAGTAATGTAAATGAGACTGTATGAAGAAGCCGAAGAAACATGATAGTTATGGTCCTTAAAGTTAGTTGCTTATATGTAAAAAACCGTTCGCCATTTGTCCTTTGAACAGTGTGTAACCGTTCGCCAAGCAATGTCTGCCATTTAAAGTTTAAAGGGCGCCATATACAATTAAGAAACGAATAATTTCTCTGCAACAAATATTTCCATAAATAAGAACACGACGGCCGAAAATCCACTCCTGCTTTTCTTGCTTTCAACTGCTAGCTATCTTCAAAACACTAATGAAACTTTCGTGGACAAGTTTGAAAATATCTATTGCAGGAGCAAAGCTCAGTCATCTTGTACAAAAAGATAAGATATGGGATCATGGAAGTATGGCAGAACAGGCAAGAATAATTTTTTACCTGGTGTATAAAGCAAAGGCAAATGGGAATGTAGAGTCACTAAGAAAGCAATGTGCGGTCTCCTGTTTTGAGAAATTAAAGATGGATGATAGAATTGATCATAAAAGTTCATTGATGGTAACGCCTATTATAAAAGAAATAGCAATAATAGATGTGCAGCCGGGAAAAAATAACAAACCGGATATGTTTTGTGCGATGATAAAAGGCGAATCAAAAGATGATCCTTTGGAAAAATTTAAAGCTGAATGTGTTTTTGTAAGACAAGGGGAGTGGTGGTTATTGAATGAGATAAAGAATTGAATTTTTAATAATGAACTAACGCTTAATACTAAAACCTGGTTTATGAGAATATCTTTATTCAGCACTGCATTAGTTGGCTTTTGTTTTTTGTTAATGACTGATGCCATTGCTCAAACACCATGTATTCTTACCTGTCCTGCGAATATTACAATGGATGCAACATCATCTGCAGGAGCAGTAGTTAATTTTTCTGCAACACAGAGTTCGGGAAGTTGTGGTACGATTCTAACAGCACCGGCCTCAGGTTCTGTTTTTCCGGTAGGCACTACAATAGTTACAACGTATGGAAATATAAACACGAAAGTGTATGGATTGATGTTGAACAATAGTTTGATCACATTTGACAGGTCTACCCCCGGCACAGTCAGTTCACCAATTGCGATCACCGGATTACAGACGGGTGAAATTATATATGGCATAGATTTTCGTCCATCCAATGGCGAGTTATATGGTTTGGCTATGAGTGGAGGTACATTTGGATCACCTGAGGTATATGGAAGATTGTATACGATCAACACAGTAACCGGTGCGGCAACAGCGCTTGGTGCAGCCAAATTTGCAAAACCTCAATTTGCTCTTGCAATAGATTTTGATCCGGTAACGGACCAGGTTCGTTTAACAGGTGCAGACGGATCGAATCTTCGTCTTGATCCTGACCTGGGAACAATAGTAGCAACTGATGCTACACATAATCCTGGCGGGATAAGTATTGTAGCGACTGGTTATGATAATAATTTCCCGGGAACCACCACCACCACAATGTATGGTATTGATTATTTAAGTGATAAACTTTATATACAGGGTGGTCTTAATGGGTCTACTTCTCCGAACACAGGAACATTAACAGAAGTGGGGCCCCTAGAAGTGGATATAAATACATATCTGGGATTTGATATTTCTGAGGGAAAAGGTTTTGCTATAATAGCACCGACAGGTGGAACCTATGGATTTTATACCATTGATCTTGCTACCGGAAAAGCTACGTTGGTAGGTAGTACTGCTGATTTTATTTTTGATCTCGCAATACCTATTCCAGGTAGTACATGTTCTTTTACTGTTACTGTTAATTCTCCACCGACTGTAACAATCAATAAAGCAGCAACTCAAGCTGATCCAACATTGGGAATACCCATACATTTTACAGTTGTTTTTAGTGAAGATGTAACAGGATTTACCGGATCAGATATTTCATTTACAGGTAGCACAGTCCTGGGAACATTAGTAGCAACAGTTACAGGAAGCGGATCAACTTACAATGTTTCTGTAAGTGGGATGGCATCCCAGGGTGTAGTTGTCGCATCCGTACCAGCTGATGCCGCAGTCAGCGTGGCGGGTAAAGCAAATACCGCTTCGACATCAACAGACAATGTCGTGGCTTTTGTCGTTCAACCACATAACCTCGCCATCTTTAAACAATCACTTATCGAGAGTATTGTACCTGGTAATAATCTTGGATACCGTTTGATTTTGCAGAATAATTCCGCAACTCCGGTTTTCGGTGCGACAGTGACTGATGTTTTACCTGCAGGCACAACTTTCCAGAGCATCCAATTACAAAGTATTAATACACCTGTAACTCCCAATATTGCTATAGTTACTTCTCCGGCTGTAGGACAAAACGGTACAGTAAGTATTTATTTTTCTGCTTTGACCGCTAGTGCCGATGTTACAATAATATTAGTAGTTAAGGTAAATGAAAACCAAACCGAAACATTAAGCAATACTGCCACTGTAAGTGGACCGCCCGGTGATATGATTCCAACTGATGACAACGCAACAGCTACAACGCTGATCGCTTTGCCACCAACAATTACTTGTCCAGGTAACATAGTTGTGAGTTCGCCACAAGGAGAATGCGGTGCTACTGTTTCATTTACCGGTGAAAATGCAATTGTTATTACAGGAACTCCGGAACCAAAGATTTCTTACAGAATCAATTCTGCAAACGGGGGTAGTGTTACCGGTGTTGATGTTGATCTTAGTTCATTTGCATTAACAAGACAATTTCCTACTGGTGTAAATACAGTTAGCCTCAGTGTAGCCAATGATGCCGGAAGTTCAAGTTGCAGTTTTACAGTCACAGTTGTGGATGACCAACCACCAGTTCTTAATTGCTCTTCTGATATAACAGTAAATGCTCAAGTAGGCCAATGTTCGGCAATGGTAACTTATAACATATCGGGTTCTGAGAACTGTATGGATGCTCAACATCCTTTGACTATTCAAACATCAACTGGTACCATATTTAATCTTTCTGGGCCGCAGTCTTTATCTATAACACAAACTTTCCAGGTTGGAACTATCAGGATAAATGTGTTCGCTACTGATGCAGCTGGCAATACGGCAACTTGTTCTTTCAATGTTACAGTGGTAGACAATGAAAAGCCAGAAATAAACTGTCCTTCTTCAGTCACAGTTTCATGTGCATCCGAAATACCAGTTCCAAATATAAGTGCTGCATCAGCTTCTGATAATTGTGGTGCTACAACAATTGCTCATGTTGGGGATATTATCACAAATCAAACATGTGCAAATAAATATACACTGACAAGAACATATAAAGCCACTGATGGATCAGGAAACACAGCTACCTGTTCGCAATTAATAACTGTTGATGATAATACACCCCCGCAGCTCACGGGATTAACGTCTTCAAAACAAGTATTGTGGCCAGCTAATCATAAGATGGTTGATGTGATACTGAATTATAGTGTGAATGATAATTGTGTAAGCACACCGAATGTAACCATTAATATAACCAGCAATGAACCTGTAAATGGAACAGGAGATGGTGATACTGATACAGATTGGGAAATTATCGATGATCATCGCATACGAATTAGGGCCGAAAGAGCAGCAAATGGGACCGGGAGGATCTATACAATAACAGTAACGGTAAGTGATGGATGCAATGCATCGGTATCAGCAACAACACAAGTGATGGTTGTGCATAATATTACCGCACCACATTCTGGTAATTCATTTAAAGTTGGTTCTACAGTTGCATTCAGCGGAGAGTTTTGGGATAAACCAGGGAACAAGCATACCGCAAAATGGCAAATAGATGGCAGCACCACAACAGGTGCGGTAACAGAACCTTCAGGTAATAAAAATGGAAAAGTAACAGGCAGTTATAAATTCAATTCACCGGGAGTTTACAAATTGCAAATGAATGTCACTGATCAAACTGGTGTGACAAGTTATGCCAATACGAATGGCGATCTCGAAGCGATCGTTGTTATCTATGATCCAAATGGCGGACACACTTATGGTGGTGGATATTATGATTCCCGTGCAGGTGCACTTGTATCCAATCCATCAACAGGTAAGGCCAGCTATGGATTTGCAATGAACTATTTTAAAAATTCAACCAATCCAAAAGGAGAAACACAGTTTGAATTCAAGGTTGGAGATTTTGAATTCAATGCCTTGAATTTCGATTATCTCGTTATCAGTAATTCAATGGCGCAATTCAAAGGCACAGGAAAAATAATTGGAGGACAAAGTGGAGTTGCGTTTACAATGACAGTTACTGATGGTCAGCTTGACGGAAGCGGCATCGATAAAATAAGAATGAAGATCTATAACAAGAACAATGGCAAGATCATTTACGATAACCAGCCCGGTGCAAGTGATGCTGCATTGCCAACGCAAGCAGTAGGAGCTAACAGTATTGTTGTGATCAGTGGCATGAATTCAAGTCTTACTTCTGCAAATACAAGTCAAAAAACAGAAATGGAAGCAACTGAAATGAAAGCTGTAAATGGTCTTGATGTAGTTGCTTATCCCAATCCAAGTATAAATAACTTTTCCATAACTGTTCAGGCCAGTGCAAAAGAAAAAATAATGATGCAGGTAGTGGATATGTATGGAAGAATAATTGAAACTAGAAATGTGACTGCAAATTCAATTACAAGATTTGGTGACCGCTACATTCCGGGAACTTATTTCGTAAGAATAATTCAAGGCAAAGAACATAAAGAAATTAAACTGGTAAAATTATCTGATTAAAATATTATTCAAAACCAAACTGCTTTTATGAGAATGATTTTAATTAAAACGACTCTGATTCTACTTTCATTTCTTCCAGTGCTGAGTATTGCGCAGCCGGGAGCTATAGATACCCAATTTGGGACTGGTGGATGGGCGAATTATAGTGAAGGAGGAACAACGAGTGACATATTCCGTAAAATAATGGTTTTGCCAAGTGGTAAATTCCTGATCCAAAAAGGAAATGCAATTGGAAGATATAATGCCAATGGCACTCTTGATCTAACCTTTGGCGCCAACAGTTCCGGATGGAGAACAATGGAGTTGGGCAATAACGATTTTGTTATACTTCCTAACGGAGATTTTCTGGTAGTAGGTGCTTCACGTGTTATAAAGTATAATGGAGTAAATGGGTTTAAAGATGAAACCTTTGGTGATGAGGGCGTCATTACGCTGGAATTAGCAGGGATCTCGTTAGGTTTCAAATCTATTGCATTAGATACGAAGGGAAGAATAGTACTTGGCGGTGTTGCTTCCTATGGTGCAGATCCAAACAAAGTATATAATCCAGTGGTAGCCCGGTTGAACCCTGATGGATCACTTGATACAGAATTTAATGGTGGTGGAATAAGAATTCTTGTATTCCTTACAGACAAATACCGTAGTATCATAAAATGCATAACAGATGAAAATGATAAGATAATTGCTGGTGTTGACGTGGGAAGTGCGTTTGATAAAGACGACATCATATTAAAGTTTAACACCGATGGAAAACTGGACCTCAGTTTTGGAGGTGGGGATGGAGAATATCAAATGGAAAAAGATCTTGTTGATATAGCTGCCTACAAAGACGGCACGATCGCTTACACTACAAGAGGTAACGAAGCACAACTACTTCGTCCGAATATAGCTTCTTTGACCGTTGATGGAACATCCAGGTTTAGTTTTACAATGAATAGTTCCAGGAATCTTGGAGCTGTCGCTTTCCAGGATGATGGCAAGATCATCGTTGCTGGCGACGGTAATACCCCTTACACAGTTTTAACCATGAGGATCGGGGTGGATGGTCACGTTGACGATAGTTATGGTCCCAGTGGACAGACATCTTTTAACAATGACAGCTTTACCGGCTCCTACAACATGATCTTCCATAATAAGCGAATTTTTATAGTCGGAGCCGATAATATGGTGAATATAAATTTGAATGGAATACCTCAGTCAGCATCTGGATTTATCCTCGCCCTGGATGGAACTGGCATTCGTTTAAAGTGCAATAATTTTAACGCTGGCGATCTTACTCCAAATGCCGATCCCGGTAAATGTTATAAAACGATCAATAACTCAAGATTTGATCCTGTTTTTATTCCTTCAACAGCAACTGGTACTGTTCAGTATGAGATCAAACGCAATGGAGTTGTCGTTGATCAGGGTACTGGTTCGGTTAATGGAAAAGATTTTCCTGTTGGACAATCACAGGTTACATATACGTATACAGATATTACTTCTCAATCATGCACTTTCACAGTAGCCGTTTCTGATAAAGAAGCACCAACAGCTAAAGTGAAAAATATAACAGTGCAATTAAATGCATCTGGAAATACTACAGTGGCTGCATCAGATATTGATGATGGATCAACAGATCCATGCGGCATACAATCTATGTCATTAAGTAAAACAAGTTTTGATTGCAGTAATGTTGGAGCAAATATTGTTACGTTTACAGTAAAGGATGCCAGCAATAATTCATCTACACTAAACGCTACAGTAACAGTTGAAGATAAGGTAGCTCCTGAAGCAAAAACAAGAAGTGTAACAATTTATCTTGATGCAACGGGGAAGGGAAGTATAACCACCACCCAGATCGATAATAGTTCGACCGATGCATGTGGAATTAAGTCTTTAAGTTTAAGTAAAACTGAATTCGATTGCTCAAATAAAGGAAGTAATACTGTTACTCTCACTGTAACTGACAACAATAATAATATTTCAACTGCTTCAGCTACTGTAACGGTAGTAGACAATCTTTCACCTGTCATCATATCAGTTACTCCGAATCCGCTTTTCCTATGGCCATCAGATCGCAAAATGAAAAGTGTATTGATCAGTGCAACATTATCGGATAACTGTCCGGGTAGTACTTATAGAATAACCAATGTTGTAATTAAAGAAGGAACATTTGCAGGAGATAATG
>Ga0193738_1000195_pt1 | contig 42351 bp, 62 predicted proteins | sample L2a1metaG_FD_144927 | JGI IMG/M metagenome (GOLD analysis project Ga0193738, IMG submission 144927) | Soil microbial communities from a riparian zone of the East river system, Colorado, United States - L2a1 | ecosystem: Environmental > Terrestrial > Soil > Riparian zone | place: USA: East River... | reverse complement strand
TCGGCACCCCGGCGCGCAGCATGCGCAAGATCTCCTGCGCGATCGCCTCAGCGAGGTCGCTGTCCATTTCCTTGTTGCGGTTCTTGTCAGCGCACCAGCCGCGCGCGACCGCTCCGCGGATCTCTTCAATGCTGTAGGGATCAGCCATGAACAGGCGCGCCGAACACGCGCCAGCCCAACAGCAGGAACAGCAGGAACAGCAGCAGCGAGTTGCCGAGCGGGCCATGCGCTGCGATGCCGGCCCAATTCCAATTCCACGCCAACGCGAACAGCAGCCAGATCAGCATCAAGATCCAGAAGACCAATCCGAGCGACATGGTCGCCTCCCTGGTTGGGCCGGCTATTTCGGCGTGGTCGCCGCCTTCACCGCCCACATCGCGGCGTTCTCGTAGTGCGTCTGCGCCAGCGCAATGAGGCGCCGCTGCTCGCCGTCGCCGTCGGAGCGATGCAGCGTCTCGACGAGATCGATCAGATCCGCAGTCGCCCGCTTGATTTGATCAACGACGTTGTCCTCGGACGGGTTGAAACTCTCGCGCACGCGGTGCGCGCCAAGTGATCCGCCATCGACCCTCGTGCCTGTGTATTCGGTCGCGCTCATGTCTTGTCCTCGCCGTTGATGATGTTTCGGATCGTCACGCGAATGTCGCCCTCGCCGTCGGCGCCGGCATGCGGTTGCACCGGCTTGCCCCAGCCGCGCTCCCACAGCATCGCGATCGCGGTCAGCTTGTCGCTGTCCTTTGGCCCCTTCTGCGCAATGCCGGCAACGGTGCGAACCGTCGTCTCGGTGTACGAGCGGCACAAAGACCGCAAATCGGCTGCCATCTTAGTCATTTGGTCCTGGGGTCATGTTCCCCTCCTTCAGCCCCGCGAGATCCTGGCGTCGCGTTGAGCAGGAACGACAGCAGCTTGTCCATGTCACGGCGCAGGCGCTCGACGTCACGGCGCAGCTGCGCGATCTCCTGGCTCAGCTCGGCCTCAGTCTTGCTGAGCTGAGCGTCGAGCATTCCCGCGATCTTACCGTAGGCCACTGTGTTGAAACGCCAAAGGGGCGCGCTGCGCCCGTGCTTTAGCACCGGAACATGCGCGCCCCGACGTGGTGGCGTCAAGCGGGCGTTATCGGAACAGCACGATGAGGATGCCGACAATAGCCAGCACGGTGCAGGCGCGATCGACCAGCATCAGTTGCTCCCCGGCGTCCACGGCGGGATGACAGGCTCCCAGCCCTCTTCCAGGCAGGCGCGCAGCAGCAGCACCTCAGCTGGCCGCATCTCGGCATCGCCCAGGATGTAGCGTCGCAGCGTGCGCTCGGAGCGCCCGATAAAGCGCGCCACCGCGGCTTGCGTCAGTCCCAGTGCCTTGACCGTACGCTCGACCTCGCGTGGCGACATCGAGCGCTTGGCCATCCAGGTCGTGTCCTTAGTCATCAAAACCTCCGTCATTCGTGGGTTATGACCCCTTATTAGGACAGCGTGACTGGGCTGTCAATCAGGCTTGACAAGGGCGGTCAGGATGTCCTATCAGACGGAATGGCCCGCTAATTACCGGGTAATTAACGGGCCATCAGACAGCTTGACAACAACGGAGCACGACAAATGAACGACCACCGCTACATGAAGAAGCGCTACGGCGAAGCCACCCGCGGCCACCAGAACTACGGCTTCAAGGACAAGCAGGGCCGCGAGGTCGGCTACGGCTGGAAGATCTCGAACGTCACAGTCGAGCTGCTGCCAGAGGGCACCACCGGCGGCTGGATCTACGGTGGCGAGCCGCTGCGTCACATCGAGGTCTACAGCTATCCCACCCGCGACGGCCGTCACTACGGCGCCTCGACCCGCCCTGGCCGGGTCAAGACCGCAGAAGAGGCGACCGCCTTCGTCGAGCGCCGCATGACACGGGCACTCAAGCGCGACGCCAAGAAGTTCGTGAAGTGACGCCTAATAGGACCGCTTGACAGCCCTGTCAGGCGGTCCTATACCTCGCAAACCGGACACTAATTACCCGGCAATTAACGGTCCCAACGGAGCAAACGACATGACCAAATCCAACCTGAAGCAGCTGATCGACGCCTACGGCCTGCTCAAGGCCGAGCTGGCCGAGCTGAACCTGCGTGAGAAGGCACTCAAGGAAGCGCTCGCGGATCTGTCCGCAGGATCCTACGAGGGCGAGCAGTTCCGCCTCTCGATCGCCGAGAGCGAGCGCGAGACGCTCGACATGGCCGCAGTGCGCGAGCACCTGTCGCGCCAGTTCATCCAGGCGCACACCAACGTGACGCCTGTCCGCACGCTGCGCGTCGTGGCGCGCAGCGGCAAGCACCTCGCAGCCTGATCGGCTGCGAGTATTCCTCAAACCAACGGAGCAACACCATGAGCGAACCCACCAAGACCATCGTCACCTGGAGCGGCAAGGGCGGCGTGCTGGATCGCGTCAAGATCCCCTACAACGACGCCACCGACGAACGCATCGCGCAGGCTGTCATCGACCTGATCAGCTCGTGCATGTCGATGTCTGAGGGCGACATCATCACCGTGACGGAGGAGTGACATGCGCGTACAGATCCCCGCCTACACCGACCGCTGGATGATGGGTGACCGCTATGGCGAGGTCGTCAAGACCTCGCGCTATGGCAAGGTCGGCACCCGCGCGCGCCTGCTGACCGGCGCGCGCACTGTCGACATCGAGATCGCGACGGTCTTGCTCGACAAGTCGGGCAAGACCGTGCGCGTCATCCTCAACGACTGCGTGGTGGTTTAGCTATGGCCACGCTCGTCGAGGCGGTCGCGATCGCCCTGTTCATCGCGACTGTGCTGATCTGGGCGGCGCTGCTTACCGGGTAGCGAGAACATCAACGGCTCTTCTGGATCGCCCACCACCTCGGTGGGCGTTTCCTTTTGCAGCGTGTTCTCCTCCGCGACCGTCGGCGTGCGGTACTTCATCAGGATCTGCAGTGCCGCATTGAACACCGCCTCGACCTCGGCGCGGCGCGCCACCGCGAGATCCCGCTCCCGGCGGTAGGTTTCGATCTCGCCGAGCAGCCGCTGATACGCAAGGTTCAGCGCCGCCAGCTCCGTCTCGGCACCGCGCAGCTGCGACCCCGTCACCTGCAGCTGCTTGGCGCAGTTGTCACGCTCCTGCTGGATCCTGGCCACTGCGTTGAGCCCCTCCTCGACCATCTGCCGTGCCCGCTCGTCGTCGCCCATCGCCGCCTGTTCACCGTTACCATTCATCGCTTGCATCTCCAGCTCCGTCCGTTCTGCGTCGTGACCTTTCGGAGGCCGTGCCGTGCGCAGAGATCGGCACCCCCCGTCTTCCGCCTTGTCCGCGGTCTTGCCTCATCAGCGCCGCCAGGGACGCCGCCCATCGGCATTGCCAGATCTGGGACGACCGTGCGCCCCTCCGGCTCTGCCGTCACCGGCGCCCAGCGCTGCCCGAATACCAGCCCGCCCGGTACCGACGGAGGCAATGGCGCCGACGCATAGGCCAGGAACGGCCTGGGCTGCGGCAACGGTACCGGCGCCGGCGGTTCGGGCTGCAGCAGCCGCCCGAGCGCCATCACCACCAGGGCGGGCCCGGCCACGATCGTGACCTTAGCCAGCATCGAGAACATCGCCGTCGCCCTCCCGGAACAGGTCATCGAGCCCGGTCGGCTGGTCGATCGCGTCCAGCGGCTCGATCACCGGGCGCGTCACCCGCTCGACCTCGGCGCCCGGCCAGACCTGCTTGGCCTTGACCAGGGCGGGGAAGCTCGACAGCAACCGCCCGACCTCGTCGAGGGTGTACACCGCCACGGCGCGGCCCTGGGCGGTGACTGCGCGGGCGTGGTGGATGTCGGGGACAATTGCCGCCACCGTGCCGTTGTCGAGCGTCACCTCCCAGACCTGGGGCGCGAGCGTCGGCGCCTTGGCCTCCTTGGCCGCCCGGTCGAGCGCCTCCCACGCCGCGGTCATGCGGCGGCTCTCGCGCATCACCGCCTCCAGGTCGCCGTTCTGGATCGCCTGGGCGTACAGGTAGCGCTGCCGATCGAACCGCTCGCGCAGCTCAGGGCCCACCAGCAGGCGGAGCCGCCCACAGCCCCACCAGCGCTCCATCCGGGTCGCCGTCTCATCAGCGCCGGCGATATGGGCCTGCCCGGCGAGGTAGGTGCCATGACTACGGTCCCACCGGTTTGGGTTGGGTGACATCGTGAGGTGCCTAACGATCCGCATTGAACATCTCCTGCTGCTCGGCCAACACCTCAGCCCACATGCGATCGAACATCGCCAGATTGGCTCTGGCGCGGACCAGTCTTCGCTCCAGGTACTCGACCTCCTCGCGTGCCTCGCTCCGCAAAACCATCACCCGGCTCTTGCGCCGTCCGAAGTCTTGCCCGCTCATGCTTTTGCTCCCTCGGTTGTGAACTTCCCTAGTCTCGTGCGCCGTTGCGCGAACCGCACTGCTGAACCCAAAATGGAACTCGATCGCTGCGCCATTGGCGCAAAGCGATTGGCGCGCTTTGCGCCATTCCATTTTGGGTTAGTGCGGTTTTGATAATGGCGCAGCCCACCAGGGGCGTTTTGCGCCATTCGTGCGCCAACCCCAAAATCGAATGGCGCAGCCTTTTCCAGCCAGCCTGTCATCCCACCTAAACCGCCTTTCCTGGCCTGTTTTTGAGCACCGATCGGGTGCCTTTTCGGGTCTTGCGAACGAGCGGGTCCGTATAGTCGAATACCTCCAGGACGTCGTTCTTGAGCCAGACCCGGATAATGTTCTTGGCCTGCTGCTCGGAGCACTCCAGCTCCCTGGTGAGCACCCGACCCGCCCACCGCTCGGCATTCGCGCCGGCCGCCGACGCCGTGAAGAACTGCCCGCTCGGCCTGCCGTCGGTGCCGAGCAGCCCCGCATCGATCACGTCGAGCGCGCGGTTCAGGTCATGAACGGTGAAGCCGTCGAATGCGCCAGGAGGCGCCCAGGGCACCAGCACCGCGACCTCGTCGCCAGGAATGATGCCGGTGCTGTTGTTGAGGGTGTAGCTCCGCTTCTCGAACCAGCGCGGGTCGCCCTTCTTGGAATAGTTCGCCTTACCGTCATCGAGCCTGACGTAATTGCTGCGTTCGCCCTCCGGCACGTCCATGCCGGCCGCCTCGTCCTCGGTCATGCTGAACAGCGTCATGAGGATGCGGACGATGCCGATTATCGAGCCGCCGCCGCGTGATGCGTCGGCGTCGCCCGCCATCCCGCCCGCGTACTTCTTGGCGTGATGCACCAGCAGCAGTGAGGCCCCGGTGCGCCTCGCGATCTCGCGCCACAGCACCAGCGCCCACTTGACCTCGCTGTTGCTGTTCTCGTCGCCGACGAATGTCTCGGCGAACGGATCGACCACGATCACTCCGATCCTGTTGACCTTGATCGTCTCGACCAGCTCCTCGATCAGCGGCGTCCGCACCACCACCTTGCTGCGGCCGTCGACCTTGGCGATGATGATGCTCTCCGGCGCGTCCACCACCAGCAGCCGGCCGGTCAGTGCGGTCTGCTCGACCCCCATCTCACGGGCCGCCAGGACCAGCCGCCGTGCCATCTCGTCGGCGTCGTCCTCCGAATTGATCACCAGAACCTTCTCGGAGATCCGTGGGTAGTAGCCGCCCCACTGCACCTGCGCCGCGACCATGATTGCCGCCTGCAGGGTGAACAGCGACTTGCCGGATCCTGGCGGTGCGACCAGCAGCGACACCGTCCGCCGCAGCAACAGGCCGGGCACGATCCAGTCGCGCACCGGGATCTTGCGCTCGTCGATCGGGAAGGCACTGCGCAGCGGGATCTGGTTGGGAGGGGTGGTTTTAAATCCCGCGGAATTGGCGCCCGTGGACGCCCCGTCGGCCTGGGCCTTGTCGCTCGACCCCTGAGAGGTTTCCGCCGACCCCTGAGAGGTCGCTGTCGACCCCTGAGAGGTTTCTGCACCCCCGCCCGGCGGTGGCTTGGCGGCGTCGTCCTGCATCCGCTTCAGGCCCCAGCGCCGCATCGCCGCCCGCCACTTCCGGCGGTGCTCGGTGCGGCCGCGGCCGTCAGCCTCCAGGGCGGCCGCCCGGTCGGTGATCGACCCGCGCCCGCCGGCGTGGGCCTCGTAGCGCAGGTAGCTCTCCTCGCACAGGCGGTCCCAGGCGCTCTCCGGCGGCTGGATCGGCGCCGCCCGGTACAGCTCCAGCACGTCGCGCCAGACCACATTGCGCATCAGCGTCTCGCGGCCGTCGACGGTCTGGCCGAACGCATTGACCGCCGCCTCTGGGTCGGCGGTGCGCGCGCCTGGGGTACCGCCGGCGCCGCCGTGGTCCTCGACCAGCGCCATGACCGCCTCGATCAGCCACGGCGGCGCCATCGCGATCTCGATCTCCCACGGCGCCGCGCCTGGGGCCCAGGCATAGTTGCGGCCGCTCTCGTGCCGGCTCGGCGGCATCACCGCGAAGCCGGCCTGCCCGCGGACGTCGACCCCGATCAGGGTCTTGTTGGTTGGCATCACCACGCCGGGCGGGGCCCGGAACAAAAGTTGCCGGCCGCCGCCACCGGTGACCTGCTGCACCGTCTCCGGCTCGAGCCGCGAGTTTTCGACTGCCAACAGCGCGTCCCACCACGCCGCCGCCTGGGGGGTCTTCTGGGTGTCGAGGTCGAGCACCCAGACGTTGCCGGAGCAGGCCCCGGTGATGATCCCCATGTTGTTGCGGTTGGCGTGCTCACCGGCCGGGCCGTACCAGCGGTCCCAGGTGAATTGCGGCGCCAGATCGTTCTGCAGCGGCACCCAGCTCGACAGCTTGGGGCGCTTCCAGGCCTGTGGCGCCTCGCTCGGGTCGTAGCAGGGAATGACCTGCAGGCCGGCCTCGCGATACATCGCGGCCCAGCCAGAGGCGATCGCGAAGTCAGGATTGAAGTCCGGCATTACGGACATCAGCTCAGCCCCTCCCGCGGGCGAACGTGGTCTTGGCGAGGATCTTGCGAATGATTGCCAGCTGCTTGTCGCTGAGCTGGCTGTCGTACCGATAGCGCTCACAGACGTCGTTGGCGAATTGGCATTCCCAGGTGTTCAGCACGCCCGACAGGCTGACCGCCTTGAGCTGGTCGAGCAGCTCGTGACCGGGCCCAAACCCAGGGCCCTGCTGCTGGCTCTGCCGGGCCGCCTCGTCGGCGGCGTTTTGCGCCCTGGCGCGCGCCCTGGCGGCCTTCTGCCGGGCCTGCTCCTGCATCTCGGCAGCGTGCCGGCGCACCCGCTCCGCCTCCGCATAGGCCTGCTGCCGGCGCATCGCCTCGTGCAGATCCTGCGAGAACGGGTTGGTGTAGGGGTTGCTCTGCGGCTTGTGCTGCGGCCTGGGCGGCGGCGCCTGCACGGTGCTACCGAATGCCTGCTTCAGCAGCTCGACGATCGTCAGCTTATGTTCGCGCGCCATCCGCGCAATGAACGCTGCGGCGCTGGCGCGCTCGCCCATCTGGTCTGAGCCAAGGATGCCGACCAGCTTCTCAAGCCGGGTCTTGTCGCCTATATCCATGGGGCGGTCCTGCCATTTCCCAAGTGAAGGAACGCGCGAGCGGGGGCCGGCTGTGCGAAGCCGGCCCCTTTCCGTTACGCTAGCGTTACGCTTACTCAGCCGAAGTCGTCAGCCACGCTCGCAGGACGCTGCTGGGCCTGCTGCGGCTGCTGCACCTGACCAGGAGCCGGGGCATGAGTCGAGCCGGTCGACGGCGGCGTCGCACCGTTGGTGGTGCTCACCGCGGTACCGTTGGCAGACTTGGGCTGCGGCACCAGATCACCACGCGGCGCCCACCCGACGATCTCGAACCTCGGATGATAGTTGGTCGACGCCTGCGAGCCCGAGCCAGTCTTGACCGGGAAGGTATTGACCAGCCGGATCACCGGCAGCTTGCCGGGGTTGGCGTTCCTCTCCCGCTGATACTGCTCGGCCACCGCGGCAATGCCGTTGAGCATCGCGTTGGAAGTGCCCGCCATCTCGCGGATCCGCGGCTTGTCGTCGGCGCAGCTCGACGCCAGCTTCACCATGAAGCGCACGCCGTGCTTGAACTTGCCGGTCGGTGGCTTGCCGGGCAGCGGATCGCCCCACTTCACCAGCACGAACGCCGGCGGTGAGCCCGGCGTGAACTCGATCCAGCCCGTCTCCAAGAACTCAAAGTCGACCTGGGCCGAGAACTTGTCGGTGATGTCGACCTGATTGCTCTCGAACCCGTTGCCGGTGTCGATCCGGTCGATGCGAAACATCCGACCAGCACGCGCGTCGTATTTGATGATGGGAAGAAAGTCGCCGCCGGTTTTGGGCTCAGTTGAAAAGCCAAACACGTTGGTCATTGCTCACTCCAGTGTGCCCGCAATCAGGCCTGCGGGCGGTGCCAATCCCGGTTGCTGCCGGGAATGTCAGTAAGGCGAGACTAGATCTTCCAGTGCTCGAACGCGAGCTGCCGGCAGATCGGGTTGTTCCAGTAGAAGCTATCGAGGTCCGGGCAGGTGATGCTCAGGAAGAACTCGGGGTCATCGCTCAGCGCCAGGAAGTTCTCGATCCGCAGCGCGATCTGCAGCAGCGCGTTGCGGTGCTCGGCAATGTTCTCCAGCTTGTACGGCTCCAGCTTCTTGGGTGTGACGTAGATCAACCGGGCATCGATGTTGTCGCTCTGCGAGTACAGCGCGACCTGCCGGGCGTGGCCGGTCTTGATCTCCGACGGCATCCGCTCGGTGGTCTTGAGGTCGGCGATGATGCCGTGCTGCTCCCACTCGTAGTCGAAGTAGCCGATTATCGGATACCCCAATTGCGGCGGCCGCCACTCGACGAAGCCCTGGGTGCGTGACGGGATGCCGTACTTGCGCAGCTCGCGCACTGCCTTCTCGACCATGTCGCCGATCGTCTCGCGGTAGCGCTCGCGCCGGGGATCGCCGCCGAGCGCACTGAGCGTGTCGTACTTTGCCACTGCGATCTCGACACAGACCCGCAGCGGCGCCATCACGTCTTTGAGGCCGTGGGTGACGCCGTCCTCGACCGCGACGCCGCGGTGCGCTGGCACCCCCACCGGCTGCTTCAGCTTCAGCACCTTTTCGAGCACCCACATCGCCGGCTCGGCGGCGAACAGGTTGCAGCTCGATGGTGAGTGGTGGACGTACTCAACTGGCATTGGGCTTGCCCTTGTTGGTGTCGGCCTCGTCTTCGACCGTCAGCAGGCTCATCACCAGCTTCATGACCGCATCGCGGTTCGCCGGCGGGATCCGCGACAGCGAATACGCCATGCAGCTCGCGCACGCCACGATCACGCTGATGTGCTTCTCGCCCTCCAGAAACTTCGACAGTCGAGCAGTCACCTTCTGCGTCTCGACAAACTCGCGCGCCATATCAGCTTCGTTGCGTCGGCTCATGGCAATAGGATCCCTCTGTTGGTCAGCATGCAGATTGCGTCGTCGAGTGTCCGCGGCATCAGGTACGGGTGGCCGAGCATGTCGCAGCTCGCCCGGAACGCCTTCTGCCCCGCCCGCACCCGACCCTTGCGGGTCTTTAGCTCCATCCAGATCACTAAGCCGCCCTCCAGCATGATGCAGAGATCGGCGACGCCGGCGAGCATGCCCTCGCGCTTGAGCTGGGCGGCGGTGCGCGGCGATCGCTTGGCAGCGTTCGGGATCGCGAACGCCAGGAGCGGCACGCGGGCGCGCTGATGCAGTCGCTCGATCAGCGCCGACTGCATGCTGTGCTCGCTGGCAAGGTTGCGATACTCGGCGACTGAGATGCTCATCGCGGGCGCTGCCGCGGGAAGCACAACTCAGCATGCACGGCGCAGTACGGCGGCTCCTTCGTCACCACGCCACAGAACATGAAGGGCGGCCGGGCGCCGAACGGGTAGCGGCAGCTGTTGGGCTGCAGCTCGTTGAAGGTCAGCTGCCCGGTCAGGGTGAACAGCAAAGGCGGCGGGGGCAGGGGCGGCTCGTGGATCTGCTCGACCGGTGGCGGCTCGACCGGCCTGCGCTTGCTCGGCCGTGTAGCCGACCTAGCCGACCTAGCCGACCTAGCCGACCCATCCGGCTTCTTCCTGGCGGGCGGCGGCTCAGTAACGCGCGTCATCAAGTCTTCCCCCAGGCGGTGCGCCTTGCCGATTATGGCGCTGCGCGAGATCGGCACGCCGAACCGTTTCGACATGTCGTCGGCAATCCTGTGTAACGAGGCATTGGTCTTTAGTGCCGCACGCAGGTACTCGATCCGCTCGTTGGGCCATACCGCTCTGGGATCCGACATCAGTCCCGCCAGATCCGCTGCTGCTCCTTCGTGACCGTGCGGATGTAGCGCTGGATGCGCTCGATCGTCATCAGCGTCGGCATCGAGCCGCCGCGCAGGCGCGACACCAGATGGCTGTCGCCGGCGACGCGGCGACCGAACCCGGTGCGGGAGGTGCCCGACTTGCGGCAGAACTCATCGATCTCCACAAGCAGGGCCTTAACGGTGGGGTGTGGTTTCATGGTCGCGCAGATTAGTGGGTTGCGATTCACATCGCAAGGGGATACGCTTTTGCCATGAGGATAACTGTCGCAGAGAAATTAGAGAACGGGCGCCTGCGCTCGGGGCTATGGGGCAGCACGCCGGCTGACAAGTTGATGGGGGCGTTTCTCATCATGGGCCCGAGCGGCGCGCAGCTGGCGATCATCTCGACGGGGCCCACGCCAGAGGATCATGCGTGGGAGCATGTCAGCGTCTCGATCAAGCACCGCACGCCGAACTGGGCCGAGATGTCCTACGTCAAGGATCTGTTCTGGGGCGAAGACGAGTGCGTGGTCCAGTTTCATCCGCCGAAGTCGGTGTACGTCAACTATCACCCGTTCTGCCTTCACCTGTGGAAGTCGATCGCGCACGAGATCCCAGTCCCGCCTGCGCATCTTATCGGGCCGATCGACAAGCAGAGAGCGGCATCCGCCCCATGACACAGCACGTTAACGACGCCACTGCGCTGGCGGCCCAAGACATAGATATGCTTGAAGGGCTTGGCATCGGCCTGGAGCAGCGCGGGGAGAAATCGGCTGCGCATTTAGTCACGAGAGTTGTCGCCCACCTCCGCGCCATCCCAGTCAGGGCGTTAACGCCGCCACCCGATGTGATCAAGATCGCGGAGGCTATTGCGAGCACTCGCGGCCAAGGCCCCTGGCAAACTTGGTTGCCGGCAGCAAAGGCCGTTCACGCCCTCCTCTCACCGCAAGGCACGGATCAGCCGACGAACAGGGCGTTACCGAGCGAGGCGGCGATCGCGCAGGCGATTTGCAAGGCAGACGGGACAAAGCAATGCGCGGCCATCTGTCTTACGCACTCTTGCCTAATCCCAGCAGGCCAATGCCCCGAAGCGCGGCACGTCTGGGGGCGCAAAGCCAGCGCCGTTCTCGCCCTCCTGAAAGACACGGATCAGCCGACGAACAGGGCGTTACCGCCTGCGCTAGATCGCGAGACGATCCAAACGCTGCTCGACTTGCTGAACCCGCTGCATGGGAGCCTGGACGAGCAGACTTACGACGAGAAGGTCGATCAGAACTTCGACGCGCCGGCCGATGCTGTCTATTCGGTTGAGGTCACAGCGCAGATGGAACGCGACCTTACGCAGGCCGTCAAAATACTCGAAAGCCGACGCCGCGACACGGATCAACCGACGTTAGCCGAGCCAAGGAGGCAACCATGACTACTCTAGGACGCTTTGGACATCACCCGGATCCTGCAATCGACTTTTGCGTCGAGGTCGATGCGATCGAGAGCATCGCCGCCGAAGTGAAGGTTGGTCTTGCCGATCGCGGCGCCGCCCTTGATCGGGCCAGCCGCGCCGAGAACTTCCGCGTCGGGGGCGACCCGTGGGCGGTGAAGGCGATGGGGCGCTTGCGCGAGATTGGTGACGATCTGGGGCGGGTAACAAGCGGAGAATGACCCATGTCGCACATGACCAAGCTAGAGGGCGTGCCAGACCGCGACAGCGTCCATCCTGGCATGGCGTATTTCAGCGGCACCGGCCCGTGGGGCGCAACGTGCGGCAAGTGTCTGCATCGCGGCTACCAGACCAAGATCTACGACCGCCACGGCAACGTGCTGACGCTGCGCAAGACTAAGGCCTGCGCGATCTACAAGCAGCTCACCGGTTCGGTCGGCCATGTCGTCAGACCAGAGTGGCCGGCCTGCAAGTATTTCGAACCGATCCCGACATCGGAGTTCAGGTGATGGACGACAAGATGTTCGACGAGAAGGAGCTGCGCCGGCTATCGCGCGAGCTGATCAGGAAGCACCAGCTCGTTGCCGCCGGCTGGCTGGCGCGGGTCGCCTCCAGTGCACCGGGCGGGGCCACGCCGGCTGAGGTCTATGCCAGCCGCGCCTCGTTCTTCTGCGGCGTCGAGTGGATGCTCGACATAATCGAGAAACTGCAGAGGGACGGCTCCGACAAGAAGACCGTCCTGGCGCTGATCAGGACGATCGATCGTGAGATCAAAGAGTACATGCGGACCAGCGATCTAACGATGCCCGACATCACGACAGCTGGCGGTGACCCCCCGGATAAGCTGCATTAGGACCGCTTGACAGGGCTGTCAGAGCGTCCTACAAGGGGACATCAGCAACGGAGCAAGCAGATGACCAACGAGTTTCACGACGACGATCTCTCGGACCTCTTAGGCGGCGCCCCGGCGCCGCGCCCGCGGCCAATCGTGCCGGAGGGCTTCACTCCGATCCTGGAGCGCCTGCACACCGAGAGCTGCCGGAAGTGTGCCGGCAGCGGCCGGTTCGTCACCCACAGCGGCCGTGATCACGGCGCGTGCTTCACCTGCAACGGCACCGGCAAGCTGACGTTCAAGACCTCACGCGGCGATCGCGTCAAGGCGAAGGCGCAGCGCGAGGCCCGCCAGGACAGCAAGCGGGTTGAGAACGCGACCGCGTTCGAGGCCGAGCATCCGGCGGAGTGGGAATGGCTGAAGCGCACTGCCGGCCGCTGGGACGTCGCGCTGTCGTTCATGCAGGGCATCACGAAGTTCGGCTCGCTGACCGACAAGCAGATGGCGGTCGTGCGCAACGGCATGCTGCGCGACGCAGCTCGTGCCGAGCGCAACACCGCTCGCGTCGAGAACGCTCCGGCGGTCGACGCCTCCAAGATCGAGGCGGCGTTTGCCCACGCGATCGAGCGGGCGCAGCGCAAGGGCCAGAAGGGCGTGTTCAAGAAGCCGCTGAAGCTTCGCGCCACCAACGCCGTCGACGTCCTGTTCACGCCCGGCTCGGCCGGCAGCCAGTGGGAAGGCATGCTGTTCGCCAAGACCCCGGAGGGCAAGAAGCTTGGCCACATCAAGGGTGGCAAGTTCACCGCCCGGTTCGAGTGCTCGCCGGTCGAGCAGGTGGCGGTGCTGGACTGCGCCGAGAACCCGGAGATCGCGGCGGTCGCGTTCGGCAAGGCGTGGTCGACCTGCGCCATCTGCGGGCTGCTGCTGACCAACGACGAAAGCATCGCGCGCGGCATCGGCCCGACCTGCGCGGAGAAGTTCGGCTGGTGATTTAACCGGGCGGCGCGCCAATGCGCCGCCCACTTCAACGGGGAGAAGAGCATGCGACTATCTCACGACGTTCAGCAGCTATTGGACAGCTGCGGCGCGCCCTGGTCGATCATCAACGGCAAGCGGCATCTCAAGATCATCGTCAACAACAAGTTCTGCGCGATCCTGCCCAAGGGGTCGCAGGCCCGTGGCCAGAACAGCCCAGGCCGCAGCCAGCTCAACATCCTTTCGCAGATCCGGCGCGCCGCCAGAGGGCAGCCAGGATGAGCCGCCTGACCAAGCTGGAGCGGGAGATGCTGATCCGCGCCGGGCAATTCGTGATGGCCGGCGAATGGCCTTGGGAGGAGGACGACACCGCCGCGGCCGAGCGCAAGTACAAGCGCGAGTACGATGCGATCTATAGCGCTATCGCCAAGCTGGAGAAGGTGAAGTGAGCCGGCGCCCGCGCCCTGATCTCTGTCCGTGCGGCTCCGGCCTGCGCAGCGGCTGGGCGTTCGACGCCCGCGGCATTGCGCTGTGCCGGGTCTGCAACAAGTGCCGCGACCGCAAGCTGTCAGTTTATCGGCCAGAGGTGCTGACCGATCCGAACTACACCACTGAGGAGCCGATTGATGAACGGTGAGAAGCGTCCCAGGTGCCCGGCCTGCAACGACGGCCACAAGATGCCGACAAAGATGCATCGCATCAAAGACGAAACCAAGTCCCACGGCTTCAGGGTGGTCTGCTCTGCCTGCGGCGGCGGACCAGCCATACCGGAGAGGACCGTCGACGCGCCCATGGGCAACGTCGTCGAGACGATGGCGCGTGAGATCCACAGTCATCTCACCAAGGGCAAGCCGTGGCCGCCGAAGGATGCCGACAGCTATCGTATGGCCGCTCACCGGTCGCTGGCTGCCGCGTTGGATCTGCTGGTGTTCGATGGGTAAGCCACAGCCGTCGGCGCCACCGCCGCCCTACGACATATACCCGACGACGCGGCGCCGGCCGCCGGAGCCCTGGCGTGAGCCGGAGCCGCTCGGCTGGGTCGATCGACACCCGCACTGGGCAACGCTGCTGATCGCCGTCGCAGTGGCGGTGCTCACGGCGATCATTCTGCTTCTGGGGAGTTAGCAATGACGAAACGCAAACCAAAGATGAAGACGATCGGCATCCGCTTGGCCCTGCGCAAGGAGGGCAAGTTCTGGACGGCATACATTGCGAACGAGGGCACCATGGATGGCGCCTTTATCATCGGCTCGATCGCGATGGGGCCTGTCAAGGAACACGCGGAGATCAAGGACGGCTTTCTCCAGCTCATGAAGCAGGTGCTCACGACGTGTGTCGAAGACATCACCGGTCACCCGCCGACTGAGTGGGAAACCTCCGACGCGCCGGAGCACGAACGATCGGAACCCAGCTGATGAACGACGATGACAGCGAGGATCTCGCGAAGCGTACCTATGCGCTCTATCGCGAGATCAATCCCAGGGCACGGCCCTGGAACGATCTGTCGACCAACGACAAGGGGCTACTGATCTGCATGGCGCACTACCTGCGGATCGCTGGGGAGCAGCGCCGAGCGCACGAACAGGACGACTTGACCGGGCGGTCATGATGTCCTAACGTGGCTTTGTTGATCGCACGCAACGGAGCACTGATATGCCTAAGAGACTGAAGTTCGTCTTTACCGACGGCGGCCGTGCCGCTGCCGGCTTCAAGGGCCGCGCCGGCGACTGTGTCGCCCGCTCGCTCGCCATCATCACCGAGCGCCCCTACCAGGAGATCTACGATCGCCTCGCCAAGGAGACTGGCTCGCAGCGCCGCGGCAAGTACACCGGGCACCGCATCTCCTCGGCCAGCCACGGCATCAACACCGGGCGCAAATGGTTCAAGGACTACATGCGCGAGCTGGGCTTCGTGTGGGTGCCGACCATGGGCATCGGCACCGGCTGCACCGTGCATCTGCTCGCCGACGAGCTGCCCATGGGCCGGCTCGTGGTATCAGTCAGCAAGCACTTCACCGCGGTGATCGACCGCGTCGGCTTCGACACTCACAATCCTGATCGTGGCGGCCGGCGCTGCGTCTACGGCTACTGGAGGCTCGACCGTGGCTGAGATCGTCGGCAAGCTCGGGCCGCCCCCGAAGCGTGATCCCACTGAGCGCATGATGACGGCGCGCGAGGTGATCGCGGAACAGAAGTTCAGAGCCTGGGTGGCTGCCGGCCGCCCAGGCTCCGGTCGGAAGAAGAGGATCCTGCGCGCCGCTCGGCGCCGGAAGAAGATGGCCACGGGATACGCCTCGACCCGCGGACACTCTATCCAGAGGCATCAGAAGGAAGCTAACCCATGTTGAAGTATCTCACGGCGGCATTGCTCACGGCCTTGGCAATGTCCACTCCCTCCAAGGCCGTAACCATCAACGTCGGCGATGTTGGTGCGTCTGGCACGACGGCCCTGCAAGGCTACGTTGATGTGAACGGCAATGCCGTTTCGGTTCCTGGCCTCACCGGTTCGCTGTTTCTCGAATACGATGGCGTCACCAACGGTGGCTTGACCTGGAACTTCGACTACACCGTGACCAACACCCAATCCGGGAGTGTCACGGCATCGAGGATCACTTCGTTTGGTCTGACCACCACACCGAACATTGTCGGTGCGGCCTCTACTGGTCTGTTCGGCTACACGATCCTCAATCCGTCGTTCCCGAACGTGAACGGGGCGAACGCGATCGAGGTGTGCTTCTCGTCGGCCAGCGGCAGCTGCAGCGGCGGCACGGGCTTGACGTCTGGTCAGTCGGCCAGCGGTGAGTTCACGCTGACGTTCGATCAAGTGTTCTCGTTGATCTCGCTGGATGCGGCGTTCCTCCGCTTCCAGAGCATCGATGGTAGCCCGTACGGCTTCCAAGGTGCATCGGGCGTTGGCTTCAACGTCGGCGACATCAACCTCCAAGCGGTCCCGTTGAACCCGGTCCCTCTCCCGGCAAGTGCGGTCTTGTTTGGTTCAGGGGTGCTGGGGCTGATCGTTCTCAATCGTAGGCGTCGGAAGCGTCGCGAGCTGGGCGCGGCCTAACAACAACGAAAACGCCCGGCGATGGGGCTGGACCTCGCCGGGCGTTCTTCGACACAACACTAACGGAGCGTCGCGAAGCTATCGCGGCGCTCCTTCTGCGTCAATCGAGACAGCGCGCCAGGATCGTCTCGCGCCGCGCCATCGCCGCCGACACCTCGTGCAGCACATAGCCGAAGCCGGCGAGCGAGACGACGTTCACCGCAAGCAATGCAAGCACGAACGGTGACCCGCCCAGGCTGTCGATCACCTGCTTGACGATCTTGGTCACAGGAACCCCACAGGATCCCCACAGGGATCTTCACAGGATCTTCACAACCGACAGCACGCTCGCAGCTCCTGGGAAGATCGCGCACGAGCACAGGAACTTGGAGCCGGGGATGTCGTCGAAGGTGCCGTCGACCTTGGTCCAGGCCGACGTCAGCGGGATCGCGGCGCCGCTCATGTTGGTGACCAGCAGCGTGCATTGCCCGCCGATCGCGCCGGGCTGGATCGTGCCCAGGCCATTGTTGCTGATCGTCATCATCGGGCGGTCGCCGGGGTCGATCACGATCGTGGCGCCCGACAGCGCGCTAAGCGCCTTGGGCACCACGCTGGCACCGCCGGTGATGACCTGATCCTCCTGGTCGACGTAGCTCAGCTCGTAGCTGATCTCGCCCATCGAGAAGCCGCCGACCTTGAGCCGGTTGTCGGCGCCCAGGCCAAAGTTGACGCCGACCGCGCCGCGCATGAACGACATGAAGGCGTCCTGGCCGGCGGTGTTGCCGCTGCCTTTGACCACGATCGCCGGCGAGGGCGTGACCTGGGTGAGCGCGCCCGGCGACGGCGCCGTGGTCAGCGGCCCGGTCATGGTGCCGCCGGTGAGCGGCAGCTTGTCGGCGCTGCCGGCGGTGACCTTGTCGTCGGCATACTTCTTGGTCGCGGCATGCAGATCCGTAGTCGGCGGCCCGGCCAGCTTGAGCAGGCTGGTCACGATCTCGACCTCGCCAGGGGCGCCACCGATCAGCAACCGGCCGTCGGCGGCCCTGCGGATCAGGTGCCCCTCGGCGCCGAACACCACCGGCTGCTCGGCGTCCATGCCGATCGGGCCGGTCATGATGCCGCCGGTCTTGGGCAGCCGCAGCGCGTCGCCGGCGTCGACGTAGGTCTTGGTCACGGCATGCACGGGATCGGTCGGCTCACCGGACAGTTTCAACGGGCCGGTCATGGTGTCGCCGGCGCGATTGACCTTTGCAGCGTCGAGCGCGGCGCTCTGGCTGGTCCACGGGCCCCAGGTGCCAGACTTCTTCTCGCGGACGTACAACAGCCCCGGTACCGCGGCGTCGGTTTCGTCGCGCGCCTCGACCACCATGTTGAGGTTATCGGCCGCGTAGCAGATCCCGACGAAGCCGTGAGCTGCGACCGGCGGCGCGGTCGCGGTGATCGCCGAATGGAACGTGCCCGACACAAACGGGAAGGTGTCGTAGTTGTCGACGACTTGCCCAGTCACCTCGCCCTTGAGCGCGATCATCGCGTCGCGCGGCGTGCTCGACGCGGTGCCGCCGGCGATGATCGGTCGCGGGATGTTGAGGTCGGCCTCGATGTCAGCGACCAGGGCGTTGTACTTCGCGCTCTCGATCGTGGTGTCGGGGACGCCATCAGTGCCCGGCGGCCGGGTGTAGATGTTTGAACCGTCGCGCGGCATGGCGGCTACTCCCGGTATTCGCGGTCGATCATTTGAAGCGCGATCGCGTCGCGCAATGTCTGTGTCTGGCCCGACGACAGGCCTCTCTGCGTCATCGGCGCAGTCGCGGCGCGCTGCACATAGAGCGGACTGCGCTGCGCAATCAGATCCTCGGCGCGGGCGATCGTGTTTCGCGCCGAGCGGTTAGAGATGCCGCGCAACGCCAAGCCGGCCAGCGGGATAGCCGCCGCCGTGGTCGGGTCAAGCTTGAGAGCCTCGCCGCCGGCCATTGCCACCACTGGCACCGCCAAGCCGCCACCACCTGCTGCGATGTTGCCGGCCCAGCGCCCGACGTTCGCAACGCCGCCGCGGTGGACAATATCGCGCAGCGCTGCTTGCTCGGCCGCGGTGTAGCCCTCCAGCCGCTGCCGGCCGCCAGTGTTGGGGTTGATGAAGTTCTTGACCTGCCCGCGGATGCTGTTCTCGACGTTGAGCCCCGACCACGAGGCGGCGGCTTGGTTCTCGGCGGCCTGACGCATGTCGGCCATCTTCTGCATGCGGTACTGAGTCGCCGCCATATCGCGCGCAGTCTGGGCCTGATGCGCAGCTGTTGCCGCGGCAGGGCCAGAACCGGGTCGAATTGATCCGGGCGGCGGGTTGATCAGGAAGTCGTCGATTGCCTGCTTGACGATCCGGCCGCTGCTGCGATCGGTCGCCGACAGCTCGCCGCGCGGAATGCGGTTGATGCCCCGACGAACCAGATCGACGTTGGCAGGCGTCACCACCGCATTCGGGTTGCCTTGCGCGGTACGCATGCGATCGACCGCCGTGAACGAGCCGGGGCTGTAGTTGCGGATGTAGCCCTCGTTGAGCAACCGCTGCTCCAGGGCGTCAGCAGCTCGCCCGAAATGATCTGCGCCATAGGCGGCCGGGTTGGCGCGCAGGGTGTTGTAAGCCACGTCAGTGCCGCGGGCCTGCTCAGGCAGTGTCGGCCGGCGCGCGCTCGACACCGGCGCGCGTGGGCCGAACGCTGCGCCGCCCACCCCGCCGGTCACTCCGCCGAGCACGCCGCCCATAGTTGCGTTCTTGGCATAGTCAGCCGGGTTGCCGGTGTAGGTGTTGCCAGCACCTTGAGCTGCGCCGATCAGCGCGCCCTCGGCGCCGTAGCCAGCAGCTCGCGCGCCCGCGCCAGAACCGAAGCGTGTAGCGAGTGCCGGCCCCAGGCGGGACGGCAGCGCGAGCGTGCCAGCGGCATCGCCGGCCACGGAGGCGACCGGGCTGCGCGATCGCGCCTGCGCTGACTTGAGCAGCTCGGCCTTAAGGTTCTCTTCGTAGGTGCCGGTCCCGAATGCTGCGTCAGCGCCGGCGGCGAGCCGGTCGGCGCCGCCGAAGGTGATGGTGTTAGCGGCTGCTCGCACCGTGTCGTCGGCGATCTGCGGGAGATCCTCGACGGTGCGAACGCCCTGCCATGTCCGTTCCTCGTCGGGCCCCCACTTGCCGGGCGGACGCACGGTGATGCGCGCCGTCGGCGACCGCGTGTAGTCGTAGCCGTCATTCGGCAGCGGAACGACGCCGGGCGGCAGCGCAGGCGGCGCGCCAGGGCGATGCACAATCCACTCGTCGTCGTCCTTATCTGCCACTGGTGGTGTCCTCCCAATAGCCGTCGATCACCCGTTGCTGCTTTCCGGTCCTGCGATTGGTGCGGACAGTGCCCTCGCCCTCGTCTGTCCGACGCGCCTCGCGCTGCTCGACAAAGGCGTCGGCTGACCTGCGGCCAATACTGCCGAGCGCATCGTAGTTGCTCTTCATGACCGCAGCTCGGCGCGCCTCCTTCTGAGCAATCGTGTGCGGGTCGTCGCCCGGCATGGCGAAGTAGGTCGGGTAGTGCTGCGGGATCTCGTCCTTGCCGATCACCGCGCCGCTCTCCAGGCGGATGTTGGACAAGAGCCACGCATCGGCGGCGGCTTTGGCAGCACGAAACTCTGGAGACACCAAGTAATTCCCGACCAACGGGATGTTGGCCGCCCTGACGTCGGCGACGTTCGCGAGCGTCTTCAGCCGCTCGGGCGTCAGCTGGGAGTGAGAAACCACCGATCGCTCGTACAGCCGCAGATCCTTAGCCTGACCCTCGGTGAGCTGCTTCTCCTCCGCCGGCGGCAGCCCCGGCGACACGCGATAGGGCTGCTGTGGCTGTCCTGGGCCGGTGTGGGGCTGCTCGAACTGTGTGCCGCCGACCGTGACGCGATGCGGCGCCATCAGCTCCTTAGCAAGCTTGTCGATCTCAAGCTGCAGCTTCAGCGCCTCGGCCGGCTGCCTGTTGGCGTCGGCCTGGGCCTTCTGGATCGCCAGTCGATCGGCGAGCTGCTTGATGTCGCGGTCGGGCGCCTCGCGCAGCCACTTCTCGTAATCCTTCACCTCCGCATTGTGCTGTGTGCGCGCGTCGATGAAGTCATTGTCGGCCGCCGCCTGATGCTGCTTGCGGTACGCCTCCTGCTCGTCGAGCTTGCTCTTGGCATACTCCCGCACCCGGTCGCTCACGCCAGGGTTCATCATGACACCCTGCCAATAGCGCATCTCCGCGTTCGGCAGCAGGATGTCGGGGCGCTTGGGCGCCGGTCCTGGCGGTACGCGCACCTGCTGGCTTGCCGGTGGGATCGCTTCGTTCGACGGCATCGCGCCGGGCATCGGCTGGATCGTAGCGTTCGGCGCCGGCACTGCCGGGCCGAGCGGCTGATCGCCGGCAACCATTGCCGGTGCCTGCCGCTGATTGAGCAGCCGATCGAACGGTGACGGCTCCTCACCAGAAGCTACCAACATCGAGTTCGAGGACGCCGCTTGAGGGCGAGCCCCAGAGGTAATCTGCGGGGGTGTCTCCCCCGCCTGCGTAGGGTTTGCCTGCGGCACCTCCTGGCCGGTCGGATCCGTATAGGCCGCGCTGGCTTCGCGCGGCTCAGCGCCCTGCGCGACCAGCGCCGCCGCGATCGCGTCGCGACCGGTGCCGGGGGCGCCGCCGACCACCGCTGCCGGCCGCGGCTCCTGCACCACCTGTTGAGGCGGCGGCGCCGCGGCGACCTGAGCTGGGGCCTGAGCTGGCCCAGGCGCAGCGAGGCGATTGAGATAGTCCCGGCCGTAGCTGCCGACCGTCAGGCGGCCATGGACGTCAGTCGCGTTGACATTCCGCATACCCCGCTCACCACCGAACCACGCCCGCGCAGCGCCCTCCTCGCCGTAGCGGTCGGCGTAGCCGCCGAACCGGTGATCGAACACGCGGTCTTGCGCTTCGCGGTCTGCCAGGAACTCCTGCGGCGTCATCCGTCGCCCCAGGGCCTCCTCGGTCCACTGCGGCACGTTGCGCCCCATCACTTGATACTTCCCGTAGGGGCGATCGCCGCGCGTAACGGCACCGACCAGGGAGTAGGGATCGCGCGCACCACCGCTCTCGATCCCGTGGATCGCGGCACGGCGCTGGTCGCGCAGCTGGGTCTGAGCCTCGCCGGCGGCGTCGATCGCGTTGTAGGCGGCCGGGTCGGCGACTGGGGGCTCACCAACTGGGGCTTGGGCCCCAGTTGGGGCCGTTCCTTGCTGCTGCGCGACAGAGGCGGTGATCTGTTGCCGCTGCCACTCGCGCGCCTCCGGCGACACCTGGGTGCGCCAGCTCGGGTTCGCCCCGTCGCTGACAAGGCGGACGCCGACCTGGGTGCGCTCGCCGGTGGCGGGGTCTTCCGAATAGCGCGGCACCGCCCTGACACCAGGGGGGAGCTGCGGCGCCGCCGCCGGCGCCGCCGCCGGAGCTGCGGCTGGCTCGGTATCCGGCTCAGCGTAGGCGAGAACCTCCGGCTGGGCCGACTGCGGTGCCACTGACACGCGGTCGGGCGGCGGCTCCGCGGGCTCTGCCGGCAGCGCGTTCTGTTCAATCTGCTGCCTCCGTCCCTCACCGAAGTACGGGACACCACCATCGCCCTGCATGGGCGGCGGCATCATCGGCAGGCGATCGCCCCTTTGCAGCGGCTCACCCTCGGCCCGCTGCGGGATGCCGACCACCTCCGGCACATAGGCCGCGGGCGCGTGCTCCGGCGGGATCGGCCCCAGGTGCGGCACGAACAGGCTCGGGTCGCCGCGGGTCACGATGTTGTTGGGCTGCCCCTCGACAAACGGTGCCGGGCGGTCCCCAGGGATGACCTCCGGCTCGTTCGCTGCCACCGCGGGCCGAGCGGCTGGCTGCGGCTCGACCGGCACCACGCTGGTCTGTCGGGGCTGCGCGGCGGCTGGCGCCGCCTGCCGGGGCTGGCTGTCGCCGCCGAGCTGCGGCCTGACATAGCCGGGGCTGCCCGGCTGCCCGGCGACCACGCCCTGGTCGCGCAGCTGTTGCGCCTTCTCAGCCTGTGCGAGCCGCCAGTTGAGGCCGGCCTCGCCAATGCTCTCGCCGAGATAGGTCAGGCCTTCGCCCAGCGTCTTGGGGAAACCCTTCTGGCGCGCAGCGAGCGCTGCGGCGATCGCGCGTCGCTTCTTCAGCTCCTCGTAGGTCAGGTTGGTGTTGCCGCCGAAGATGAAGCTCAGCGGGGCAAGGCCTGCACCTTCGTCGACGCCGTCTGCTTTTGTCGCCATGTCATGCCGCCCTCAGGATGGAGCCCATCACTCGATCTTCGTCGATGTACTTGATGCCACCGCGCGTCTTGACGGCGCCGCGATCGATCTTCTCGACGTCCTGCGCCATCGGGCCGACGTGGCGCTCGTCCGCAGGATCGTCCTTGTAGCTGTACTCGTAGATCGGCAGCTTCTTCTTGCTGCCGGTGTCGGGGTCGGTCGCAAACACAGTGCCGACGCGATCGATGTCGTCCTTCATGCGCTCGTCCGACATCTTCATCATGCCGCCGGCCATTCCAAGGATCCCGCCCATCATCGCGTTGTAGTTCGCGCTCTCCTGCTTGTAGATGTCCATGTCCTGCGAGAAGCGCGTGTTGATCAGGCCGGCGACGTCCGTGGTCGGGATCTGGTTGTTTGGCGTGTTGACGAAGTTCGGGTTGTTGATCTGCGAGCCCGACAGCAGCGCCGAGATCTCGTTGATCGGCTGGTTGCGCAGTGCGTATTGCTCGGACATGTACTGGTTGCGCGCCATGTTCTGCGCGTTGAACCGCGACTGCGCCTGCGCGACCTGCTGCGCCAGCCCGGCGTTGGCGAACTCGCCGCGCGCCGCCTCCTGCATGAATTGATCGCGCTGCGCTTGGTTGGTGAACTGACCAGCCTGCAGATCCTCTTGGAATTGCTGCTTCTGCGCCTCGTTGGCGAACTGACCCCGGCCGAACTTCTGGGTGTACTCCTGCTGCTGCGCGGCGTTTTCGAACCCGGCGCGCTGCGCCGCCATGTCCATCATGCGCTGCTGCTCTTGACCGCCGGCAGCGGTCACACCCAGGCGCAGGTCGTTGGCTTGGCGATTGTAGTCGTCCATCGCCGCGGTATAGGCGGCGCTGCCATAGCGGATGCCCTGGTCGGCGAGCCGCTGCTCGATGTTGCCACGCTCGCGCTGGAGCTGCGGATTGAGCCGCCCCATGAGCGCGGCTTCGACGTCGTCGCGGTCCTTGCTGAAGTCGTTCTGCCCGTAGCTCTTGGTGATCGCGCCGGCGTCGCCGAACTCGGTCAGTTGCTTGCCGTAGTCGCCGAGCGCCAGCTTCTGCTGGCCGGCATCGCCGAACGTGGTCGCCGGCGCCAGGATGTTGCCGATCCAGTTGCTGTCGCCGGCGCCCGGCGCGTCAGAGAGATTGATCTCGTTCGACAGCAGGTTCGACAGGCGTTCACTCTGGGTGTTCGCCATGCCGGCCATGTTGTACTTGGCGGCGTCGGTCTGGGCCTTGAGTGCCTGCTGCTGCTCGCTCAGCGTCTGGGTGGCGGTGAACGTCGGGATGTTGACCGCGAGCCCGGTGTAGGGATCGTTCCAGGTGTAGCTGCCGGTCGTGTCATAGCGCAGCGACCCGTCGGGCGTGATCTGGTTGACGTTGCCCAGGAACGAGTTGGCGATCGACGTGCCGACATTGGTCGACGTCGAGGCGCGCGCGGTTTCGACCGGACTGGGCGGTGACGGCGGAGACGGCTTACCCATGCTTCACCTTCAGTAGTTCGGCCCGAGCGCGGGAGGCTGCACCATGTTCGGCGTCTGTGGCTGCGGCCCCTGACCCAGGATCGGCGGCTGCGCGAAGTTCGGCCCGCCCGGCATCATGCCGCCCGGCTGCATCGGCTGCGCCAGCGACTGCGGCATCAGCCCCGGCGTCGGCGCGATGCCGGCGCCCGGTGTCTGCGGCGCCATGCCAGGAGCTGCTCCTGGCTGCTGCACGCCAGGAGGCTGCATGCCGCCCGGCGCCGGGATGCTCGGCGTCTGCGGCGGCATCGCCGAGCGCGGCGGCGGGTTCTGGATGTTCATCAGCGCTTGCGTGATCGCGTTGCGCTGATCGTTGGTCGCTTGCGGCAGGTATTGCTGGGCCAGACTTTGCAGATCCATCACGCGGCCTCCTCGTTGTATTCAGCGGCATCGATCAGCCGGTCATCGATGTGATGCCTGAGCCGCTTGTTGAACCTGTTCGCTGCCCAATCCTCGACGGTTAGCGTGGCGATAACACCATCACGCTCGCGGCCGAACAGCCTGGGAAACAGCACGAAGTTGTAGCCATAGACCGCGAGCTGGCGCAGCAGCCGCTCGTTGTCGGCTGGGATCCGCATCGCCACCATCTGGCAGCCGCACTGGTGGAACGGGTACCGATGCATGCGCCCGACCATGCCGCGCTGCAGCCAGTGCGGCGTCGTCGCGGCGCCGCTCATCTCGATCAGCTCAGCCTCAGGGTCGTAGTTGTGATAGACCAAGCCAGCGATCAGGCGGTCCTGCTCGTCGATCACGCCGATCGTCTTGCACTCCCCGAAGCCGCGCCGGCAATGCGGGATCATGCTCGCGACGAACTGCGAGATCAGGGCGTCGTAGCCGTAGACGTAACGCAGCATCAGCGTTCCCACCAATTCTTGGGCGCGACATACGCCGCCTCCGCGGCTTTGTTCGCTGTGAGGCGCTGCGCGATCGCGTTGCGCCGGGCGTCGACGTCGTACGGCCCGCCCTGGCTGAGCGAGATCAGCGCCAGCGGGTCGACCTGCCCGCGATCGTCGCCGTAACGCAGCTTGTCGGGGATCCGGCCGGCGCCATAGACGTCGGTGCCGAACCGGCTGGTCTTCTGCGGCGGCATCCACTCGTTCGGCATCCGCAGTGCATCGACGTCGCTGTAGCTGATCGGATTGTTCTGCGCGTGCCACGCCGACACCGCCTGCTCGCTCGGTGCGAAGCCCTTGATGTAGGCCGGCGCGAACAAGCCGTTGAGCGAGCCCTCTGGGTTATAGTTGGCAAACATGTCGCCCATCGGCGCATCGGCCGGGGCGGCAGCGGCTGCCGCTGCGGCGGCTGCCGGCGGCGCTGCGATTGGCAATGGCATAGCCTCGCTCCTATACGTTGATGCCGCCCGGTTCGAACGTGGCGGCGATCGCGATCAACTCCACACTTGGCTTCACCTGCTGCGCCACCGTCACCTGCACGATCGGCGCATGCACGAACCCGGTCTTGCCGATCGACACCCAGCCGGTGCTGCGCACCGCCGGCGCAGCGACGGCGGTCGGCTGATCCCATCGCGCGTTATCCCACAGCCCCTGGTCCCAGACCTCCTGCAGGCCGGGATCGTTGCCCGCCGGCGGCGGAGGCGGCACCTTGAGAACGAAGTCGGTCGCAGCGGACAGTTGCGGCTTGAACGGCTCGCGGCCGGTCGCGGTAAATGAGGCGCGCGCCTGCAGCCATGTTGTCGTCGCTGGCTGCGACCGCAGCGCGCCCCACCCCCCGACCAAGGTCGCGACGTACGGGATCTTAGCATGGTTGCCGTCGTCGTAGCCGGTGCGGTCGGCCGCCATCACGATGCCGGCCTGGGTGCCGAAGTACAGCTCACCGCGCAGCTTGATCCAGCACGTTGCGTCCCATCCGACGAAGCGTGCCCAGGCGCCGGTTGCGAGATTGATTACCGCGCACAGCTGTTTTCCGGCGACGCCGTACGGCCAAGTGATGAACATGCCGCCGTACTCGTCCCACTTCTCCATCGTCCAGGGATACTCGCGCTTCTCGATCATCTCGGCGCGCCACATCGGTTTGATCGGGCGTGAGATCGCGGCCAGCTCGAGCTGGATCTTGTCCTTGGTGATTGCCGCCGACACCGGCACGAGGCCGTCGACCGTCGCGACCATCAGATCGCCGCCGACCGGATGATGCGCGTTCATACCGAGCGGTGGCGAGATCTCGAACCGGCCTTCCTGGCGCCATGTCGCCGGATCCGCGGGGTTGCTGCCAGTGAAGATGAGCAGCTCTCCGGTGTCGGTCGCCACGACCATCTTGTCGTCGACGCCGTCTCCTGCGTCCAAGGACCATGTGGTGCCGAACAGCAGCCGCCCGCCTTTGGTCGCGGCGCCCGACAGCGGGACCAGCGACAGCGCGCCCTGCACTGAATTGAGTGGCAGGTACCAGACATTCATTGAGCCGCCCTCAATAAAGAACAGGCGGTTGCGATACTTCCAGACGTAGGTGAGGTTGCCGCCGGCGACGACCGTGGTGTCGACCGGGCCACTGATCTGCCCGGCGTCGAGCGTCTCCCAAGTCGCGCCGTCGAACCGCAGCGGCTTGTCGCCGGCGTCGTTGACCGCGATCAGATAGTCGCCGCTGGCATTGGCGAGCTGTGAAGCCGCGTAGTTGCCCGACGTCTGGCCGTCCTTGACCAGGATCGGCCCGCCGAACGTGACGTCGAACAGCTTGGTCTGCTGTGCGGCGAACATGTGATGGTTGTTGCCGCTGACGTAGTCGAACGCCGAGATCACCGGCAGCCGCAGCGGGCTCGGCACCGGCGGTACCACAGCGTCGAGCGCGTGCAGGTCGCAGTGCCTGATGTAGCCGCCGCGCAGCTTCACGCCGCGCATGGTCGGCGCCCAGTTGTCCTGGACGATGGCGCCGCCCGGCTGCATGAACGCCTCGTTCTCGTGCAGACAGATGCCGCGGGTCGGCGCCGGCAACAATGTCGGCTGCAGCCGTTGCATCGCCTGCTGCGGGACTGGAGCGCGTCGGCCGTACTGATAAATGCTCATTGCAGGCACACCGCAGTGAAGGCAACGGCCTCGGATATTGACCCTGAACAGTTCACGCCAATGTTCAGCGGGTTTTGTCCACTGGTGAACTTCGCTGACGCAGCTGATGCATTAGCATTGGCGGCCACGGCTGCATCGCTGTTCTCCGTCAGCCCAGTCCATGTGAAGGTTCGTGCACCGCCCATGTATCCAGAGCGCAGTGCCATGACCATGCCGCCATCCGCCGGAACGACGATGCCGCTGTTGCTGTAGTTCTGCGTGTTGACTGACACCGCCTCGCTGTCAACCAGCGTCGGGGGTGTCGCCTTATCGATCCGCCAACAATCGATGGAAATGCCACTAGTCGAGCCGGACGATAGCGTTACCACAACATTGCCAACGGTGCCGTTCGGGACTGTCGCCAGACATGCGGCTGCTTTGGAGCCAGCACCAACGTAGTTGCTTTTGATGAGTGGGGCAGCAACACCAAGAACAGTGCAGGATGAGAGTGTCGGTACGTAGAAGCTGGCCATAACCAAGATGTGCCGATTGGGCGACGGCGCGCCAAAATCGAAGCTCTTCGTGGTCGTACTGATGTTGAAGCCAGCATCAGTCGCTCTGCCGATATAGGTCAGCGTCTGCAGCGGCACGACAGAGCGAAACAGTGGCGGCGGGACCAGCAGCATCAGACCACCTTCAGGACTGTCAAACATGAGAAGTCTGCGGTGATGATACACGAGCACAGAAACTTGGACCCGACGACCGCATCGAACACGCCGTCGACCTTAGTCCAGCCCACCATGGTCGGGATCACCGCGCCAGCGGCGTTCACGACGATCAACGTAAACTGACCGTAGAGGGCGCTCGCTTGGATGTTGCCCGCGCCGTTGTTGGTGATCTTCTGGATCGGGCGGTCGCCGGGGTCCGGCGTGATCGTGACACCCGACAGGTTGCCAAGGTCTTTCGGCGTGATGCGCGCGCCGCCGGTGATGCTCTGATCTTCGACAGCGGCCGCCAGCTTGCCGCCCACCAGCGCATCAACGTAGCCCTTGTTGGTGGCGTGAACGTCGAGCGATGGCGCGGCGCCCCCCAGATAGAGCTGATGAGTGATGAGGAACTGTGCGCCGTCGAAGAAGATGTAGCTCAGACCGGTGTTGCCGAACTGTGCGAGCCCCTGCGTCGGCTGACCAAGTTGGGTGCGCTTGATCCACAGGTCGTTGCTGACGTCGACGACACCAGACGCATAGACCGCGCCCAGGTTCAGCGGGCCGCCGTACAGCGTGTAGGCGCTGCCGTTGTAGGTGAGATAGTTGTCGCCGGAGCCGAAGTAGTAGGTGCCAGCCGCTGCCGCACCGCCGGAGCGCACCACGCCATTCACGGTCACGCTGCCGGAGATGATGCCGCCAGCCTTGTCGAACTTCGTCGTGTCGCTCGGGTGGCGGTGGTCGCCGCGCGCGTAGGTGGTCAGCGCGCCTGCCGCCGCGACGCCATCCATCGCCGGCGCGGTGTCGCTCGGGATCTGCGGCGCACCGGCCGGGCCAGGATCGCCCTGCGGGCCCTGGTTGCCCTGCGGTCCCTGGCTGCCGGTGTCACCCTTGGGCCCCTGCGCGCCGGGTGCGCCTGCGGGCCCAACTGCGCCGTCGGCGCCGGCGGGGCCTGCCGGTCCCGGCACGGTGCTGTCGGCGCCCGCCGGGCCAGGATCACCCTGCGGGCCGGCCGGGCCAGCTGGACCCGGCACGTTGCTGACGCCTGGAGCGCCCTGCGGCCCGGCAGGGCCAGCCGGCCCTGCGGGCCCGGCGGGTCCGGGCACATTGCTGACCCCAGGCGGCCCAGGCGCCCCGGCGGGCCCTGCGGGCCCTGGCGCGCCATTCGGGCCAGGAGGCCCCGGTAATCCGGCAGAGCCCGGCGGACCGGGCGGGCCCATTGGGCCTTCCAATGCAACGCTGAAGGCTGCCTGACCCGGCGCGGCGCGGCCGTCGTTAGTAAAGGGCATTGGCCCCTCCAAACACCGGTCGGTCGACCAGGATGGGGGCGGGGCTGTCAGCGCCGGAAGCGACGTTCAGGGCATCACCATAGCTGCCCATGTCCTCGGCATAGGCCGAGCCCTTCTGGGCCTTCCACTGCCAGATCATGCCCAGCTTGAGCACGCGCTCGCTGAGCACATAGCTGTCACCGTCGGCCAGGAACGCATCACCGAAGCCGCCGGCTGCCAGCTTGATGCAGTTGCGGTGCAGGTAGGCGAACATCGCCTCCTGGCCGACCATCAAGATCGGCCGGATCAGCATCTGGCCGTTGAGCAGCGTCCACTCGCCGCGGCCTTCGACCTCGTTGTTGATGCGGCGCTTGACCCACTGATCGGCGTCAGGGACGAACCGCATCGGGCTCTGGGTGTAGGACGAGTGCCAGACGTTGGACGACAGCAGCATGCGCTGATAGTCGGCCGGCAGGTCGAACGCGCCGGTGCCGGTCGCGAAGCCATCAACGCCCATGACGCCGTTGCCGACGAAGGTGTGGGTCTTCTTCAGGCGCGACCACTCGCGGGTATCGTAGGCGACGCGCTGCGCCATCTCGTTGGCGAGCGCGACCATCTCCTGCATGGTGCGGTTGGCGCTGATGCTCGTGAAGATGCTGGTCGGCAATTCGACACCGACGACCGCGCAGACATCTCGCACCACCGTCAACAGCGACATCAGGCTGCCTTGGTTTTCTCCGGTCGAGCGTCCATCGCCATGCGCAGCAGCGTCTTGCGGTTCAGGTTGCCCTGCGGCGCATGACCGGTGTGCGTGGTGACGTACTCGCGGATCTGATCGGTTGTCATGTCGTCGAACTGGCTCTCGCCGGAAGCGATCGCGAGCGTGCGCTGCTTGAGCGCCTCGTTGTCGTCGATCAGCGTCTGATTGACGGCGCGCAGCGCCTCCAGCTCGGCCTGCAGCTGCGTGCTCGGCGCGTGCGCCTCGCCGGCCTTGATGTATTCCATCGCGGCGTTCTTCATCTCGCGGCCGCCGTGGCCCAGGTTCTTCAGCTCCTGGCCGTCGACGCCGGCGAGCGCCTCGACTGTGTAGATGTTGAGCGCGCGCAGCTCGGCGCGGCGCCCCTCGGTCAGGAACTGCGCAAACGTCAGCGGCGTGCCGCTCTTGGTCTGCGCGGAGTGCGCCTTGAACTGTTGATACTGCCGGGGGAAGCGCTCGGCGTAGGACACCTTGACCTGCTCACCGGTGTGCGGATTGACTGCCCAGTGCGAGAACGCTGACGCCGGGAACACGCTCACCGAGCGCGAGCCGGGAAACCGGATCTCGACGATCTCGACGTCATCGTAAATCGGCCGGCCGGCGATCGCCGACTTGGCGACGTTCGGCAGCGCGTGGTCCTTGAACAGCGCGACCAGGGACGCATCGGGATCTCGTGGATCGATAGCCATAAAGTTCTCCGTCTGAGGGAGCGGGGTTTAGGGGGTGAGGCCGTCACTGCACGGGGAGGTGCGGTGACGGCCCCTGGTCCCAGGGAGGGAGGCTTGCGGCAACACCCCTAGGGCCGTAGCTCAGGCTGCCGGATTTGAGTCGTAGAGCCGCCAGTTGAACATCGGATTGGTCATGGTCAGCTCGCCCATCCAGCCAATGAATTGAGCGATCGCGTCCTTGTCGATCGGCATCTGGCCGTCGCCGTCGAACACTTTGTCGAAGTTACGCTGCGGGTGGTAACGCAGGCGGAAGCTGTCGGTGTTGAGGCCGAACGAGGTGTTGGCCGGCATGTTGGAGCCAATGCCGCCGTCGAGCACGATCTCGGCCCGCTTGCCGCCGCCGATATATTCCAGCGCCGAGAAGCCCAGCTTGCCGAGCGACGTCTCGTTGGTCTGGCGCTGGATCGCGATCGTCGCCGCGTCGTACGCCGCGTAGTGCTCCGGCGACATGATGATCAGGTCGGCGTAGTCACGACCGCGCGATTGCTTGGTCATGATCGAGCTGATCAGCGGGCGGATGGTGTCCTTGTTGACCTGGGTGCCGATCGCCGGATTGACCGTCTGCGCGTCGTAGGTCTTGGTCTGCCAGATCACTGCGGTGGCGCGATCGATGCCGCCGTAGACGCCGGTGTTGGCCACGATCGGCACGGCGGTCGCGAGCCCGGTGAGCTGCTTGCCACCGTTGGCGGTGCCGTCGCCATACAGCGCGGCATCCATGGTGTCTTCCAGTGAGCGCTCGGCAGCATCGATGTAGCTGTCGTAGACGTCCATCAGCTGGTTGTCGCCCTCGTTGTTGAGGATCTCCTGCATGCTGAGGATGACCGGCACGACCACCATCTTGGGGTCGTAGTAGGCGTCGTTGAACAGATCGATCGCCGGGTTGAGCAGCTCGTCGAAGCCGGAGTACCACTGCGCGACTTGCTTGCCGACCTGGAGCGTCTCGCGGATCCGCGGGCCGGAATAGCTCTTCCACATGCCCTTGCGGCGCAGAACGGCGAGCAGTGCGTTGTTGTTCGAAACGAGATCCTGGTAGCTCGCTGAGCGCTCTTCCAGCGCCATCGACAGCACCTGCTGATAGGCGCTAGCGGAGGTGAGATTTGGCATCGGGGTGTCCCCACGTTGAACGGTTTCAGAGCGAGCCGTTGACGCGCTTCATCGCGTTTTCAATGGCGTCGCGGCGGCTGACCTGCTTCGCCGGCTTCTTGCTAGACGTCCCGTTTGAGGGGCCTGTTGCGTCTGGCGCGCCGGAGATGCTTCGATCAGTGGGTCGGGTCTGAGCCGTTGGGGTGCGCGTCTGAGGCGCTGGGTCCGGTGCGAGCATTTCGGCGCGCCGGTAGGCCGTTTCCAGATCAAAGCCGAAGTCCAGCTCCTGCTTGATCAGATGCGAGATCTCGTCGAACCGCGGGTGGCTGTCGGCGAACCGGTCAACCTCGCTGCGGGTGTACGAGAACTGCCTTTCATATTGCAGCTGTTGCAGCTCCTGCGCAACAGCCTGTTGCTGCTGATGGAGCTGGCCGAGCTGCTGGGCGATCGCTGAGGTCTGGTTCTGGGTCTGCAGCGCCTTGTGCTGGTCCGGGGTCTGCGACAGCACATGATAGGAGATGTCGCGCAGCCCCAGCTTGCTGCCGTCGGGCGCGCGCAGATTGAGGTTGTTGACGATGACGTCGAGCCCGCGGACCACATCGGTACGCAGCATCTGCTCCATGCTGACGTAGTTGTTGAGCGCCTTGTCGAGCGTGGTGCCGTGCGACGTCGCCATCTCGTGGAACGGCCGGATGGTGTTCATGACGTCGTGGTCGCCCTTGTAGCGGGCGTAGGCGTTGGAGAACTCCTGGTGCATGCGGTGCACCTCGCCGCGCACGCTCTCCGGCGCGTGCGCCCACTCCGCCTTGGCGTGGTCCTTCATCCGCTGCGGCGGATCCCGGTAAGGCGCGCCCTCGGGGAGCTGCGGCGCCGGGCCGCGGGCCTGCTGCCCAGGCTGCCCTGGCTGAGCCTGCTGCCCAGGCGCCCGCGCCGGATCCTGCTGCTGGCGCGGCGCGAACTTGCCGCGGTCGCGCGGCTGATCGCTCGGCGGCCGGCGCAGGTCGAGGCCGGCTTCGCCCTGCTCGCCGCCCCTATCCTTAGGTTTAGCCCGCTCAACCTTGGTATCCTCGGGCGGCTGGTTATGGCCGATCGCCGGCTTTGCTGGGCCGGGCTTGGGCTCGTTGGGATCCCGAGAGCGATTGAACGCCCGCTGGATGGCGTCCCGGCGCGAAACCGGGGCTTCCGGCGGCTTGGGCGGCGCCTGCGAGCCGACCGGCGCCGGCGACGCGACCGGGTTCTGGTTGATCACGGCCTCGTTTGCGGCCGGAGCTGCCGGAGCGGGCGTGGGTGCAGGAGGCGGCGCGTTGCCGACGTCGGACATGGTATTCCCCTATGTGTTTCCGGTCAGCGTGACCGGAATTGCTCGATCGATGCCTTGATCGCTTGGCGGCGCGCGGCCTTGATGGCGCGCGCGTCGCTCGCCCGGCTGGTCCTGGGTTTGGGCTTCTCGGTGCCGACCTCGGTCAGCCCGAGCGCGCGCCCGGTCGCGCGGAACGCGGCTTTGCTGGTGTAATGCCGGCCGTCGACCTGCTCGGTCGGCGGCATCTCATCGGAGATGACGTGCGGCATCGGCAGCCGTGAGCGCGCCGGCGGGCGCTCATGTGGATTACGGGTCGACCAGCGGTTAGGCCCGACTTGATAGACTGGCACGCGCGTCCTCTCGGACAGCGCAGCTCCCCCTGCGGTTCCGCACAGATATGCGTTTCGCATATGCGTTTCGCATATGCGTCAGGTCTTACTTCTTCTTGCGCGGGGCCTTCTTAGGCTTCTTGGCCCGCGATTTCACTGCTTCTCGTTGCGCCGGCTCGACAAATTCGAAGTCGAGCGGCTCGCTCTCGCCGGCGGCGCTGCGCACCAGCACCGGGAACGTCCCGGCCACTCCGGCGGTCGACGGCTTGACGATCGTAGTCAGGGTGGTGTCGTTCACGAACGTGGTCGGCTCATCGCCGCCGTTGAACACGATCACGCTCTCCGGCGTGAAGTTCTCGCCGGTGCAGGTCAGCGTCACATCCGGGTCGCCAATCGTGGCGGCATCGGGGTCGATGTCGAGCAGATCCGGCGGCTCCGCCTCGCTGCCACCCTCGGCCGGCGGGCCACCAGGGCCGCCAGGATTGAGCGAGCCGATCGTCGAGCCCTCCGGCTCGTTGATGCTGGCAACCGAGCCAGTGCCGTGCGGTGCGTCGAGCACGTTCTCGGTCGGCACCGGGTCGCCTTCGACGCCGCCCTGCTCCATGCCGAGCGTGTTGGGGTCGACGATCGGCCCGGTCGATGGCGGTGCGCTCGGGATGTTCGGGTTGATGTTGTCGCGGGTGATCTGGCCGCGCGCTGTTTCCAGCGGCAGCCGATCCTCCGGCCGGGTCCGCTCGATGAAGTCGTGCGGCCGGTTGACCAGCAGGTCACGACGCTCGTCGTCGCTGGCTTCGTCACGCATGTCGTGCGTGCTGCGCTGGTTACGCTGCGCGATGTCGCCACCGCGCGAGCCGCGCTCGATGCCGCGCGCCGGCGGCGGTTGCGGTGGATTGTCTTGCCTGTCGTGCCTCGTGGCCATGGTCGTTGTCCTCGGGTTCGAACGATTAGGTGAAGGTCCAGGTTTGTGGCGCGGTGGTCACGACACCGCCGGTGATGACGGTGACAGGCCACGGGCCGGCCGTGGTCTTCTTGGTGACGGTCGGCGCGGTCAGCGAGGTCGCCGAGTTGAACGTGGTCTTCTGCGGCTCACCGTTGACGTGAATGACGGATTGCTTGGTGAAGTTGGTGCCGGTGACGCTCAGCGTCGTGGTGCCGGCGCCGGATGCGCTCGACCCGGGCGTGATCGAGGTCAGCGCCGCGTTGGTCGCCGGCGACAGGCTCGATGCGTGGTCGCGGTTCGGGTTGTTGGTGTAGGCGCCGAGCACAGAGACAGCCACCGTCGGCGCCTCCGGCCGGGATCCTGGCGCAGTCACCACCACCTCGGTGCCAGCGGCCTCGTGCGGCACGCTGGTCGAGGCCGGCACCGCGCCGCCCAGGTGCGGGTTCGGCGGTGTCACACCGCCGGCGCCGGGATAAGTGCCCTCGGTGCCGCCCGCGGTCGCGCCTGCACCTGATGCCAGCGCTGCCTTGTTGGCCGCGAACAAGGTCAGCGGGCCCGCAGCGCCGTCATCGTAGTACGGCGGCGGCGAGGTCGGATTGCTGCCCCAGTTCTTGGGGTCGTTGTAGGTGTTCTTGGTATAGTTGGGCGGGTTCGGCGGCGTCGCGCCTACACACACCATGTTCGTAGGCGGCGTCGGGTTCGGCGGGGTCACGGTGAATGCGTTCTGGGCCATTGGGGCTCTCCTCCAGGGGGTTCAGTATCGATCGCTCGCAGCAAGTTCACCCATTACGCCGGGCGCGACAGCGGCAGCTCCGCCAATGCCCAACAACGCACGTCGACCGGTAAAGGCATCACGCAATGCCTGCTCCGGGGTGATGCCATATACCTGCGCGGTGACCTGCGCGCGACGGTTCAGCGCCTCCAGCAACGGCGCCGGATAAGACTTCAGCCCGGTGTATTCGCCACCGCCGACCCAGGTCGCGGCTTGTTGCGGCGCCTGTGAAGTCTTAGCGCGATCAGCAGCTCGGTGCCCAACACTTTCGAGAAACGAGTATTCGCCCGGCAGCAGGCTGGAGTTCTCGCCAAACGCGGTCTTGGCGTACGGCATGCCGACCATGTTGCGAATATCGTGGGTGTCGACCGTGCGCGGCAGCCAGTTGCCCGACAGGTTGGTGCGGTACGAAATCGGCTTGGGGTTGGCGACCGGATCGTAGCTGTGGGTCATGTATTCCTGCACGCGATCGGCGTGCTGGATCTGGCTCTTGGCGCCGTAGCCGGCCGGTGGGCCGCCCGCCATGGTCTGCACTGTCTTGCCGGTCTGCGGGTCGGGGATACCGATCACCTTCGGCAGCGGCTTGCCCTGCAAGACCTGCTGCAGGTACCAAGTCGACGAGCGGATGTTGTTGTCGATCGGATTGAGCATTGACGTGCCGGCGAGACTGTCGAGCCACGCCTCGAACACCTGCGGTCCCTTCCGCGGCCCATGGATCGAGATCATCAGGTCGCGCGCCTGCATCAAATTGTACCAGCCCCAATTCGACTCCGGCGCCGCGCTCGCGGCGCGCTCCAGCCGCTGGATGCCGCCGCGCATCACCGGCTCGAGCCGCTCGGTCTGCTTGGGCGGCACGCGCGGCAGATAGAACTGCGGCACGTCAGGCGTCTGCTTCAGCGTTTGCGGTGACACATCGAACAGCGATCCTGGCGCGCGCCCAGCCTCGGTCGCTTCGTCGAACGCCTGCTCGGCGCGGGTGATCTCTTTCTTGATCGGCTTGAACGCTGCCAGCCCAGGCGCTGCGACCTCCTGTGACGGCAGGATCATGCCGGTCGGCAGCTTGTTCTTGACCTGATAGGTCTTGCGCTGCTCGGCGGTCAGCGTGTCGAGCAACGCGCGATCGGCAAGCTTCAGCTCGGTCGCCGCTTTGATGGTGCTCGCCGGATGCTCGGCGTCGATCGAGGTTCGCACCAGCGACGACGGCTCGCGGCCGGTGAGGCCCAGGCTCTCGTAGAGCACGCGCAGCTCCGGCTGCGTGATGCCCTTGGCGCTCTCCGCCGCAGCAGCGTTGATCGTCTCCGGTGAGGCGAACGTCGAGCCCGGCGCGAAGCCGACATTGCGCTCGCCCGGTGTCGTCGCGCCCTCAATCGCGCGCTGCAGGGCGCCCGGCGCCTTCCTGGCTGCTCTGCTGACGCCCGCCTGCGCCTCGTCGGCGGTCGTCGCCGCGCCGGCCGCGACTGCGCCAATGCGGAATGCGCGCGGCAGCTGCGATACCGCCCTGCCCACCAATCCTGCACCACCGGTCCCGACCATCATTGCGTAGTCGAGCGGCGTCTCTGGCTTCAGGAAATCGACCACCGCTGGCAGGTTGCTCTGGCTCTCACGGTTGGCGCGCTGGTAGGGCCGTGACAGCCGCTGCGCCGCGGCCTCACTGGCATCGCTGATGTACGACTTGGTGTCGTACACGCTCGGCCGGATCGGCTCAGGCTCCGACCGCTTGGGCGTCGGCGCGGTCGCGTTCAGGTAGGCGATCAGCTCGGCGTCCTCGCGCGAGAGGTCGTTGCCGCCGCCAAAGTCGGGCAGGTCGACCCACGGTGGCCGGACAACGATTTTAGGGATGCCGCCCTCCGGCATCACATAGTCGTCCTGTCGCGCTACGCTGCCCATGCCGCCCCACCAGTCGCTCATGAGAAGTACCCCTGCGTGGGCTTCTGCGTCAGCTTGATCTGCGCCATGGCGCGCGCGTCAGCGGCTTTCGCCGCCTGCTCGTTGGCCTTCGCCGCCGCCATGCGCTCGGCGGCCTCGGCCTTGGCGCGCACCGCCTGCACCTCGGCGTCCTTCTTGATCATGTCGCCCTGGTGCGCCTCACGATCGTGCATGGCCTTCTGATTGAGCTGCTGGCCCTTGGCCTCCTCGTCCTGTTTCTTGGCGAACAGGCGCGCCATCTCGATACGCTCCTGGCTCTGGATCTTGGCCTTGCCCTCGTCGTCGCGCTGCTTGATCTCGGCCGCCTTGAGCGCGGTGTCGGCCTTGTCGCGCTCCTTCTGACGATCGATCTTCATCTGCTCGATCTCCTTGGCAACCTTGGCCGTCGCGGTCGTCGGATCGTCTTTCGGCGGCGCCTCGCCTTTCATCTTCATTTGCTCGATCAGGTCGTCGATCGCGCCATCGAGCGAGCGGCCGGCACGGAACGGCGCCACTGCGAACTTGAGCAGCTCGCCGCAGAACTCCGCGGTCTTGGGCTCGGCCGCGATCATCTGCGCGAGCTGTGGCAGCAGCGAACCGAGCGCGCCGACGAACTCACCGCGGCGCTGCTTCTCGGCGTTCTCGTCGACCATGATCGTTGAGTCAGTCGCGATGTCGAGCACGAATGACTTGGCGCGCTGGTTCTTGAAGAAGTGCAGCACCTGCTCGATCGTCGGCCGCGCCATGACCTTCTTGATGGCGTCCTGGCCGTGCTGCAGCAGCTGCTCGCCCTGCTGCATGAGCTGCATCGCCTGCTCGGGCTTCTGCTGCGCGATCTGCTGCGCCTGCGGCAGCTCCCGCAGCTTCTGCTGCGCGAGCATCTGATTGTTCATCTGCTGCTGGATCTGCTGGACCTGCTGCTTCTGCATCGCCTGCGTCGGCAGCTGCGTCTGGCTCATCTCGATGATTGTGACCGGCCCGAACTTCTCGGTGATGATCTCGCAGGCGATCTCGACGAGGTCACGCGCGACCCTGACCATCTCGGCCTGCTTGTCGCGGATCCTGGTCGAACCGAACTGGCTCTTGAGCTGCTGGGCGCCAAGCGTCTCGCGCGCGTCGGTCGCGCCGCGCATGATGTCGCTCAGTCCCATGATCTGGTAGATGTCGTCGATCACCTGCTTGCGCAGCGTCACCAGCGCGGTGATGGTCTGCGCGATCGCCTCGATCGGCAGCCAGATGATCACCTCTTTGGTGCCGCCGAACGCCGCCCAGTTGGCGATCGGGATCAGCATGCGGCCGGGCGTCTTGGTCGCCACCGCGGTCTGGATCGCATCCGCCAGCTCAGCGCCGCCCGACGGGTAGAAGCCCTTGACCTCCAGCGCCTCGCTCAGTGCGTGGATCCGGCGCGTCAGCAGGTCGACCTCTTCCAGCTGGTCCTTGTACTGCATGACGTCGGGCACTGGCACCAGCGAGCCACGCTGCAGCGTGCCGTAGGCCGGTCGCGGGCACGGGAAGAAGCCCTGCAGGTCGAGGTGCGGGTCGTCTTCGTCGAGGATCTTGTCGACGCCCGGCGATACCCACAGCACGCGCTTCTCGGTCTTGTGCCAGATCTCCCAGAACTTGGCGCGCTCGCGGTTGTCGGCGCCGCCGACCTCGTTGGCGTCGCGGTTCACCCGATACTCGGCGTCCTGGTACGCCTTGCCACTGTGCTTGAAGAACCGCTTGCGCGCCTCGGCGCGTGTCAGATAGCTCGCGGCCGCGACCCAGGTCACCTCGGCCCAGTTGCGTGAGATGCTGTGCAGGAAGTCGCGCCGGTCCTTGAAGTCGAAGCAGACTTTCTCGTGATCGTACTGACCGCGGCCGTTCTTGCTCGCGTAGCGCACCCACGGCACGCCGCGGCCGATCAACGCGAGGTCGTCGCGGATCAGCTTCATCAGGTCGTCAATCTTGGCCAAGTCGAACGCGACGACGGCGCAGCGCTCCATCACCTCGCTGGCTGCCTGATAGACCGGCCGGCGGTCCTTGAACTTGGGCACCACCACCGGCACCGGCGCCTTGGCGTAGATGCTCGGCTTGATCACCTCACAGTTCGACCAGAACATCTGAAACTCTTTGTCGATGCGCTTGCCGGAGAGCCGCGCCAGACTGGCGTACTGCCGATCGATGTTGTCACAGTGCCCGTTCCAGCCCTCGAACGCGCCCTCGCTCTCCTCCAGAAGGTTGAGCCACGCCTTCGACTTGCGCGGTTCGATAGCGGGATTGTAGTCCTCGTCCTCGTGCCGCAGATCTTCCTCGACCGGCTTGCCGGGTTTATCGATCGCCATCAGAGATCTCCCTGGCATCGCGGATCATCTTGTCGATGTCGGCCATTGTACCGGGCTCGCACGCACGCCGGATCGCCTGACAGGCGTCATTCACGCGCGCCATGTTAACGCCACCCATCATCATGGCGATGTCCTGCTGCGAGATGCCGCGGACGTAGTGCATGAACGCCGCGGTGACCTGCTCCTGGAACGTCAGCGAGGTCTTGCGGTCTGCCTGTCTGAAGCTCATCGGCGCCTGTCCTCGATCGCGTGATAGTGGTCGCTGTTGACGTCTTCGACCGGCATGAACCGGAACAGATAGTCGAGGCGATACTCGATGATCGCCTGCGCCGGGATCATGTCGCCGCGCTCACAGCGCCGCAGCCAGCGTCGCTTTGAGGTGCGCTTGCGCATCATGGGCTCCCGACGTTGAGCCAGTCGCGCTTGGGCGACAGGCGGAGCGCGCTGAGCGACTGCATGAACCGCACGATGCGCCGCCGGTCCTTCAGCTCAGCTGCGACCGCGGCCGCAGCTCTGTCCACACTGACCACGACCGGGGCCCGACGATCGCGCAGGCGCTGCAGCAACGCCTTGTCGGCGATCTGCTTGATGCGCGCGCCACTGAGATCGAACCGCTGGCCGATCGCCCGCAGCGTGAAGCCGGCTTCACGCATCGCCAGCACCGTCTCGCCGCGCTCCCAGGCGACCTGACTAACCACGACCATCGAGTTGTCGATCACGTTGTCCCACGCGATGCGACTGCGGCGCTCGCGGTGCTCTGCCTCCGGCGTCTTGTTCCTGCGCCGCTCTGCGGCTGCTGCTGCGGCCCGCGACAGCGCCTCGTTGTAGTAGAACAGCTCCTGGTGGTTCTGCTTCAGGTCCTCGACCCACCGGGCGTTCTGCTCGGCCAGTTGCTCGACCCGCGCCCGCTGGTTGGTGTCTCGCATCGCCACCTCGATGCGGCGGCGCCGATCGGCGGCCTGACGCTGACGCCGAGCCGCCAGCTCGTCCAGATACTGATCCATGTTGAGCAGCCGGCGCCACAGCTCCAGCTCGGTCGGCGTCATTGGCTGGTTGCCCCTGATCATAGCGCCCCTACTCCAGGCATGTGTTGGTTCGCATCACCGTATTCCGCGTGCGCCCCAGCACCACATCAGTTGTTCGCTTCTCCTGGACGATCTTACCACCAAGGCACTCATCCTTCGCATCAGGCATCACCACGCAACCTGCAACCAGCGACCCGATCAGTGCGCTGATCGCGGCGCACCTAATCATAGCGCCCCCGCGAGCGATCGTAGTCGAGCATCCGGTTCCAGATCGATGACAGATAGGAGATTTGCACACCTTGTATCGCGATGATGACGATGATGCCGATCTCGACCGCGCTCATAGCCTGATCCCTCCACGCCGCATCTCCGGCGGCGGCGGTATCACCATTCCGCGGCGCGCCGGCTCTGCCGGTCGACGTGGCGGTTGCGGGCGCCAGCTCAGCGACAAGTATCGAAACGCATCAGCTGGATGCGATGTCCAGTCGTGAACCTCACTGGCGCGGAACGCTTTCTTTTCGTCGTCCCACTCACGCCGGTACTGTTCGAGGGCTGCGATCCCGCTCGCTTCGCAGCGCGGATGAAAGACGCAGAGCGGGAGCGTGCGTCGGGCCGCGTTGATGCCGTCATCCTTGGTAGCCCACGGCACCAGGAGCGGATTGAGGCCCATGCTCTGCATAGTCTCGACGCGAGTGCGGCCGGAGCCCCACTCTTTGACCTTGGCGTCGGTCGGGACGTAATCGATGCCATGCGCCCACCCATACTCCTGCTGCCGCTTGTCGATCTGATCGCGATAGTGCTCGACGCCGACACCGGACGACGAGTAGCAGTCGTAGATGTAGAGCTGGCCACCGCGGACACTGTACCACCAGATCGAAGTGTCGTCAGTGACACCAAGATCCCAGGCGCGATGCACCGGCTCGCCGGGCAGCGGCTCGACCACCTGGATGCGCTGCTCGTCGCGCACCTGCTGCATCTCGTGAGCATAGAACGCGCCCAGGATGCTCGCCTGCCAGTCACAAAAGTACTCCTGGCGATACTGCGCGCGACCGACGTCTTCGCCGTAGATCGCGGTCATCTCCTTCAGCGTTTCGGCAAGAGCCGCGTCTGATAGGGCACCAGTATCCTTGACGGTGAGGAGTTCGGCGAACCAGTCGGGCGATTGCCGAGCATGCTCGAACAGGGCAAGCGCATGATTGCGTCCTCGGGGAGTAGAGATGAACGCCGCCCAGCCGTTGTTCTCTTCGACCATCGGGCGGTGGTAGGCCCAGGCTGACGGGTTCGCGAGGGCGTACTCGGAATAGACGACGCCGGCGACACCGGCGCCGACGGTGCTGTTGTAGGTGTCACTGCCAACGACCTGCCATGTGCTGCCGTTCTTGAAACGGATAAACATTTCGTTGTCGCTGGTGTTGGAGCGTAGCTCGTGAGGGAACGCTTCATCGATGCGCCTCTTGCCGGTGTGTGCGTTGATCGCAGTCCAGATCGCCTTGCGACCCTGATTGTACTCGGGCAGGCAGTGCCAGTAGTTGCCTGGGCGTTTCATCGCTGCACAAGCGGCGTGGTGCAGACAGATCTCATCCTTGCCGGCACGACGATGCCAGATCGCGATCGCGCGCTTGCCGCCGGCCTGTAGGTGTTCCCACAGCCGCACCTGATGCGGACGCGGTCGCCAGCCGTTGTGCGGCAGCGTGATGTCGATCATCGCTCAGCCTCCCTCTCGCGCCGGATCTCATCGGCGATCGCCTTGGCGAGCGTCGGCACCCCGGCGCGCAGCATGCGCAAGATCTCCTGCGCGATCGCCTCAGCGAGGTCGCTGTCCATTTCCTTGTTGCGGTTCTTGTCAGCGCACCAGCCGCGCGCGACCGCTCCGCGGATCTCTTC
>Ga0193738_1000194_pt1 | contig 42378 bp, 55 predicted proteins | sample L2a1metaG_FD_144927 | JGI IMG/M metagenome (GOLD analysis project Ga0193738, IMG submission 144927) | Soil microbial communities from a riparian zone of the East river system, Colorado, United States - L2a1 | ecosystem: Environmental > Terrestrial > Soil > Riparian zone | place: USA: East River... | reverse complement strand
CTTTGTCGTAGAAGTCGTAGTTGTGAAAGGCTGAATAGAGAGCGTGAGCACCCTGTTTCAGTGGTTCAGAGAACTTCATGTGGATTGGCTTCATCCATGTTGCATGGATTTGGATGTACGAGCGTACCGCATCCGACGCAGTATCCTTTCCACAGTCAGGAGGGCCATTAAAGACTATTAGCTTCTGATGTCCCATCTAGTTTCTCCTAGCCTTCAGATCTTCCTCCAGCTTAGTGAGTACGGGGAGAGCTTCGTTAAGCGCGTTGGTTAGCGATTGTGATGCCTCTGTGTGGAGCGCAAAGTTATGCGGCCTTCTTTCAGAGTCATAAAAAGTGATGAAGATGAGTGGATGCTCTTCTGTACCTTGTCCAACGGTCGCCCCATGCAGGTCTAGTGCGTGCACTGCAACAGCGGGAGCAATTTCCAAGCTTGCAGATAGCCGATCGGAGCCACCTGCTTCGAGATATTCGCCCATGTTAGCCTCTTTTGTTTAGTGAGAATGAAAGGGAACGCTGATCGGTGATTAGGTGAACGTGTTCACGTCCACGACTGGTTGCAGTGTAGAAGTTGCGCCTATTCTGCATATAGCCAGTGCTTTTGTTCAACACGTAACACACGTTGTCATATTCTGAACCCTGCGACTTGTGCGTGGTGATTGCATAGCCCAAATCCACATCTTTGCGAGGATCAATCTCTACAATCTTACCCCAACGGTTCTGCACCATCATAATAGGTGGAATTGCTTGCTCACGATCACCCAAATCAAGGATCAATTCACCGTCATTGGTGATTTCAATGATCTTACCACTCTCACCGTTGAATACTTCCAACTCGTACATATTGCGGGTGATAATTACCTTGTCACCCACGTACATACGGATCAGTCCGCCCTTCTCGTCGCCTTCTCCTTTCACCCACTTGTGACGCGGGATCATGCAAGCAGGATCGAGGCGATTATGGAACAAAGACTGGATCATTTGGTTGAGCTTTACAGTGCCAACCCATGTTGTGTTCTGCGGAGTGAGGATCTGATTGCGGGGATCAGTGAAGTCGATCCCTTTAGCCATGCTTACGTGGATGTAGTCGCGCAGTGCGTCTACTGGCATATCTGTGAAGTGCATCGTCCACTGATCGTTGCGTGTGGGCATTCTACCCCGCAACACTTGTTGCAAGTTAAGAAGAATGCCGCTGTCCTTCCCTTGACGGTGGATTGTTTCCAGTCTAACTGAAGGAAACTTATCAAGCAACTGGATGAAAGAAGATGGAAGCAGTTCAAGACGCTTATCCTCTTCTATCGGCGGAAGCTGGTTATTGTCTCCGAACACACGAATACACGCCCCCGGACGGAGCGCATCAAAGAGCGATCGGTGCAACTCGTTGTTGACCATCGCGTACTCGTCCACAAACAGAACATCTAAGTCGAGAGGGTTCTGTCTCGTGCGTCGAGGATAAGAGAATTGTGCTGGTTTGCCTGTTTTGGGGTCTGGATCACCGGGATGGGTGTACTCCAGGAGTCGATGATTAGTCATGGCTTCAATGCCAGTGACTTCGTAGATACGCTTCGCAGCTTTACCAGTAGGAGCAGCAAGACCGACTTGGTATCCTGCTTCTGCTATCTCGTTGTAAGCTTTCTTTAGGATTGTTGTTTTGCCTGATCCAGCAGGACCAGTAACACCGGCAACACGTGTTGTGAAGTTGCAGCACAATGCTACAGCTTCATCCTGCTGTGGATCAAGCGTGAATGAGGACGCGTCCTCCGTTATCGTTAAGCTGTTCGTGTCCATACGTGTCCTCAAGGCGAGCTAGAGTTGCACGATCACGGTCGCGCAAACGACCGAGTGCAAGTGCATCGTCAGTTGCACGAAGCGCCCACTCAACGATACCGCGATCACCTTCAACCGCTGCACGCTGTGCAACAGTCTCAATGCGAACACGGAGCGCCTTGTCAACGCGATCAAGCATCTGGAACATCATGTAATACCTCCTTGGCACACCATGTAACACACCATCGAATAAACTCTGCATGAGAGATATTCAATTCCTTTTCTCTAGGGGTACACTTTGCCTTGAGTAGTGAACCGAACTTCCCGACTGCATGGATGCCCCGAGCGCGGGGTATGTAGCTTGGGACCGGGATAGTAAGGGTCAAGTCCTCTAACCCACTTACTACCATATTCATGTCAACTCTCCAAGGCTTTTGATGTTCCAACTGACAAAAGGGGGCCGGATTACTAGCCCGACCCCCTGATGCTTCACCACTTAACCTACGTTAAGCGGGCTGTTGCGCTGCCTCTGGCTTCGCACGAGGCGTGGGGGCGGGCAACTGTACCTTGACCACAGCGGCCCCGGTGAAGTCTCCACCACCCGTCAGCATTTCAACCAACTTGCCACTGTCACGCTCGATCTGGATTTCGAGCCTGGACTGTTCAAGCTGGATGGTCGCTCCGTTCTCGTCGGTGTACCGGACCACAGCGAAGATTGGGCGCTGAGTACGGGGACCGGAAGCCCGACGCTTTTTGGCGGGAGCGGCTGTCTGTGCATCTGCTGGCATTTTTCGTCCTTTCATCTTACCCTCCATTCGGGGCAACACTTGTTGTGAAGTAAAGGGCCACCCCTGTCAAGCAGAAAGTGGCCCTTTATTCCGTCGCTAGGCCGCAGTGACCTTGGCGATATTGGCGCGTGTCTCACCTTCCCATTCATCATGGGCGATAGTGACAGTTGCAGTACGACCAACCCAATCATTGAGGTCGATCTTCGTTCCCGCAGGAGCACCAATAGCCTCCAAGAACTTACGCAGACGGTGACGACCAGCAGGAGTGTTCTGCAAGCTCACGCGGTTGAACGTAAGCAGCATCCCATCCGGTTCACCCTCAGTGTAATCCGCAGGATATGCGTCAGCACTGATGAAGAACTGCACACTAGCATAAGGATTGCCAGACTGTGCAGCACTCTTCTGAGTAGCACCGCGCACTTCCGCAGGGTAATCACCTACAGGTAGGGGAACAGGAGCTTCAGCTTCTGCAATGTCCTCGTCAAACTCAATGACTGACGGTAATGCACTATCTACCATTTTCTTCTCTTCCTTCTTCTTGCTTGCAAGCGAGGCTTCTTTAGCAACATCGTTCGCCTCAACACGTGTTGCACCCTTGCCCTTATTACGGGACTTGGATCTTGTTTCTGCCATTATCTTCCCACTCCTTAATAAACTGCGACAACGAGTGCTTACCGTACACATCCTTGTAGGGATCGTACTGCAACACAAACTCAACCTTATCTCGTGCGTCGAACATACGCGTTTTCATTGGCTTACGCGTACGCGCAGGACGCAATGCCAGCTTACGCTTCGATCCATCGTCTGACATGAACCAAACTTCACTGATCTGTAGTCCTACTTGTCCACTAAGCTTACCACCAAGCAGCATTGTGATGTGCAACAGGTTTCCCTCCTTATCGCGCACACCACTATCATCCTCATGCGTGATAAAGATCACATTCACGTTCATGCGCTTAGTGAGACGCAAGATGCCACTCATCATACGCAAGGTGAGAGCATTACGCGCACCATACGCACCGGGAGAAGGACGCTCAATAGTCGCACCCTTAGTTACGCTGATGCCCTTCTGCACTGCCTGATCGGTGAATGCAGTAACACTGTCCACGATCACTGTCTCTATCTCTAGAGCTTCAATGATCTTACTCAACCGATACTTCTTGTCACCAAGCGGTAGCGTAGGATCATCGTCTAGCTTGAATACATCTACGATCCCATACCGTTCAGCGGATAGATCAATGAGTACAATATCGTCTCTAGCACCCAAACTAACAGGACCGTCAGGATCAAAATTGATAAGCAACTTTCGGCCAGGAGCAGAAGCTGCGAGGGTAGTCTTTCCACACCCTGCCAACCCCCAAAGTAAGAGCGAAAAGCGTTGCTCACTCTCTGCGAGCGATTTAACATCTATTCCTTCGATCTGCACCGTGATAGTCCTCCACTAGAAAGAGACTTGATGTATAATCAGGATAACGGCGCGCAAGACTGCTGATAACATCATTGGGAACAGTCATAAGCTCGGCTGCTGTTCTCCCGTAGATAATCAAGTCGAACGGCTTCCCTTCATGCTTAGGGATCAGCGTAATGCAACACCTGTTGTCATTGTTGAACATCGTCAGTCGCCCCCTTGAATTTCATGTAAAGGGTTCCACTCATCCGTGTACATTTCTGTGAGGATGAGGATTTGCTCTTCGTCTGTTGCGTCGCAGAAGGGGATGAGGGCGCAGGGTCGGAAGTATCTGTTGCAGGAGTGTGTGTATTTCGGCGCATGGATAGGATCATCCTTGAATGCTAACTCAAGTTGTACTGTGTGAAAGAACCAATCGAACCAACGCTCAAAGTGGTGAGTGTATCGAGGCACAACCTCCCGCACTATGCCACCAAAGTCGTAGTTCTTTGGTAACGGAATACTCATACCGAATATCTCAGCCTTCTCTATGGCTTGTCCGGCCCAGACTCCGAGTGCGAGACAGTATCCGGTGATCTGAGAAGAGAGAAGAAACGACTGTTGCCATGCTTCATCAAGTCTTGAAGCGGTCTTGTTTTCGTGTAGATACAACTCATCATTGCGTTGATGCAACCCATCTGCTTTTCCGATAAAGCGATATCGGTAAAGATTTCCATCCTCCAACAAGAAGGACAACGTAACATCAAAACCGAGTTCAATTCCAACGTCGGATGCAGGATCATCGTTGCTTCTGATCCACACTGGCATACGGCGCCAGTCCCATCTATCGAGATACGCAATGCAGGCTTCCTCTAGGTTTGTGTAAGTTCTACGCTTATCTCGGGGATCGTCGTAGTATCCAGCCGTCTCCAATGCAGTAAGGCAGAATTGGAGTGATTGTATTCTCTCGTCCTCGGCAAGTCCCACGCTTGCCAACATTTGTTGGTATCGTGAAACTCCAAACAATCGCGCACCGTGGAAGTCAGCAAGATCGGCTCTCCCCTGATACACGCGTAACTGCCACAAGCGCACCGCTGCGAAGAAGTCATGTGCTGCACTCCCACATTCTAATGCCATTTGCCTTGTGCCACCTTGGGATGCAGGTAAGCTCATTGTCTTGTGCATACCGTAACGCACAATACCCCAAGTTGGACACGTGTTGATTGCTACTAAACGAGTGTTGTCATAAGCAGGTAGTGTGAAGTCAGTAGTCAACTCCACACTCACACTCTTAATGATGGGTTTTACTATCGGCTGGTTCATCGGTTGGGCTTCCTTCAACTTCATCACCCATCGCCCGCGCCATTTGATCCGTGCGTTCCTTTAGGTTTCCTGCGACATCAGTAAACTGTTGCATGATGTTGGTCATTTGATCGACCATGCTTGCCAGTGACGCCAAGTGCAACACGTTACCGTGATTTATCTCTGCCAACTGGCATAAGACATTGAGCACTACAGGATCAACTCTGCTCTGTAGCTTCTCACGTACATCACGACCACGCATAACACCGGTTGCGTCTCTGCCTTTCAGAAAGACTGGTTTAGCCATTGGCTCCTCCTAACACTAGCTCCAGGACTTTCAACTCATTCAAGTACTTACCAACGCTCTCCAGATTAGTGTCAATCGTCTTGAGCTTCTTCTCTGTCATGCGTAGTAAGTGCTCGAACCTCTCCTTATCCTTAACCTCCTTGATCTTGGCTTTAGCAGCCATCGCAGCTTCGTACAACGTGTGTTGCCTCATTCTGCGTTCTTGCATCTGCTCAACAAGAGCCAACACTTGTTCTAATGTCATGTCGCCTATCGAGGCGCGTCTTATGGGGGTGTCTTGTGGAAGGACTGTTGCCATATCATACCGCCTTCATCGTCTTGTCGATGAACTTCTCAGCGGCCTTGAAGGCTTTGGTTTGCGTGTCTGCAACGTCAGAGTATTCCATACGACTCACGACGGAGACTGTCCACTTCCACTTCTTTGTAGATGGAATGTAGGTGACTTTGTACTTATGCGTCTTGTATATGCGGTTGAGTGTCTTTGGCTTGACCCGTAGTGGGACAACATTAGTTTCTGACACATCGTTAATCCTTTTCGCAACAGTTGTTGTGAGTAGCATGGTCGGTGCTGAAACGGCACACTACCCGTAGGCCCGCCACGCAGGGGAACAGCCCGCGCACCAACACCTTCTCTAAGAGTTATCACCATCACCGAGCAATGGCGCTAACTCATCTGGAACTAGTACGCAAGCGTCTCCCGGCACGAAGAAATGTTCCCGCTTACTATTATCTAGCTTCAGATCAAGGAATTGTGACGAGGTTGAACTACTAAGCCCTTGTATTACACCCATTAGCTCCTTGCCAGAGCGTCCTGTGTATATGACCGTGCGGCCAATGTGCTCTTCAGTAAACCCCGTCACAACATTATCCCTTCAGTGCGAAGCCAATGGTAACAGCACCCTTGCGAGGCTTCGATGCCTTGTCAATGATCTTCTGAGCACTCTTCTCATCGAGATTGCACTCAACCATTAGCGTTGACTTGAGCTTAGTCTTATCGACAGTGCTCGAAGAGCTTGCTTGCTTCATCGTCACGTCGAAGTACTCGTTGGAGTGAACAGCAATCTCACTGCCTTCCACCAACTTCTCTTCGTCAATGATGCCAACATCTGTTGCCTGTTCTTTAGCAACATCGTAACGCTTGTTAGCAGCACTGCGTAACTCAGACGCAACAAAAAGCTCGTACGCCGCACCAAAAGCATTGCTAGTGCTTTCGGGCGGCGCCGAGCCATTCTTCTTACCGATGTTGGATAGCTGCTTCTGGATAGCAGCCTTCAAGTGAATGATTTTCATTACAGATCACCTTCCAGTGTCCTGAGTTCTTCGATGAGCTTCTTGCCTTCGTTACCGATGTTATCGGCAGCACCCTCAAGAGTGCGACGAAGTTCAACCTTCTCCTTCAGATCGAAGAGAGTTGACTTAATCTCAGCGATGCGCTTCTGACGCGCAGCTTCTTCACGTTCTGCCTTAAGTGACAACACGTGTTTGATTGCTTTGAGATCGGAGAGGTTGAGAGCGCCAGAAGAGTGTGAATACTCTTCCTCATCATCGTATATCTTAACGACGGAAACTAGAGCGAAGTTAGCGACGGCGTAGTCACCAACCTCGACAGCAGCATTGCCACTGTATTTGTAGCTATAAGCCTGTGCGGCTAACGCGCCACTACCAGCAGTGACGAACTTAACTGTTAATACTTTCATCTTATGTTCCTCTTTGTGTGACAACACGTGTTGTGGGCCGCACGCCATTACTTTGAAGGAGAAACGCCGTACGGCCCACGTTCGCCCTGCATGGAGGTAGGAGGACATCAGCAGGACGAATACTTATGCTTCGTGCATTGTCTGACTATAGCATACTTTGATGCTTAAGTCAAATGACCGTGACTTTATTGCAATCTATAACAAGATCACCGGGGAGCTTGGTCGTCTGCTTCGTCCCCGGCAAGATCGGACGCTCCGCTTTCTTCGTCGGAATGTATTTGTTCTTCTCCCTGATCCGGGATCGGAGTAAACTCAGCGGCGTCAGCATCAACTTCCTCCTGTCCGATATGTGAGAGTGGATCACTCGCAACACTTGTTAGCTGTGCTTCGGGAGCAGGGAGCAGTGCGCTATACTTCCTCGGTGGATGAGCACGATCAACGAACAAGCGATTGATGCACGAACGCGCACCAGTGATTGCGTTGTCAGTCTCAGCACGCGCATAGCCATTGCTGTCGTAGCTGTCACCGACCTGCACCTTGTGCTTCACAGTGAACTCACCATCATAGTAAGACTGTGAAGCGTCAACGGTAACGTGAACAGTGTCTTTGTTGAACTCGGGGTTCTCACGCACAGTAGCAACAACGCGACGAATATATTCATCAACACATGTTGCGAGAAAGTCGTCGGATAGATCATTAGCATCATGTAAGATTTGCATTAGTTGTTCCCTTCTCGTGTATAATTCTTTATAGCATGGATCGAGGCTTAGGTCAAATCAACTAATGGTAGTCCAGCCTCAAAAGGACCACCATATCTAGTCACGCTCAAAGTGTGCTTTCGCTGCACCTGTGAGCACAACAATGTCACCCACTAACATATCAGGACTACAGTTTATGCACCGCGCCCACTCGATTGTAGCTCTGTTGTTAACTGGCTTCGATCTCAGCTTCCCCTCTTCATCACCAAGCACAATGCAAGGTTGATTGTTGAACTTAGTGAAGCCTGGGATCACTTCGATGTACCCACCTACTAGGCCCTGTAGGTTCGGTAGCGTAGGTTCACAGTTGTGAAGCACATACGCACCATTGGGATGGATAACCACGATGTCACCCCACTCACCATCCTCTAGCTGACGAGACTTGTGCAGACTTCTCTTCGCTGGTGTCGCAACATCTGTTGCCATTTCCTGCTGCTCCTTGCTCGTCGGTGGTTCGTTCGATCTTGGCATTACTTACCCCCTTGAATGTTGTTCTCGTTGAGGAACTGCACGATCCTGTCTGCAAGCTCGATGCCCCGCTCCTTGTTCCAGTCATAGACCTCGATCTTGCTGTAGTGAGGATCAACGTCACTGTGCCAGTTGATGCTTATTGTGTAAGCATTGTCAGCAACATCGTCTTGACGCCCTACGTTCTCATCCCTGTCCCAAAACTCAGTGTTGGGGATTTCCTCAACGCTACCTGCTACCTTCGTGTCAGTCATGTTCATTCTCCTGCTTTGAGTTTCCTGTAGAACGTAGAGCGTGGCATAGCTAACCGCTTCGCAGCCACGGTTTTGTTGCCATCGCAATGATCGAGAGCTAAGTTGATGATGTCGTCCACAATCACATCGAATGGACGAATGACGCCACTGCTATTAGTCAGCCTGATTGTTTTGTGTTCCATCCTCTTCCTCTTGCAACACGTGTTGGTAGTTCTTGCGCTCGACAATCTCACTCACAGTGGATCGAGCAATTCCAAAGCGATTAGCAATAGCAGCGTGAGCGATGCCAATATCCCCAAGCTTCCTAATAGCACGTACTGTATGGTGGGGTAGTCCATGACGCTCTCTCCCCTTCATATCGTCCATGTTCTCTTGATGCGACCCAGGTTCTACATGACTAGGGTTGCAGCATATCTCGTTGTCACAAGAGTGACGCGCAATAGCGCCGTTCAGGCTTCCTTCCCCATGCACTAGCTCATACGTGAGGCGATACGCAAGCCACTTCTCTCCATCTGCTGTGAAGTAAGGACGGTTCTTGTTGTTGGTCTTACCAGTGAAGGGCCAACAAGCATCTGGCCCTCCTGTCATGTCTATGACACGAAAGACATCAACCTTTCTGTTCTTTGGGCGCATCGAGCAGCTTCCTTATCCTGTCCATTACAGTGTAAGGGATAGTGGTGGTAAACTCCGTGTTGTCCTTGTCACTCTTCCACTTCATCGCCTTAAAGACGCTCTCGCATTCTAGCAACACGCGTTCTGACTCTTCCATAGCTGCGATAAACTCACCTAAGTCGAACTTCTCGCTCATTTGATCCTCCACACTTGCAAGTAGCGACCCTCACGCAGTGTGCGATAGCGAAACTTGCCCTGCTTGTTGATCGAGTAGATCAGTCGTCGGGTCTGTTTACACTCTCTATCACTAAGCTCGAACTCCCCACTAGCAGCGATGGGGAGCGAGTGTAGATCATCGACAGAAGGCTGGAACTTACCCTTGCTACGGGGCGGCGGGGGAACCAAAGAGAGTAATGCGGCCATATGATTTATCTCCTAAAAGAGCCACGCACCAGCAGCGAAGCCACACGCAAACATTGCACCGCAAACGACAATGATTTGCCATCGAATGTTACGCAATGCGCGCACGTATACTGTTTCACTCCGCGGCGGTGCTCGCTTCGGCTGTGGCATAGTATCCATCTGCTTCTCTCACAACAAGTGTTACGGGCGGTTCATCAGCGTATTCGGTAACACGTGTTACCTTACCGTCTGAATACAACAACAGGTAGGTGCCATGCACGTAGTTAGGAGTGTGCAGCCACAATCGCCACACACCCCCACCTACATAGTCGATAGCCTCTGCCACACCTGTCCTACGGGGTATTCCCACTCTGGCTAGGGGCTGGCTCATCTATCTCTTCCTTTGGCTCGAACACTGCACCTACATTATCAGGGTTAGCAGTGTTACCCTGTGTATCTCCATATTCCAGGAGCAACTGATCGTCAGCAGGGACGGCCTTAACACTGAGCACCTTCTGGTACACGTGTTGCAATCCCTGTTTGTGGTAATCAATGTCGCCATTGCCACTGATGAAGCAGATCTTGGTGTAAGGTACACCGCGCTGCACTTGGATCATTGCTTCGATAAGGAACCTTGTCATTAGTCCATCCTACTCACTTCAAAGGAACCATCGGGCTGCACGACATTCACCCATGCACTGTCATAGAAGAACACTTTCTCCATGACACCCTCACCGCGATCATGTTCAGCAGCGAACAACGGCTGAAGCGGAGGATCACCACCCGGATAGGTGATTGTATAATCCTCATCCATACTCCAACCCTTAAGGGGGCGCCACCCCCCTCCATGTTGGTAGTTGTTGTCCACTTGTTCCGCAACAGGTGTTGGGTCATAAGCGGAGATCATGGAAGGGATCAACCCCAACCATTCGAGCGTTACGCCACGTTCAAGGCCGTGTCCAGTAGATTTCCAGTTCAGCACTTCTTCAACTCCTCTCTCTCACCATCGAGGTCACGGTTATTCGCCCTATCCGCACTGAAGGTAGGGCCGTACCGCTTCTCAAGCTTGTTGTCGTTGACAGTCATGCACTCGGGGATGCTACTCCCAATGGCAGACAGCCCAAGTTGTGCGTACCACAGCACATCGCCGTACTCTTCGCGCAAGTTGATGTGATCGAACGCATCTTCGAGTGAGCACTCATCCATCTGCACACTACCAAAGGCTTTGATGAGTGCTTCAGCCAACTCACCAGCTTCAGTGATGATACCGATAACAGCATGAAGCGTTTGCTGTATGTCGGGAGGCATAGACACAGGCTTAGGCATAGCCAAGATACCGTCCTTCGGTTCCCAACCATACTTGCCAGCGATGATGGCATACTTGAGCCTATACTCAAGGCCCAACTGTCCATAGAACAGTGCCTTCTTCGCAATGTCCATGAGCTTAGCATTCTCTACTATCTCAGTGAGAATGACAGCCAACACAGGGCCAGGGACTAGATCATCGTGAAACTCTTTCGAGCTACGACTCGCAACACGTGTTGCGTACTGTTCAGGAGTGATATGCTGCATCTTACGACACCTTATGGATAAGACCATTCTTCATGGTCACTTGAGCGAAGAACTCACGCGTTCCCATACCACGCGAGTCATGCGGACGATTGCACCCAACAAAGGTGCCATCGGGTTTGTACTCATCACCGTGCATTGATGTCTCAATGTACTTGAGAGGACGACCGATGTTCTGCTTGAGTTCTTTCTTCGTGTTGTAACGGAGGATCATCATGTTTAGTTATCCCACTGAGTGCCTGCGAGCGGAGCAGGTGCGTTGCGTTCGAGAGCCTGCAATTCCTCGAACATCTTATTAAGCACGGCTTCCGATGCCTTGCCCTTACGTGCTGCGTAGTAACGCCAACCGTAGTAAGACTCACGATAGTTGTCGGGATTATCGAGGAAGTAGTAGATGCGATCAGCTACAGCCCACGATGTAGAGCGATAGTCGTGATACTGTCCACTGTCCCAATCACCACCGAACAGGAACTCGAACTCATCCGAGCTATTGCGAATGTCGAACAAGAAGCGAGATACCTCACGCCAAGATGGATTGATCCACATCTTCTTGTCGATATACTTCCCTTCTTTCTCGTCCCACACAGTTTGTTCGTTCCACCAGCCGTGCTCCTTGTCGAACTTCTTCATCAGTGCGGGGAACAGTGCAGGAGCATGACCAATAGCACAGGCGACAGTCTCGCAGTAGCAATCTGACAACACCTGTTGCAAGAGTGCTTCGGTGGGCTGAAGCTCCTGCTGATCGTGCTCCAGGAACACTCTCATGCGGAAATGCTTTGCGTTCTGCTCTGCGGTGAAGGAGAGCAGGTGATTAGCCAACTTGCGTAGGCGATTGATGTGTACTTGTTCCATCTAGTGTTACTCCATTTCACTGTTGATTTGATCCCAAGCGTTGACCGCTGTGAGTTCTTCTGCGTTGTCGATGATTGACACCATCTCACGGAGGCGTTCAACTCGCTCCTCTTCGTCGCCGCTCTTGATAGCACAGTTGAACTCATCCACTGCTAAGTTAAGCAGCAGATTGTGCTGAACGGGCGTAAGCACGAGCTTCCTCATGCCATTATCTGTTCTGGGGTCCAGTCGGGATGATCTGCGAGATTACAGTCAGCAAGATGCCATCCACAGCGCAAGTCCCACCATGACTGCGAGAACTTAAGTCTCTCAGGATAGGGTGGGATTGGCTCTCCGTTCAAGCGCATACGCTTACCACGGTTGATAGTTGCATTACTTCTTAGTTCGTCCATGTGTTCCTCCTACAGAACATCACAACAAGTGTTGTGACTTGGGGCAATGGGTAGATGTGCTCAGGACGAGCGAACCCATTATCTAAGTGTAGCACAGAATGAGGCTTATGTCAAATGGACCCCCTCCAAAACTGGCAACCATCGTTGCGAGAAGGAGCTATGTCATAGCCATAATCGGCTGAAAGCTCAAGGGAATTGGGCCATTTAATTAGATATATACCACCCCCGGTGAGTAAGCCAGGAGCACACACGCACACACGCACACGCACAACCAATGCTCGCGCACACACACAACGCACAAGCGCACAGCTTCCGACGCAAGCGAAGCGACAAAAAAATCCCCGATGCACCGAAGCGCACCGGGGATAGGTTAGGTGTTAAGCTGCAACGCTGGTTTCAACGTCGAGCGGATCAGCGGAGAAGTAGGCCGCAATCGTCTGCGCGAGTGCAAACAACTGTTGCCGCATTTCCTCGTTAGGCGCGAGGTCGGTTGTCGCGTCGGCGTTGTTCCATTCCGCAACAACTGTTGCCACTTGCTTGATGCTACCGAGCAGGGACGTTCCCTTATCGACAGCAGCAACAGGCGCCTTCGGCTGACGCTTGGGCTTCGCACGTTCCCGCAACGTAGCAACACTGTTGCCAGTGCTACCATCGAGTTGAACGGGGACGTTCTTTGTCGCCTCATACAGCGCCTTCTCGTTCTTGCTCGCATCTTCGCCGGGTTCCTCATTAACGAGGAAACGAGGAAGCGAAAGCATCTCAATATCATTGACGGTTTCCAGAGTGACAAGCTCCGACAACTCCTCAAAGCTCTTGAGAGCAAGCGCCTTCACGACATAGCCAGCAGTCGGCAAGCAACGCTGAAAGATTGCCTGCTTTTGCGCGTTGCTGGCGTCAGTGATGCCGAACAACGTGCCTAGCACTGCCTCCATTGCGGCGCTTTTCTTCACGCGATCGTTCTTGCCATCGGCTGCAATCCACTTGCTATCGTCGAGCAAGTCGAGAACATCGAACGAGATTGCTTCGCTCGTTTCCTCTTTCTTGCGTTCAACAACAGCGTCGAACGTCATTGTGTATTGCGCGGCCAAGATTGCGTAAATGCCGCAAGCGTCGCCAGCCTTCGTTTGCTTGTCGCCTTCAGTCCAGCGAACAACAGCGTTCTTACCGATTGCGGAAACCTGCGCGCTGTTAGTCTGCCTCGCAACAGTTGTTGCGTTGATCTTCGCTTCTTCCTGAGCAATAGCGGCGTTGATCTTTGCTTCTTTGTTCTTCGTAACCATTTTCTTGTTCCTCTTCGTGCAATGGACGAGATTGCCCATTGTTCTAATACTAACATAAGTTAAGGTTTAGGTCAAATGACCCTGTTGCACAACTCGCAACAACTGTTGCCAGTTAGCGGATTGATAGAACGCGATTAACACGCCACTGCCAACCGTTAGGTAGCAAGCGAACAACGTGCAGCTTGCCTGTCCTACTAGTCAGCTTGTCTGCCTCTATCTCAGCAAACAATCTCATTCCATACACCATAGCTAAACTCCCAACACTTGTTACCAAAACAAGGCAACGGTTGTCGCCCTGCCCCTTACTTATGATGCACAACGCTGCACGATGCAAGCACATTCCGCTATAAAGGGCCACTTATACAATTCCAACCCCCATATCCCCGCCCCAAATCCAAAAGCGCACCGCAAGTGACCCCGTAGGGACACGAGTTGAGATCACAGACCCCTACATTCCCCCATTCTTGTTCCTGGAGTACTACATTCTTATCATCACTTGTTGTATAGTGTTGTATATTAGTGGGAGTGGTGTTGTTTAGTGATGTGAAGTAGTGAAGTTCCTCGGCAAAGGCTTCGCCATTGCCTCGAAACAACAAACGACCCCCCTAGCCCCCCGCCTTTTTTCGTGGCCCTGTGTCGATTTCGCTTGACACCCCCCTTGCTATATGTAAAAACAGCAGATAAGCTGAGGTTGGTTGGGAGGGGATGGTGGTATATAATAGTACTACACTATTTAAGCCAACTACACTCCAACTACATACACAGGAGACACAAATGGCAGAGAATGCACCGGGTTTTGAAGGTGGTACGGAGCGTGGCATACTCCCCCGTAACACTACACCGCTTACGCATCGCCTTGTGAACAACAAACTTGTAGCTACGACAGTAGGCGCTGCTCCAGGAGCCGCAACAAGTGTTGTCAAAGGACGCAGACAGCATCCTGTGAATGTTCTTGAAGAGTCTGTTGCAAAGATCGAGCAAGAGCAACTCATCAACCGCAATTCCACTGCTGCTGACGCTGCTGCACTGAAACAGAAGTTCACGAAGAAGAAACCATCGTTTGCATTTCCCAAAGATCTCAGTGGGAATGGTGGACCCGCCTTTACGCGTGTGTAACCGAAAGGAGGTGATCCAGTGACTGTTGACAGGTTCGTGACCCTTGCGTTTTATACGTTGGGTGCAATCGTCTTTGCAATCTTCATCTTTGATAGGCTTGTGTGATGCCGTTTCCAGCTTCAGGCGCCGCAATTGATCCTGCTGTACCAATTTCAGCAATAGAAGAAGAGTTGCGGCGCTTGGGGTTGAATATGTCCCAAGGCGTTCCATCGGTGTTACCGCCTCCTGCATTTGTTGGTGGACAACCCCAGCCGCAATCCGCTGTTGCTGCTATCATGGCGTTACGCGACAAGCGACGCGGTGAGTTGGCTGAACAAGTTGCACCGCCTCCACCTGCTGTTGCGCCACCGATGGAATTGCCTCCAGAAGAGCCAATAGTACAGAAGAAAACTGCTGAAGGCGGTGATGGTATTAGTCCGTGGTGGATGTTACCACTCGCTGTTGCTGCATTAGCAGGACGCAAAGGACTTGCACGTAAAGGTAAAGGTGCAAAAACTGTTGATACTGGTGCTGGTGAGATTAAAGACCCAGACAAAGGTATCCAACGTCCTCCTCCGCGTACAGGATTAAGACATCCTGGAATGGAGAAGAAGGCTCCTACTAGTTTACCTGCACCTGAAGCACCAAAACTACTTACACATCAACCTCAAGCAGCAGTGGCAACAAGTGTTGTGCCAAGTGCAGGTGCATTACCGCCTCCAACACTTACGCGTACTGATGTTACATCAGAGATACCGTTAGCACTTGCAGAACGTGCAAGAGGCAACATTCGTGTTCCGGGTGAAGGACAGATACCGCCCCCTGCACCGCTAACACCGCGTCCTGTACTCCCCACCTATACCGCGCCACTAGATGAAGCAGCGGATCTTGGTGGTAGCGAGTTAGCTAAAGCTATTAGAGTTTCAGGTGAGATAGCACGTACTCGTGCGCGGTCTGCTGCAAAGACGGAGAGGATCAACAGAAGGCGTCCCGGTCCTGTAGATCGTCCTCCGCAGCAATTCACTCCTGATCGCAGAGTTCCGCGTGAAGAGGGCGAACGCAAATCCTTTAACGAAGTTGTGAAAGCTATTCGTGATGCGAAGCAACCGCTAAAGGAAGCAGTGAAAGATCTAAAGCCTTGGCTTAAGGAGCCGAAGAAAGCTTATGTAGGTCCAGTGTTGCCGAAGAAGAAGCCAGGACCGAAGCCAAAGCGCAAAGGTCCACCCGCTCCTGAGATTGTTAAGGTACTTGTCAAGCGTAAGGAGACTGCGCGTAAAGGCAAGACAACTCCTAAGACTTTATCCGAACGCAAGAGAGCAAAGGGCAAGTAGATGGCTGACATTGGCAAGTGGTTAGAAATGCTCATTGGGCCGCAGCTTGCAGGCTTAGTTGGTGGTGGTGGACCTAAAGCACCTCCCGGTGTTGCTCCTATTCCTGCTGTTCCTGCTGGACCACCTGCAATAGCTCCCGGTGCAGTGGATACATCGTTCGATCCAGTTAACGTGTTGGATAACGGTCCTAAGCTTAACGACTTAGTATCAGCACCAACAGGAGGACAGTTACCTCCAGAGTTGTCTGCACCTGATGAAATGATGCCAAGATCACCGCAGATGCCTGTAGACATTCCTGCATCACTGTACGATGTCCCTACGATTGCAGCACCTGTTGCACCCGCTGCTATTGCTGCACCGATCGCTGCTAGAAAGAGAGCAGCATTACCTCCGCCAGCACAACGTCCACTAAGTAATGTAAATGTTGTAGGTGGTAGTAGACCGAACCGCGGGCGTGGTATGTGGCATGGTGGTAGCTTTGGTAAGCCGACCAACTGGCAAGACAACAGATTGAAGAGATAATGCTGTTACCTGAAGATAACGAACCTTTGGTACTCGCTGATGGAACGAAGATTGATCCGTCAACTGGTAGACCAATCAAAGAACAACCGCTTGTGCTTATTCCCAGCCCAGGGGAAGCGCAGCGGATTGTGGCGCGTACGCGCAAGAGCGTCACTGAGTTGCCGCTGCCCCCAAAGCAACTCAGTGGCGTCGCCCTAGTTGCGTTCTACACTCTGTTTGGGTTGAATGACCAAGACATTAGCATCGCACTAGATGGCTCTCTGACTGTAGAGCAGATTGAGCGCATCCGTACGCTAGATGCTTACATCGAGTTCATGGAAACTGCGAAAGCTAATATGCTGCATACGCAGTCGGACACTGTGCGTGAGTTGTTCCAGACACACGCGAACAGCGCAGCAACCAAAATCATTAACCTATCGCAGTCAGACAACGATGTCTTAGCGTTCACTGCATCTAAGGATGTACTTGATCGTGCAGGACATCGCCCTGCTGATGTGGTAGAGCATCGACATAAGATGGAGGATGCCCTCAACATTGTGTACATCGAGAAGAAAGCCAACGAAGATGTACCGATGATCGACGTAACTCCAGAGGAAGTTGACACATGACCGACATTCCTGGACTGCCATACGATGCTGTTACCGATGTAGAAGATCTTAGTGGTAATGGTAAGGGTGTCGCACTTAACGTGTGGCCTTCTGATAACCGTGTGCCTCGTGCAAATGATCCTGTTCCTCTTGACACAATGGTGTTAGATCAGGGTGAGCTTGCTTATGCGCTTGACAGTGAACGTCTGCGTGTTGGTGATGGCTACACTCCGGGTGGTGATGAAGTCGCTTACATGAGTGACTTCTACGAACTTCGTGATGAGTTTATCATTATTCGTGATGCTCTCATGGAAGCAATGAATGATAAGGCTAACCTCGACGGAGGCAACAACTTCACTGGCGATCAGAACATTGATGGTGAGTTGAGCATTTCGTACTATGGCAATACGAAGCTCGACGGTGAAAACATCTACATGGATGCCACCGACGCTTACCCGACGATCTTCTACACTACGAACAATCACCTGACACAAGTTGGTGCATTGTATGGACCCACCGTTGGCGATCCTATGATGTATCTTCAGTCTGATACGTTCTCTTTCGGTAGTGGTGACGAGAGCCAAACATATATGGCTATCGGTCCTGCTGAAATAGAAACAGTAGTTCCTCTCAGGGTTAGAGGTGCTGTAACTATTGACCAGCCATTCGGCGGTAGCATCAACCTAGACTACGCTGGTGTCAACAAAGCGATCATACTTGCAGACAACAACATGGGCCTCTTAGCACTGGCACCATCTTTTAGCGTTCTCGACTATGACACAGAAACGATTAACGCAACTATCGACGCAACAGGCATCAACATTCCTGCTGGTAGGACTTACAAGATCAACGGTGTTCCGATTGGTAGTGGTGGTGGTGGTGGTGGACTAATTGATGGCGATTACGGTGATGTGTTAGTCGGTGGCGTTGGTACTACAATGACTGTACAAACAGTTGGTGGTGCTCCTATTGCTACTGTTTCACAACTAGCAAACTATCTGCCACTAACAGGTGGAACACTGACGGGGCCGCTGACAGTCAAAGGCGCTATCACTGCAAGCTCTGCTACAGCAGGTCAAGGCTCTATTGATCTTCAACCCGGCACTGCGTCCAATTCGGGTTACGTTTCCTTCTATGTAGCGGGCGGAGCGCGAGCGGGCTTTCTTGGAAACGCGCCAACTGGAAGCGGTATTCAGTTTGTTGCTGAAGGTGGGCGGCATATTGAAATAACCGCAAGCACCTTATATACTAGCGGCCCAATCACGGCGACCGGCTCAATCACAACTCAAGGCGCGAACGCGGCGATGAATGTCACTGCCCGCGACTCTACTGCCAATTTCCTTCTCTATGCCAATGCCGACACGCTCAATTTCTACAGCGGTGCAGCCGTTCGCGCTTCGCTAACCAGCACAGGCAAGTTCTCGGCGGCTGGCGTCAACGCTAATAAGAACAGCAATGCCGACATAACCACCCGCAATCCCGGCTTACTCGTTTATGAAGGCTCATCTAGTTATGGGCTAGAACTTGGCTATTCGGGCAGCAATTACGCAACGCGCCTGTTTACCGGCAGCGACCAAATTATCCTTTGCAATCTTGCGGCTGACGGAACCCTTCAATCGCATTTCACCGATTATGCGAAATTCGGTCCAACCGGCCTAGTCCTTACTGGCGGCATCACCGCGACCGGCAAAATCACCGGAACCGGCGGGCTGCAAACCGGCAACGATTTCATTATGAACGCTTTAGGGAATAACATCATTTATTCTCGACAAGGCTTGCCGACCTACATTTATTCCAGCATTGGAAGCCATAATTTCCTGAATAGTGGTTCGCTGGAAAAAGTCGTTTTCAATTGCGACACCGGCTATTTCGATTTCACCGGCAACGCCATTCGGTTGAACGGCTCTCCACTTGCAACCGTTTCGCAACTGGCGAATTACCTTCCGCTGACGGGCGGGGTGCTTTCAGGTGCATTGACAATCAATGCTAGCTTAAGTGTTAACACGAGCACTATATGGTTTGGACCGCAGAGTGGAGAACCAGCCGATCTAGTTACTAATCTCTATTCATCGAACTACTACATCTTCGATGAGTTCTTTATCTCTGCTGGTGGAGCATCTACCAAGCGTGCAAGAAGGATCATTACTGCTCAAGGGTTTAACCACGATGCACCAAGCCATAAGCTACGTAGCCTAGATGGATTAACTGAGTTTGGAGTGTTTGACAACACTGGCTTGCACGTTACCAGCGACATATTCTTTACCAATCAGTTGTACGGTGGCATTGCTAACTTGCAAACGCCTAATGTTGGTTCAACTGGTGCACTTCGCATCAAGGGCAACCCAACATCAGGCTATGGTATTTTACAAGCTGTTAGCCCAGATGGTACAGCAGAGTGGTCGCATCTTACATGGGATAACACTGGTCTGTTGCATCACACTGGCCGCTTCGTTGCTGCGGGTGGAATAGAGAGTGGCACTACACAGAGCATTGCTTCAACAGCAGCACTTGTTGTTGCTTCCAGCGATCGGATAGCAACGGTTCACAGTCTTGCTGTGGCAATGTCGATTTCTCTTCAGCCTGGCCTTACTGATGGACAGCGCACTGTTATTATGATTAAGGACAACGGTGTGCAGCGTGTCCTCACATGGCTTGCTGGTTTGGCTCAAGTTAGGGCTGCGAATGTAACTGGAGTTTCAGGAGCAACCATTGTTAATAAGTGGTTGATCTATCAGTTGATCTGGAACACTGCTGCAAACTGCTGGTTCATCCTAGACGAGAATAAGGAGATATAGCATGAAACTCTTTAGAGATTTGAGTGGCAATGGTGCAGGAGTTGAGCTGTTCACTCCAGTAGCAACACAAGGCACTATCACTGCGGGTGGTACTGCACAAGTAGCTGCTCCTAACAATCCTAGTCGCAGAGAGATTAAGATCATCAACAATTCTGTTGGTGATTTGTGGGTCAACTCTATAGGTACTGCGGGTGCTGCTGGATTGAATGGTAGTGATGTCATTCCTGCTGGTGGTAAGAAGGAAGAGGAAGCAACGAGTGCTATCTCTATCTTCGGTGCTACCACTGGTCAAGCATTCACTGTTGTCGAAGAATGAAGCAGTACAAACAGATAAGAGGTTCGTTACAGGACCAGTTCCAGAACTCGCGTGCGAAGGTGCAAATCTTTGGCGGCGGTTTCGCCAATGGAAAGACGACGGCAGGTGTCATTAAAGCACTCAAGCTTGCAAAGGCTTATCCTGGGTCTAATGGGCTTATTGCTCGTAGCACTTATCCTAAGCTCAATGACACCATCCGAAAAGAGTTTCTAGATTGGTGTCCTGACAGTTGGATTAAGCGTAGAGCGTTGTCAGTTGAGAACCTGATCGAGCTAGAGAATGGAACAGTGATTAACTTCCGCTACGTGCAGCAGCATGGTAAAAGCGGTGAAGGCTCCAGTTCTAATCTCTTGAGTGCTACTTATGATTGGATCGTTGTAGATCAGATAGAAGATCCTGAGATTAGTGAGAAGGACTTTCTCGATCTACTTGGCCGTTTGCGCGGTGACACTATCTACGATGGCGATGATCCTACAATGCCACGTACAGGACCACGTTGGATGATTGCACTGTGCAACCCAACACGTAATTGGGTATACCGTAAGTTAGTAAAGCCTGTAATGGATCACCGCATTGGACTGTACAACCCTGACTTGCTGATTGACAGAGAGACACAGCAACCAATCATCGAGTTGTTTGAGGGATCAACGTACACGAATGCAGAGAACCTTCCAGAAGATTACATTCAGGGGCTTGAGAGTGCGTACAAAGGACAAATGCGCGAACGCTACCTGATGGGAGGTTGGGGTGCTTTTGAGGGTCTGGTTTATCCGCAATATAATCAGATGGTGCATCTACTTCCTCAAGATCAGATCATTGATTATTTTGCTAGGCAAGTTAGAGAAGGTCTTAAGCCAGAGATTATCGAAGCGTACGATCATGGGATTGCGGTTCCTGCTTGTTACGGTATTGGCTTTAGCGACAGCTACGGCAACGCGTTCTTGATGGGAGGTTTCTATGAAGCAGAACTTAGCCCAGAGAAAATCGCAACACGTATCAAGGATCATCGCAAAGAAGTCGCAGGGCAAATCGGCTTCGATGCGTCGTTCCGCCCTGTACTCGCAGACCCTGCTATCTTTAGAAGAGGTCCGGGTAGCACTCAAACTGTCGGTGTTACAGTCGCCGGGATGCTTAGGGAACTCCAAGTAGGCTGCACTAGAGCAAACAACAACATAGTGAGTGGATTGGCAAAGGTACAGAGCTATTTGGAGATTGATCTGAAGCATCCTCATCCAATGACGGGAGAGTTAGGATCACCACGCTTCTTTGTCTCTAATCACTTGGATTGGTGGGATCGAGAGATAGTTGACTACTACTGGAAGAAGGACACCGCAGGACAAGTCCAGGATGTGCCGAACGACAAGAACGATCACGCGATGGACATGACCAAGTACTTCTTCACAAACCGTCCGCGATTAGCACTGTACCAACGTAGAGTGTTCAATGTTAAGCCAAGCTACATGCGTTGGGGTGAAGTAAACGACAACACTACTCCTGATAATAGGAAGCACCGTTATGGCTGAAGATTATGACCCCATTGAAAAGAACCTAGAGCGGGTCGGTGCTGGTCGTGGCAGTAAGAAGAAAACTGCGCCTGAACCTGTCTATCAGATGGTCGGTGACACTAAGATACCTGTAACTAAAGCAGTTGGCTTGGTGTGGAATAGTCGCAAGGAACAGGGATTACGCAATCGTAAGGGATCAGAAGATGCCTGGAGCGAAGCAATCCGCTACTACGACAATGACCAACTCATTCACCGCACTTCAAGCGAAGAACGTGCAGGTAATAAGCCGGGATACAGGCTCTCAGGAGAGTGGCGTGAGACTGAGAACGTGGTGTTCAGCAACTGTAGCATCATGGTTCCAATGCTGTATGCAAAGAACCCAACCATCACTATCACTACAGATGTGGATGCTAACCTTGAACGCGCCAAAGGGATCGAACGACTTATCAACACACTCCTTGCGAAGAAAGCACTCCCCGGTCTTAACGCAAAACCGAAGCTACGTCGCACCGTCCTCACGACGCTGCTAACTAACAGTGGCTTTATCAAGATCGGCTTTACATCTAAGCAGGATGGCAATGAAGCTGCTGTTGCAGAGTTGCAGCGTATCTCGCAGGAAATGGAAGCTGCTACTGACAAGAAGCGAGTAGTGGAGCTTGAAGGTGAATTGATGGCACTAGAAGAGAAGATTGCACTTCTCAATCCTAGTGGTCCGTTTATGAAGAACCTTCTGCCTGATCGTGTTGTCGTTGATCCTAGCTCTACTGAGCCTGATAGCAGTGATGCTATGTGGATGATGGAGTGGGACTATCTACCAACCAGTTACATCAACGCTGTATATGGAAGCAAACATGGTAAAGAAACGCGGTCGGTATACTCGCCAACGCACGTTCTTGATGCCGGTCGTGGGTCCACGGCTGCTGTTGAGGAGCAAGTCAATACTTTTTCTCTCTTTTCCACCGCCGAAGATGCTAACGCCTCGACGTACGGTTACGACAATACCGTGGCTTTTGACAAGGCCAAGCATACTAAAGTCTGGTACATCTGGGACAAAGCCACAAGACGAGTCCTAATGTATGCTGACAACTGTTGGACATGGCCGTTGTGGGTATGGGATGATCCACACAGACTTCCAAGGTTCTTCCCGTACTTTAGACTGTGGTTCCATGAGAGCACTAACTCTCACGCACCTAAAGGAGAGGTAACGTACTACTTGGATCAGCAGGATGCAATCAATGAGATTGCAGATGAAGTGCGTCGTGGCAGACAGTGGGCGCGTCGTAACGTGCTGTACAACAAGGACGTTGTCACTCAAGAAGATGTAGAGAAAGTGTTGAAGGGCGATGATGGTACTGCACGTGGCATTAGCCTTCCAGAAGGTAGTAAGCTCGCAGACCACATCTTCAGTTTCGTTCCACCGGGATTGAACATTCCTGAGTTCTTCTCACCTGATAGTAAGTTCCAAGCGATCAACAGGATCACTGGTATCAATGAAGCACAACGTGGTGCTCAGTTCAAGACCAACACCACGAACAAAGCTGTGGAGACTTACAACAAGAACACAGACATCCGTGTTGAGGAAAGAGTGGACTTGATTGAGGACTTTATCGCTGATCTCAGTTGGAACATCTGTTTGCTGTGTTGCACAGAGTGGGATGCAGAAGATGTTGTGCCATTCATAGGAGCAGAGCTTGCGAAAACTTGGCAGAAGGTTAACTCTCCTAGAGACTTTGAGAAAGAGTTTACCGTTCGCGTTGAGAGTGGCTCTAGCGCGAAGCCGAATAGCCGTGAGAAAAAGCAACAAGCAGTTGAAATGGGACAGGTGATGGGGCAATTCGCTTCTGCTTCTCCTGCTGTTGTTATCTTGATGCTTAAGATGTTCGAGCGTGCGTTTGATGAGTTCACCGTCGCTGATGAAGATTGGGAACGCGTCGAGACAACGATGATGCAAGGTCTTTCTAAAGCTGGCGGTGGTCCCGGTGCTGCTCAGGGTGAGGGGGGCGCACCGGGACAGCCACCACAACCGGGACCGCCACTAACAGATGAAGCAATGCTGCAACAACTGAAGATGAAGATAGCAAAGCTACCTCCACAAGCGCAACAGAAGTTGCAAGAAATGGTGCAAGCTGGAGTGCCTCCGAGCGAAGCATTAGAACAGATTGAGGCACAGTTGGGTGGACTACAACCCTCGTAAGAGAGAAGGACGAATACAATGCCAGGACTATCGGACGAAAACATCACTGACAACATTGAGCGTAACATCGACATCGCAATCGAGGCACAAGATGGGAAGCCTGAAACTCCGCCGACAGAGCAACAACCGGAAGAGCGTAAGGAGCAGCAGCCTGAAGATCGCCCAAGCGGTGATGGCGACGGTAAGCCACAACAGAAGCCTAAGCAAGAAGGAGCGCCGCAAGAACCAAGTGCTCCTAGTCCCAAGGACTTAAAGCTTAGTGACGGTACTGTTGTTAAAGGTGGCCCCGAGCGTAGGTTCTATGAACAGCGTGAGATCGCACGAGCGCAGCTACACACAAGGGAACAAGAGCTTTCTAATGTACGCAACCAACTACAGCAGGTGCAGAACCAATTAGCTACTGTTCAGCAGTCTGTGCAGTCAATACATGGTATTGCACCCGATCAGCTTGCGTTGGGAGCGCGTATCATTACCGATCTTCAAAGAGACCCCCAAGGAACCTTGAAGAAATTGCTTGCGGAAGCCGCCGCTCAAGGCTATAGTATAGACGACATCGGAAGCGGTGTTGACATGGCTGCAATACAGCGCATGATTGACGAACGCTTACCGCAACGTGACGACACTGAGTACCAAAGCGACGAGGAAATACTAGACGAAGCTGCTAACGAAGCAAATGCTTTCTTTGGTAGACACCCCGACGCCCGACCGCATGATAAGCTACTTGCAACTGTCTTGCGAGATCACCCCGGCCTCGACATTGAGGACGCGTATTACCAAGTCAGAGACGCCTTCTCAGAGAAGGGTTATGACTGGTCCCTTAGCCTGGAACAAAATCTAGGTCTAGGTGCTGATCCAGCAAATGCAAACGGTCAACCTCCACAGAATAGAGCACCCTTACCCGCAGGGAACAACGCGGCGAATGCACCAATCAATTCTGCTGACGTTACCGCTCTTGCATCCGACGATATGGACACTGGAGACATTGTTAAGCAAGCAATGCGCGAAAGTGGACTTAACATCTAGGAGACTGAAGTGGCACTAGCAACCGTACTAAACTCGACGCTCACAAAGTCGAGGCGGAAGCTAATCATGGCGTCAGTACGCAGCAATGCGCTAATGGCATGGGCTTTCGCCAACGATCGCGTCGATTACGAGGATGGTGGTTACGACATCACCAATCCTCTCACTACTGGTCGCAACCCCAACGTAGCGTCGTACGAATACTACGATCAGCTACCTGTGGCACAGACCAACGAGTTCACTACGGCACGGTATTACTGGTCACGTGTGGCTGGCACCGTCATCATTTCCGATCAGGAAGAAGATGAGAACCGTGGTGAGGCGGCTATCTTTAAGCTTATGAAAGCGAAGATGGACGTTCTGGAAGAGAGCATCAAGGAAAAGTTCTCCGAGTACTTGTACGCGGCGGGCGGCGGCACTGATCCACTTGGATTGGCGTCACTAATTCCTGATGATCCCACAACCGGAGTGCTCGGTGGTATCAATCGTGCTACCGAACCTCAGTGGAGGACTTCATCGTATCAGTTCGCTGGTGCGCTGAATGCTTCTAACATTGAGGAAGCGTTTGACGACATTCTGCTCGATCTTACGCTGAAGAGTGACAAGCCTGATCTCATCCTTGTTGGTCGCAACATCTATCGCCTGTATCGCGCTGCGGTTCGGGAGAAGGTTGTGTTCAACTTGAGCGAAACCAGCAATGGTAAGCGCATGATGGATCTCGGCTTTACTGGCATTAGTCACCAAGGCATTCCAATTCTCTACGATGAGGATTGCCCGGTGAATAAGGCTTACTTCATCAACAGTAAGTACTTGAGGACCACAATCCTTAAGCACGTTAACATGAAGGTGAAGTCCCTCTCTGCGCCTTGGGATACTGACGCTCATGGTTCGAGAGTCGTTTGGCAGGGCCAGTTCACTCTATGGAAAGCATATCGTACGCACGGTGTGCTCAACAACGCTTAACGCTATTGGAAGGACGAACAATGGCAAGAATACGCGCCCGATACGCTGTTAAAGGCCCGCGGAAAGAAATGGTCACTTATCAAAAGTGTTGGATGGACCCTGAAGAGAAGTCACTCCAACAGGAAACAGTCACCGAAGAGCGTGACTGCTACATGATCTACTTTCCGCAGGGCCACAGCATTCGTGTAACGTCATTCGCTGCACTTAAGGAAATGGGATACCATCTTAAGCCGCGAATGGTTGATATGGAAACTGGCGATGTGATCGACATTGGCGGTGATCCTTACGACTTCGCTAACAATCCACAAGGTGATGCTACAAACATCAACATACTGGATGAAGTAGATGAAGAAGAGGTTCACCGTCCGGCGAGAACTAAAGTGAGGAGCGAATAAATGGTACAGAGAGTAGCATCGTTTCGCAACCGTAGGTACAGTGCCTACGTCCCTGCGATGGGATATGCAGCCGATGTGATCCACGGTGCTGCATTTGTTGTGGATTTCTTAACCCCTGTCGCTGCCGTGGCGACGAACATCCTTAATGCGGTTGCTGGCGTAGCTGGTACTCCACTGACTGTGTTCGGTAATGACACTGCTGATGCACCGTACGGGCGTAATGTCACGAACGGTGCTGGTGGTGGCATCACTGTGCGCGGAAAGGATTATCTCGGTCAAGGTGTGAGCGAGACAATCGGTGCTGGTGCTGCTGGCAAGAAAGCCTTTAAGTGGATTGATGGTATTGATCCATTTACGGGTGCAGTGAGTGTTGGTTGGGGACCGTTGCTTGGACTTCCTTATCGCATGGCTGCGGTGATGGAAGAAATTGGTAACGGTGTCGAAGCAGCGCCGGGAGCTTTGGTTCCAGGCTCACTTGTTGACCCGCAGACCTCAACGACTGGTGATCCGCGTGGTACTTATGCCCCGACAACGCCTCTCAATGGCAGCAATCGGATTATGGCTAAGTTCCAGCCGTACAACATCCTTAATGCCAATGGCAACGGGGGCTTGCACGGTATCCAAGCGGCCTAAACCCGTCATTCGTGACGGTAGGGAGTGGTAAAAACGTATCTCGTCCTTGCGTCGATGCCACTCCCGCTACATTGAGGGGTCGTTATGCTCAAGACACTAATGCAACTGACTGTTGACACAGAACGTATGCTTTATCAAGCTGCTGGTGTCAATACTCAAGTGTATGCTCAAGAAGCCATAATGCAAAAGCTGCAACACGCTTTTGACCACTGCTTCACTGCGAAGTTTTGGCCCTCTTTCGTTCGACGCGAGGCAAGGATGCTGGACGGGGTTACGGGGAAACCTGTACTCCCGTTCAGCCTCATTAAAGAGTGGAAAGATGTAAGTGATGTCTTTAGAGCGAATAGTCAGCACCCACTCACCGTTATGCCCCTCAGCTACAACATACTGGACTTGGTTGATGGAACGGTGCCAAGATTTCTCGAACCGACAGCAGACGCGACGCTCTTCACTGTTTACCCGCTAGGATCGCAGGGTAACATTGTAGTAGTTGGGCGCGAACGACCTCTTCGAGAGTTTACCAACAACGAGATTGTGCCATTCGACAGCCTTGCGCTGTGTTACTTTGCCGCCTGGGACTACCTAGTTGATGATGCAAGTAACGCTGGCGCTGCTGCGAAGATGCAAGGACTGTTCGATAGCAGGATGAAAGCTCTTGAAGAAGCGGAGTTTGACAATGTAGTGTTGTTGAACCCGCGCTCAGAGCAAATCCCATCACAGTGGAATTAAGATGCGCCTAGAGAAGATCATACCGAAGCAATTCAGGATCAGCCAGAACCTGCAACACACTACGTTGCGTGAGTTTAACGGCGGTTGGAATGTGCTAGACGATGATATGAACCTTGGGCATCAGTTCGCCCGCATTGCGTACAATGTATCAGCAGACAGCGATGGATCAGTGGCAGTGCGACAAGGTATCCGCTTGTTCGCTAAGTGCCGACCGCTGCTATCAGGTGATGCGTACGCAGTTGACGCTTACTACTTCAACTCCGCACTCATTGTAGTGTTCAGCAATGGTGAGATATGCAAAGTCACAGGTAACGGAGCAGTAGGACTGATCTGGGATCAAGCTATTGCAGCGGCACTGCCTAACAGCCCAACCGGATGGTCCTCTCCTATTGACTTCGTATCGTTTGCGGAGTTCAACGATCATCTTATCATCTGCAACGGACAAGATAAGCCTCTGGACATCGACAATCAGTACAGAGTTGAGTATCTACAGGATGCAGCAACGACATCCAACCTCAACGTACCCATCTGCAAGTACGTGACAGCTATCAGTCGCTACTTGGTAATGGCTGGTGATCCACTAGAACCCGATCGCATACATATCAGCGCAAAGGATGCACATGGTACGTGGTACGGCGACCCTGAACCTAATGATGGTACTCGTCTTGACGTTGGTAGCATCTTGCCTGGGGCTACTACTATTCGCGGGCTTCTTGGCTTTCGCGGCAAGCTTATTGTGATGTTCGCAGAGGGACTGCTGTTCGGACAGTTGGGAGAGTACGATGCAGACGGCAATCACACTCCCAACTTTGAGGATGGAGTATCCGGTTACGGTTCGATTAGTCACCGCAGCGGCATTGCTTACGGCGACGATGGGCTGTTTATGGATCTTGAAGGAGTGCCTAGTATTAAGCGTACTGCACTGTCAACGAGTTTCAAGCCAGAACGGTTATCCTATCTTATTGATCCAGAGATAAAGGCTGCACTCAAGCCACTTAGCTTCGAGGCGATGGAGAACCATGTCTTTAGCGTCTACAATCGTTCAGCTGGCCAGTTCATGCTCTTCGTGCCTAACGCCGAGACTGTTGCAGACACTACAGAGACAAAAGCATTCGTATACAGTTACCGTCCAGCATTGCGGCAGGAGTGCTGGTCCCTTTTTGGTAACTGGAACTTCACTTGTGGTGTTCGATCCCTTACCGGGCGTGTATTCTTTGGAGATAAGAACGCAGACATTTGGGTACTAGGGAGCGACGATGATCCAATCCACACTGATAATGGTGAACCCATCCCGTTTGATTGGGAATTGCCGTGGCTTGACTTCGGACAACGCACTAAGTCTAAGACCACAAAGCATATATCGTTCGACACAAGAGGGCTTAGTGAGTTCGACACAAGGATGTATGTCGATAACTTCTACACCAACAAGGGAGTGGATGCTCCCGCACTGACTACAGAGTTTAGTGGTGGGGGAGAAGGACACTTTGGACAAGGACCACAACCTTATGGCGGTGGACGGAACACCGCTCGTAAGTGGCACTACGTATGGCCGTGCAAGTTCCAGATAGCGAAACTCCGGTTCAGTGGATTGAGTGACGCGGGCTTAAGCTTTGTGTCAATCTCCCTGCACTATCTCCTTGGGGGGATCAACAGATGAGCATCTACAACTACACGTACAGCGGCTTTAAGTTGATCGACTTCAACTCTGACAACTGGCATGACGACGAGTGGTACAACTGGTTGCTGCTGGACTCCATGTTCCAAGCATCGTTCGGTGATGTAGCTTTGCCAGTAGTAGGTGGCACTGCGAACGCTATTACACTGGACTACACACCTGATCGGCCGCTTGTTAACGGCTTAACAGTAGTGTTCATTCCTATTGCTTCACCAACAGGCCCAACAACTATATCTGTCGATGGTCAAGCTGCTATCCCAATGCTAATTCTGGGACAGCCTGTATCATCTGGCGACTTCCTAGTTGGTGAGCCTGTCAAAGCGATCTACAATGGCCTAAGCTTCAACACTGTAGCGCCACTGAAGAAGTTCTCACAGATCAACATCATTGCAGGACCAAGTGGTGCTGTTCCAGGGATCGACTACAATGAGTTAGTGATCTCATCGGACGAGAACACAGGGATTAACATACTCACTCCTAACACCAAGAGTGGCACAATAGCATTCGGTGATCCTCAGAGTTCTAATGCTGGCTTTATACAGTACAACCACTCCACTGATGAACTCGTCTTTGGTAGGGACTCCCTTCCCGTAATGTCACTGAACCCCACTGGCCTTAGCTTAGGCGGGGGTGGCATCAGAATGGATGTTGCTGGCGCTAATGACTTCGTAATCACTGAAGAAGCTGCTAATGTCATGCGGCTAGGCTCTAGCGGTACTGCCAATGGCCTTAGCATCGACCTTATCAGTGGCAAGGTAACTGCTTACAACGGGTTGGAGATAGCTGGAGGTACGATCACCGGCACAGTAGATGTCAGTGACGCTACTGGCGTACTCGCACTAGCTAACGGAGGTACTGGAGCCTCTACTGCTCCTGATGCAAGGACCAATCTAGGACTAGGAGCACTCGCAACACAAGACAAAGTTGATGGTGCTGATTGGGACAATGCTGGTACTGACTTGGCGATCGCAGGTGGTGGCACAGGCGCGGACAATGCTGCTGGTGCTAGGGACAACTTAGGTCTAGAGATTGGCGTCGATATTCAAGGCTTCAGTGCTCATCTACAAGCTATCTCAGGCTTAGTAACCACTGCTTTCGGTAGGTCACTACTAACGGCTGCTGATGCTGCTGGTGGACGAGCACTACTTGGTGCTATTGGGTTGGTATCAGCTAACTTTGGTGCTAACACGCTCGATATAAGGTTCGCACTGGATGGTGGCAGAACACTGATGATCCAAGCAGGTATCTCAACCGCTGCTAGTGGTGCTATCGGTGTTGTAGCTTTCCCAACTCCTTACTCAATGCCACCATTTGCAATGGTCAACGGCGGTAACGCTGTCCTTACAGACGAGGCTGACGTACACAATCACAGCGCACCTACTGCTACAAGCATAAGCTACAACAACGGTGGTAGCAGTGGGCAGTTCACTTGGATCGCAATAGGACTACTGTGATGCCACTCAAGAAAGGCAAGAGCCAAGAGACTATTAGCTCCAACATCAGAGAGCTTAAGAAAACTGGCCGACCCACTAATGTAGCTATCGCTATTGCTTTGCGTAAGGCTGGCAAAGCGAAGAAGAAAGGAAAGGGGCGATGAACTTCGCTGATGTTCTTAGGAACGCGGAAGAAAGCAGACTTGCTAGGCAAGCTTTGCAACCGCCTCCTGCACCTGCGGCTATAGCGCCGGAAACGCCTCTTGTTCCTCCACCGGAGGTCATTGATCCTGCTAAGATGGCAATGGCGCGCAAAGCAGCGATGCAACGCGCAGAGCTTAACTTACGTGCTCAGGGACTTGATCCTGCGTTATACATGGACGCGATCAACAAGGAGTACGACAGGGCTGCGGAAGTTGCTGCACTCAACAAAGACCCTTACTCAGTGTTCGGTGACGACATCGCAACAAATGTTGTGAAGGCGCAGAACGCTCAGAAGCAGAACGAGTTTATGAAGGAGTTTGAGAGTAAGTTTGGTGTTGGTGCTGATAGAGCAGCACTGCCTAGCACTATGCTTGACGATGCGATCAACTCCATCCTCGGTGAACAAAAGACTGCTGCACAGCAACAGCTAGATCGCGGTAAGGCCAGAGGCATCTACAATGATGTCGGATACAACGCAGGACAGCAAGCGATCAACACTGCTGCTGGAACTGCACGATCAGAGCTTGGTGCTCTTGGTGGTGGCCTTATAGATAAGTGGCGCGGTGATCTTAACGACATCGACACTAATGCTTGGGATGCTTATCAGTCGTACACTCCAGGTGATCCCACCTTCTCGCTCGATCCCTATATCGGGAACAGAACCGACTACTTAGGTCGCACTACCACAGGAGCAGAAGGTGCTCTTCGTGGTACATTAGGTGGTAAGAACTTCTTCGACTTTGGCAAGATCGGCGGTTCCGTTGGTACTGCACAGGGAGCACTCAATCTACGTGATACTGATGTAGCTACTGCATTAGGTGAGAGGAAGCGTCTTAACACAATGAATAGAGGGCTTGGCTCTCAAGGAGCGTTCTAATGGCACTACTCGCTGACCTCGGCGCTTTGTATGCTGGCTTCAAGGGTGACAAGAAAGCTAACAAGTACGCCAAGAAAGAATACGAGTCACAGAAGAAGCTTACAGAGAAGCAGACCGGGATAGCTGACTACATTCAACAGTTGGCTAAACAGGCTGCTGCTACTTCGTCTGACATCTACGATCCTAGCGGCGGCTTCACTCGCTTCAATCCTGCTACTGGTAAGTACGAGTACGCACTAGGAGCGGAGCAGCAAGGCATCCAAGGTGCTTCGTATGCTGAAGAGCTTGCGCGCAACACGCAGGACCAAGCCTTACGGCGTCAAGGTCTACTAGACTTTGAACGAATGAGGCAACGTAGTAGTGGAAGAGCAGATCGAGCTTTAACCGACATTGATGCTGCCCGTCGCGGTATAGGGATGGTTGACCCTAACGCGGTTGCGGGACAACTGTTAGCCAGTAGGACGGGACAACTCAATGCGGGATACGACGATGCTGAAAGAGCTGCTAGGACGATGCAACTCCGCACTGGTAGTAGCGCAGTTGGTGATGCTCTTGGCGCTCTTGCACGTGATCGCGTTCGTGCACAAGCAAGTGTGGGTACGCCTGGCCTCGAAGGTCTTGAGTTTGCGGAAGGGATAAACCGCGGACGCACTGAACAGAATTACGGTACGTATGGTATGTTCGGTGACGAAGCTCGCAACTTCTATGACGCACAGTTTGCACCGTCTGCTTACGAACAGCTAGGTAGAGAGAACCTTGGCAAGCAGATGGACTTCGACATGAACAAGCTCGACCTAGCGATGGGTGGAGGCTCACAAGCAGGACAGACTATTGCTAATGCTGCACGAGGACAAACGGGAGCGTACGACGCTTTCACTCGATCTCGTGTCAAGTCTCCTTGGGCCAACCTACTAACTGGTTACAGCAACATGGAAGATGCTGCTGCTAAGAAGATAGCGACGGGAGGGTTCGGCTGATGGCGGCGTTCACACCTAGAGAGAGTGTCGCACTAAAGGCAAGGAACAAGCGACAGACTACAGCTATTCCTGTTCCTGAAGTGCAACAGTACGGAGTGTTCACTCCGGGGTACGCTGGCTACTTGCAGAGCACTGCTGCTGCTACCGGACCTACCGATAGTGCTGCTTTAGCTGCGGGTAACGCTGCGGCTCTACGCATGAACGCTGATGCAGAGCAAGCAGCTTATGCCAACATGCTTGGCAGAGCGCAACAGCTTCAGATTGAGGCACAGAAGCGTGATCTCTTTGCCGAACGTGAAAGCGACATCGGTGGACGCAATCTTGACTACACCAAGGAAGGCATTGGTGGCATCGAGACTGTAGAGACTGATCCTGTAACGGGTGAGAGTAGGATTGTACGCAACCCTGTACAGCAACAGATTGGCAATGTGTACAACCTTGGCATGAAGCGTGCTGAGACTATAGACAAGATGGCTTCAGGCTTCAAGACACTTGGTGAGACTGGTACTATTCCTTCTGAGGAAGCTAAGAGTCACTTGCTGCGCGATCCTGTCACTGGCGAACCAATGGAGCTTGTTCCAGGAATGAACGTAAGCGACGAGATTGATGCTTACACAGAGGACACGCCCGAGGATCGACTGTTACGTGATACCACTGTTGCTAAGATCAACGCAGAGAGCAAAGACGGTGCTAAGGTAGAGCAAATCTACAACACTAACGGTACGTCGATGGGATTGAAGTGGACTGGTCCTCTTGAAGCTATTGTAAGAGGACAAGCAGAAGCACGTGCTGCTGGCATTGATCCCACAACAGGCAGACCGTTAGGCAGACGCGCGCCTACAGCAAGCCCTAATGCTGGTGCACAGGGCGGCGGTGCATCAGCTACTTCAGCCGCTGAACCAGTGCGCGGTGATCTCTCTAGTTACCGCGATGCTGGCTATGACGCTATCGAGAATAGACTAGAGCGCAAGTACAACCTACCGCAAGGCTTGATGAAGCGCATCCGTGTGTACGGAGAGAAGAGCAACGCTAATCAGGTATCCCCAACAGGCGCACGAACGGTGTACCAAATCTTGCCTTCTACTCGTAAGCTGTTCGGTGACAAGTACAAGATTGATGCTTACGCAGGACCAGCACAAGCTGCTGAGGTTGCAGCACTGCACTTGAAAGAGAGCATTGATCGCGGTGAAGATCCTGTGTTGGGATACAACGCTGGACCTAAGAGCACTGGCAGATGGAACAGTCGAGAAGCACGAGAGTACAAGCAACGTGTTGACAGTCCTCAAGCTTACGCAAGCGTACGACCTTCAGGTGATCCTAACAACATCCGAGTGACTAGGCTCAGAGCACTGCCATTCGTGTCTGATGTCAGCGTTGGTGACGATGGGATCATCACTGCGAAGCTGAAGAACGGTAGAGTTGTGAAGTACGGCAAGGGGAGACGAGTTGGCTAAACGTCCTTATGTCGGTGGCCCTACTGGTGGCGCTTATCTAGCGTACGACTACTTGTTTGGTCCTGAGCAGACTTGGTTGAAAGACGCAAGACAGCTTGGTGCAGGATTGCACGAGCTTGTAACTGCTGACGTAGACAAGCGTAAGGGACGCTACAAGCCTGCTATCATTCCACAGACTGTTGGCATACCAGCAATGGTCAAGAGCTTTATGCCTTCTGGACAAGCGAATGTAGCGAAAGGCGGTAAGCCCTTCACTGGCAACAATGCTGCTGAGAGAGTGCTAAACCAAGCCTACGAAGAAATGGATGTAGCTCGACAAGCTGGCAATGAGATTGCAGGAGTGTCTGATCCTACTAACCTTAGAGAGTCATTGGTACGCTACGGTATACCGAGCCTTGTTCGTGGGCCGATGGGAGTACTTGCTGCTACCTCTAAGGGTGGTAAGGTTGTTAAAGCACTGAACAAAACTCCAGGCTACATCAGGAAGCCAGTTAAAGCTGCTGTAGAGGTTGCTACACCATTCAGACAGACTAAGATGGCTTCTGCTGTGCCGTTGGCTGGTGCAGTGCATGGCGTCTTAGACATTGTGATGGACAAAGGCGTTACTCCTGATGGACAGGAGTACGATGGTACTATTCCAGAAGTGGTACGCGGCCTGACAGGCAGAGACAATGCACCGATAGGTTCATCGAAGGCTGAACAAGAAGAGATACTGCAACTCGACCAACTGATGTTGGATGATGCTTATGAAGCTGGTGAGATCACAGACGACGAGATTGACGAGTATCTTGCAGCACCACCTTCTGAGCAGGACAAGGCTGCTACTGACAGTGCTGAGTGGACAGAGAAGGCTAAGGATGCAGGGATCTTCCTCACCGCTGGACTAGCTGCAACTGTAGGACATCGTAGAATTGGGAAGATTGCCAAGGCTCAACTTGATGCTCGCAAGGCTGCTATTGATGATCCTCGCAACATCGGCAAGTTCGATGATCCTGACAGCTACGCAGAGACAGCACCTATTGATGTCACCGCTGATGTACCGCCTCGCTCTGCTACTCCCGCAGCTAAGGGAGTATCTGAAGGTGAGCCACAGTACGTTGGTACTAAGTGGGAAGGAAGAGAGCACGGTCTAGGTGATCGAGCGATCGGTGGTGCCTTTGAGAAAACGCGTCCTATCACTACAATGGCAGAACGCTTCCTTGGCAGAAACCAAGCGAAGAAGTTTGGCTTCAGACTAGACGCACTCACTAACTCTTCTATCCAAGCTAGGTTCTCGCACTGGCTACGCACTGGCGAAGCTCCCGGCTCTAGCATGAAAACAGAGAGCCTTAGTGCTTGGTCGCGTACCTTTGCAGATGAGTTGAATGGTACAGAGCAGACGCGCGTGAATGACGCTCTTGTTGCTGCATCATCGCTTGACGACATCAAGCGCACAGGCAATCATGCTTCTCTGTTTGAGGACAAGTTTGGCAACAAGGTCAACCCACGTGAAATGCAAGCACTCGTAGACGGTGTGAAGCAAGACCCGAAGTTGGGTAAGTACTTCAACCAAATACAGAAGTTCTACGACGAGAAGCTACAGTACGAAGTGGATAGAGGGCTTATCTCTCAAGCTGAATACGCTAAGATGCGTACAGAGAGGCCCAACTACGTACCACTCAAGGGCAACTTGCAGCAAGAGGCTGGGTACTCTCCGTTCAGTATGAGATACTCTGCTAACGAGGATGCTAAGAACGCTCGCAACATTGATCCTGAGACTGGTCTTAAGGGAAGTGAAGGGGTTGGCAACCCTATCTCAATGCTGTTCGAGCAGTGGTCTGACACTATCCGCAGAGCAGAGACAAACGAGTTCCGGCGTGAGTACCTAGAGAAGATGCACAACGCAGGTGCTCGTAAGAAGAATGGCGACCTTGTTGTACGCAAGCTAAAAGGCTTGCAGACAGGTCGTGATGTACATGAAGTGCAGACGCCAACAGGTGTTGAGCGTTATGACGTTACCGACAGCCAACTGGCGAAGTCACTACATCTAAGCCCCCGAGAGACTGTTAAGTACCTCGAAGAAATGCGCCAGATGTATCAGAACTTTACCACTGGTGCTGTTGCTACAGGACGCAACTTGTTCGGCCTTGTTGCTGCACCGATCATGGACAGCATGGCTGCATCTACACTTAAGGGTAAGAGCCACAAAGTAGGAGCAGCAAATCGCCTGTTCGCTGGTGGTCACATTGGTGGTATTCGTGCTGCTGGTGATATGATGGGGAGAGAGTTTGCTACACGGATGCGTATGCACATGATCCGTGAGAACTCGTGGCTCCGTGATATGCTAGACAAGATGCCTAATGGAGCAGAGAGGTTCACTACATTCCTGGAGAACCACTACAAGCAGTCTACGCTTGCTGACATGGATCGCATGGGGATCACTTCTAAGTCTGCATGGGGATCATCAGACCCAACTCACGTTATGGAAGGACTTGAAGGACAAGTACCTGAGTACGCACGGCAACAGTCACAGAGAGTGATTGACGACATCAATGAAGCACTGAATGATCCTAACGGTGGCATTGGTGCTATCCGCGGACGCATGAGCAAGATACAGAACCGTTGGGTGCAGGCTAAGACACTGCCATTCATACGTCAGTACGGTGGCTTGTTAGAAGCTATGCACAACGGTGCTCGCTATCAAGCAGTGAGAGCTAACAAGGGTAAGGTGAAAGACCTTGACGAGTTTGTCTCTGATATGCGTAGGCTCAGTGCTGATCCTGCTATTCATGGATCGAGCAAGACAGCGAACTACCTAGCATCATCCAACCTGTACGGGCCTATCTCACTAGCTACAATGGCTCAAGTGGGGAAGAGGTTCAAAGAAGATCCGCTTAACTTCGGCCGCAATGTAGCACAGACAGGCGCAACTGCTGCTGCTATGTTCTACTTGTCTCAGTACTACGACGAAGAAGCGAGAGCGAAGCACCAAGCCAAGACACCACAACAGCGGGCTAACAAGCTCACTATGTTTGGTGGTGCAGAGTTGCCACTAGATCAGTTGCAACGCTTGTTCCTTGGTAGTGTCATGCCAATCACCGATCAGATGAGTGGCATGAACACTGGAGAGTGGGATGAGAACTTCATCGAGTCCATGAAGAAGATGGTAGAGGGCGATGGACCTCAGATGAGTGAAGAAGCATGGAAAGAGTGGGAAATGAGAGTGAATGAAGCTCTTAGGGCTAATATGCCTAGCTCACTACTCTCTATGGGACTGAACGTGAAGCCTGACGGTGGCCTTCCAGGACTGAAGTACACTGGCGATGCAAGTAGTATACCGCCATTGCAGGCACTGTTTGCACTTGGTGGTATGGACCCCGGCATGAGCACTCTCACAGGTGAAGTTGTCGGTCCCAAGACACAGAAAATCACTGGCTTAGAGGCTGACGAAGATCGACCGCAGAGCTTGTTGGGTTCTACGCAAGAAGTGCTAATGCGTACGCTGTTCTCGTCTGCTGGTGCTGGTCTATTGGAAGTCGCAGAAGATGCTTGGAGACTGCTGAACGACAAAGATCCTGACAACGACAAGCGTGCTATGGAAATGGTCACAGAACAGTGGAAGGAAGGCGCACAGAAGGGTGCTGGACCTACTAAGGTGCTGTTCGGTGATCGTGCAGAAGCTAAGAGTGCTGCCGATGTCAACTACGCACTGTTGAAGGACAGAGACAAAGGCATTGAAGCTGCTAACAACTTTATGACACTAGACTTTAAGACGGGTGACTACACCAACGCGTCAAGGACTAGTGCGAGGATTGCACAGCCTCTCGATCCAAGCGCAATGGAGCTACGCACGGACATAGCAGGGACAGAAATGTCACAGATAGGTTCGTTGGCTAACAGGCTGTACATTGAGAACAACAAAGCCAAGGAAGAGATTAGGCATATCTCCAAGCGGATTGAGAGCATCAAAGCTGCAACAGACAAGACTGTTACAGAGAAGAATGCAGAGGTCAATCCGCTCGTAGACGAGATCAAGTATCGTCGTATGCTGATGTTGCAGAATGTGCGGGAGTACGAAGAGACTATCTCTCAGGACATTGGGAGAGAGTTTACCTTCGAGGACTTCAATCCTGAGAAGTACTTGGGTCCGTTCATCCCCCCGCAGTAGGGGTAATACTGTTCAGTATGGTATCGAGAGCGTTGCTAGACACTAAGCCTTGCTTCGCTCTCCATATCGTAGTGGGTCTACCACGGCCCACAGACACATTCTCAAACTTCTGTACCATCTGAAGCTCGTGCATCACATCGAGGGCGGCTCTCGTGTGTTCGGCGTCCATAAATCGTTGCACTGCTTTACTGAGTTCGCTGTGCTTGATGCCTCCGATCCCCGCCGCAAGGAGCTTGTCTCTGATCGCATCGACGCCGAGGACAAGCCTGGAGTTGGTGCCCGTACCTTCAAATATCGCGGCGCCATCTTCACGAGTCTCGATAACAACTTTAATTGCTGTGCTGATGTGGTTAGCTTGTATCTCCCAAGTGCCGTCACTAACACATAACAAAGCAGCCACGCGGAGGATGTGACTATCCTCCCTACTCTGGAAAGAAGCACGGTAAGGGTCACGTTTCAACTCCCTGTTACGATACCATGACTTGAACTTAGCCATAGCACCTTCGCTTAGTGCAATGGTGGGATAGCGTTTGGCTTCTTCGCTGATTACAGCTAGACGCGACAACAACTGTTGTCTTATTACATCGTCGGACTTGGTGGGCCAAGGAGCAGTACGCTTGGGCTTCTCACTGACGACGAACACAACTCTGCTTGTGAAACCGCCTTCGATAACATCGGGATTAACAGCCCGCAGGAGCCAAGAGGGTGTCGAAGCAGAAAGAAAATTAACGTGGACATCCCGAAGCACCGTGCTACCGCGTAGAAGGGTTCCTCCTCCAACCCTGAGAGCAGGGCAATCATAGAGATCAGTAAGGAGTGTGGGCATTGTTTCAACATACTTCTCCTTACCTAGAAACTTCACCATTTCATCTATCGCGATACTAGCTCTAGCGGAGCCAAACTCAATTGACTGCAATGCAAGGTCAAACTCAAGCTTTTCGGGTGTGATCTTTGACTCGATGAGTTGGTTTGTCTCACTACACATTCCCCTGATAAATGATACAGCTCTCCTGACTGCGGTTGACTTACGAGTGACGCCCGACTCTGCGACCAAGACACAATAAAGGTTAAGGTAAACAGCAGCGGAAGGCCGATCAACAGCAATGTCACGGCCCAATGCGACGCTGATGCACCAGAGCGCCGTCCAGAAGTCGTAAGCGTAGGGAGTTTCTGAGTTCTCAGAAAAGGCAAGATATTGTCCGACAAAGCTGTCCTCCCTAGCTAACTTCTTGTAGTTAACCCTAGACATTAGTGCTGATCTGCTTCCCTAAACAGGCGATCGCTTGCTGAAGGAAAGAGTGAGCATCATTTATGTAAGGCTCCTCATTAGTAAGCTCAGGGAACTGGTCTAGAGCGTCCTTCAATGACTCCTGGAGTTGTTCAGGTGTCTTGGCTTTAGCTTTAGCCTTGGGCTTCTCTTCAGGCTTGGGTTCGACTGCTTTATCTTTGGTAGGCATTGTGCTATCCTTAACAAGAGGAAATCACCCCGCGCCAGAGGCGCCTTTCCTAAGCTTCCAGCTTCACTGTAGAAGTGATGCCACTTAGTGCGTCCCTTCGGGCGCGGGGGTAACAACATGTGTTGTTAGAGCTTCTTGACTTCAGGCTCTTTCTGCTCGTTCTCTTTCTTCAAGCCCAAGTCAGTCTGTGTACCAGCTTCGTCACCCGCTGATCCCACTTCAGGTGCGGGTTCGCCTTCTGGCACTTCTGGCGGCTCAGGTGCAGGATTGCTGTCCTCACCATTAACTTCGCCACCGTCACGGCCATGTTGGCCGGGGTTGTTCGCACCTCCAGTAGATGAGGTGGTATCACCGAACACATGACCCTGTGTAACATCGTGTAGATGCTGATTAGCACCTTCGATGCTTGCATCAGTGCACATGGCGTTCACTTCTTCGCTACTGCGACCAGCGCGTTCTTCCGCATCCATCGGTTCACTACGCAAGTCGCGTGTGTTCTTCTGGTTGTCGCTCTTCTGGGCGCGTGAACTGTCCTTCGTCTTGGGACCACCTGGACCCCTCGTGTCGGACACTTTGCCTGCTTCTTCTCTTTCGGTAGTCATGCTTCAACCTTTCTTAGTGTGCTCCACCGATGAACGCCCTTCTCATCGGGTTCGCTACATTTGAGATCACATGGAATTACTAACTCCCTAATCTGACCGTCCATGCCTTCGATCAGTAGAGGTTCGAGCGCATACTTTCTCATTATGCGTCTAACTGTGTCGCCATAACCCCGCTCATTAAGAACAATAAGGGCGTCGTGGATATTGAGTGAGACTCGTGCACTATCTCTAGGCCAATCAGGGTCAGTGTGACACTGATAAATAACCCTGGCAACCTTATCGCCAATGGTAGACTGAGGATAGAAAGCAATAACAGGTTCGAGGGCATCATCACTGAACTTCTCCTGTAAGATCCATCGCCTCCCGTATGCGTTGTATATCCTCCGCTTCTCTTGCACCTGCTTAATCTGCCATTCCCACCAGTCTTGTATCTGCGGGTTCGTCTTGTGATACTGGTGCCACAAATACTCTGCAACACCGTATGAGGTTTGCAGTGTAGTAGCCAAGCGATCTGGCATCATGCGGTAGTTGAGAGCGTGACGACAGCGTTTAGCGATGTAACGAATAGAGAATGGAGCGAATTGGCCTTCAGTGCTGTAATCCGTGAGTGGTACATCTTCGTACGGCACGTTGAACATGATAGAGGCGAGTGCTCTATGACTATCAACGCTTGGGTCGTTGAATTGTTCCATCCAGTGCGGGATTACGGCTCTAAAACCGACAACTCGTGACTCAGCTTGTTGGAGGTCGAAATAGTTAAACTCGTATCCGGGGTCTGCAACGAACATATTGTGTGCCCGTCCCGGTTGGTTCTGAAGGTTAGTTCCAGTCCCCCAACCAGTACTTGAAGAGGAGAGCCTACCGGGGGCGGAGCTAACACCAGTTTGTTTATATTCACATCTAATTCTGTTATCTTCATCAACCGACATCTCCGCGTAAGTGCTGCTAAACTTCTGTTCTACAGCTAAGTTATCAATGTGAAGCAGTAGATTTCTGCAATCGTCTGGAGTACGAGGGTGATCACGCATACGACGGCGGTTCTCTTTGTCAGTCGCAACTCCTCGACCGACGAGCTTAAGTCGCTTGAAGAATAGCTCGGCCATTTGCTTAGGAGAGTTTGGATTAGGACGAAATTCGACATCACCAGTGCAGTCAGCAACCATTGCAAAGTATTCATCCCGCATCATCCCAATAGTGACTTTCATATCCTGGGCTATCTGTTCCTTCAACTCCTTGTCGATCGCCACTCCGTGAACAGTCATGTCCACTAGATGCGGTTGCAAGAACATCACATGGCCGAAGAAGAACTTATCAAGCCCCTGTTGCTCCAATTCTCGCAACATATGTTGCTGACAAGCGAGCATGATGCAGCAGTCCTTGACGTTGTATGTCCACTCAGCGTCGATGTCGCCAACTTCCTTCCAAATCTTGCCTTCGTCCTTATAGAAAGGGTGCGTTGTATACTGCGTGGTTAAGAAGCCCAACGAATGGGGCATTCGGGGATATAGAGTGTGATGGGCCAGCATCGTGTCGAACCATATAGGCCCGAACCGCAATCTGTCCAGGAAATACGTCCACGACGAGTCGTACATTCCATTTTGAGTAACAAGACGCACGGACGGATCTGCTACGAGCT
>Ga0193738_1000193_pt1 | contig 42514 bp, 37 predicted proteins | sample L2a1metaG_FD_144927 | JGI IMG/M metagenome (GOLD analysis project Ga0193738, IMG submission 144927) | Soil microbial communities from a riparian zone of the East river system, Colorado, United States - L2a1 | ecosystem: Environmental > Terrestrial > Soil > Riparian zone | place: USA: East River... | reverse complement strand
TGACAATGAAAGTATGGAGTGGCTTTCGAAGGAATTTGAAAGCCGTCTTGTGATGGGCATTGACGTAAAATGGTTGACAGAATTACAACTATGGAACCAATATGCGGTGAATGGGATGGGAGCCATCATTTCGCGGTCGGGAGCAAGCGTTGATGGCTACCGCCTTGCTCACAATTTAATGGCTTACGCGACACAGCATTATGGATTGAAAATATATGACCACACGGAAGCAGCAAACATCGAGTACGACACCAGGAAAAACTATGTGTATACCGACGATTCATTCCTGATCACAACCGACTCTATTGTATACGCAACCGGCTACGAAACAAAAGATCTGATCAAAGATAAGATCGTAAACCTGAACAGTACATATGCATGTATCTCTGAGCCAATGGCCGACCTACCGAGTCAGTTAAGCAGCACCATTTTTTGGGATACTCAAGATCCTTATCTCTACCTGAGGAGCACTTCTGACAACAGAATAATAATTGGCGGCGCTGACGAACCCTTTCAAAACGCAAAAAGAAGAGACAGCATCATCGAAGAAAAAGGATTGGCTTTAGTGGCGATGTTTAGCGAGCTAATGCCAACTGTGAACATCATACCTGATTTTTGTTGGGCAGGAACCTACGGCGTGACAAAAGATTCACTTCCGTACATTGGCCCACATCCGGATTTTCCCAGAAGTTATTTTGTTCTCGGCTTTGGGGGAAACGGTATAACATTTAGCATAATGGGAATGAAGATCATTTCCGATGCGTTGGCGGGAAGGCCGAATAAGTTTTTAGAGTATTTCAAATTTGAACGATAAATGCCAAACAGATGTACGATCACATAGAAAAGTTGAAGCAGATAGTAGCGAGATGCAGGGTCGGAATGCTGGGAATGCACCGCGAAGATGGCATCCACTTCAGTCCTATCTCACACGTAGATATCGATGACGATGGCAATTTGTGGTTCTTTGCCTCGAAGGAAATTGGCAGTACCATCAGTGCCAAGAATAAGAACAATATATTCATCACTTACGCCCAGGAATCCAACAGTACTTTCCTGAGTATTACAGGCAAGGCATACCTTAACTCAAATCGCGAAAAGATGAGGGAATTATTCAATCCCTACATAAAAGCATGGTTTCCGGACGGACTGGACGATCCATCCATTTCGCTACTGGTCGTTCATCCGTTAGAGGTTGAGTGTTGGACCAGTGACGACCGAAAGGTATTGACATACAATAAGATTTTATCACCACAAAAGAAGGCTTCGCACCAACATCATAATTGATCGAAACCGTGCTTAGTTTAGTTTGCGCTCTGTAGACTTAAAACCTCCGGATTGTGGAACGTGATGCTCAATTGATAGCTGCCAACCGATGTTACGGAGCCTGACGGGCCATGGTACTAAATTTGACAGCAATGATGCATACTTTAAAGTAATTCGTCATGAAAACAAAAACAAAAACAACAACAACAACAAGAAAACCTTCGCCACAGCGAAAGGCACCAATAAAATCTTCCAAGGAAAACCTCGAAGAAGTTTTTGAGGATTTGCTGAAGGATATTTACTGGGCAGAAAAACACCTGACGAAGGCGCTGCCGAAGATGTCGAAGGCTAGCTTCAACGAGGATTTGAAGGCCGCATTCGACAGCCATCTCGAAGTAACCGAACACCAGGTGAAGAGAATTGAACAGTGCTTTGAGTTGCTCGATAAGAAAGCTTCAGCCAAGAAGTGTCCAGGAATGGAAGGATTGGTGAAGGAGGGCGAGGAAGTCATCGAAGAGTTGACCGAGGGTCATGCGAGAGATGCAGGACTGATTGCGGCCGCACAGAAGATAGAGCACTACGAGATCTCAGCCTACGGTACCCTGAGGACTATGGCCAAGGTCTTGGGCAAAGCTCAATGCGCCGAACTTCTTGAAGAAACAAAGGATGAAGAGGCGGAAGCGGATCAACAACTTAATGATCTCGCGGAGCGCATCAATCAAATGGCATGCGAGCTTGGGGAAGAAGTAGAATAGATTGAAATGAAGTCGTAATAATAAAAGGGCCGTAAGGCCCTTTTTCATTTCTAAGCAAGCGGCTCACAACATGACAACTTTGTGGAATGTTTCAACTTTCTAGATTAAGTGGGGATGGTTTTCTACATGGCTACCCTCTTTTCTGTTCCAATTGGCGCTTTTTTGTCTGGCAGGCTTTTCAAGTAGTGTTGTTAGAAAAAAGTTATGAATATGAAAACAAAAATGTCAGCGACCGAAAAAATGGCAACGCTGAATCAAGCGATAGATCACGCCGTAAAGCGAGGATACTCTGAAAACTTTAAGATGGCATCTGGAGGACTTACGACGGAGACGGAAGGTAAGTTTTATGGTCCAACCGACGTGAAGATAGAAGACTTTTTCCGCTTTGAAGGATACTCCGATCCGCAGGATAATTCAATTCTTTATTTGATCGAAACCGCAGACGGAAAAAAAGGATTGTTGGTTGATGCATATGGAGCTTACGCGGATACGCGAGTCTCTAAGTTTGTGACGGCCATTGAAGATATTCAGAAGAAAATTTAAAATAGATAAAAGACTTATAACGTAGTTCACAGCCATGTTTATTGCTAGTTTAAATAAGACAGAAAGAAAAGTTTCGAAACGCAGGCCCTGGGCAGCGGTTGAGCTGCCCACGATAACGTGTAGCAGGATTTGCTATGGGTATCTTCATAACGACTGGTCAACCGTTGTGACCTCTAGTATTACTCTGCTCGTTACGTTATCTTCGTTAATTCTGTCAAGTGTATCTCAAGGGCGATTATAACAAAGTCATATGGGAATGGGCTCAATTAGGCGTGTAGAGTCCGCAAGAATACATCGTAATTATCAACGGGCAGCTAAAGTTGCGAGCCTTCATTACGTAACCGATTCGATAAAGGGAATCCGGCGTGAGCGAAAGGGCAAGGGATTTACCTTCACGTTAGATGGCAAAAGAGTTGCCGACTCCTCTACACTCCAAAGAATCAAAAAGCTGGTTATTCCTCCGGCGTGGACCAACGTATGGATATGTTCCAAAGCAAACGGTCATATTCAGGCTACTGGTTATGATGCCCTGGGGAGAAAACAATACAAATATCATCAAGACTGGAGTCATGTTCGGAACCAAACAAAGTTTCAGTACCTATACGAATTTGGCAAGGCCCTGCCTCTACTCCGAAAGAGGATTGAAAAAGACCTCACAGCCGCAGACCTGACAAAAGAGAAAGTGCTTGCCACCGTGGCCTTGCTGATGGAACGCACGTTGATACGCGTTGGTAACAATGAATACGAAAAACTTTATGGATCGTATGGACTTACCACACTGAAGGACGACCACGTAAACATCAACGGTAGCAAGCTTAAGTTCTCTTTTAAGGGAAAAAAAGGAATATTTCATTCCATCACTATCAAAAGCAAACGGCTTGCACGAATCGTGAAAGCCTGTCGGGATATTCCTGGCAAAGAGTTGTTTCAATATATGACCGCCGACGGCGTTCGTAGGTCAATTGATTCGGGGATGGTTAACGATTATATCCAGGATACAACCGGGAAGAATTTCTCAGCAAAAGACTTCAGGACATGGGCAGGAACGTTGGCGTTTTTGAATTGCCTCAAATGTCTCGATAAGACAATCATACAAAGTGACATTAAGAAAAATATCGTCAACGCGATCGATGAAGTAAGCGCTCGATTGGGAAACACCCGGGCAATTTGCAGGAAATATTACGTTCATCCACAGATCATCAAACTGTATGAAGAGAACAAGCTTCATAAATACCTTGACGAGTTGGATGACGGTGAATCAAATAAAGATACAGTTGACCTTACTCCCGACGAGAAAGTATTGATGAGAATCCTGAAAACTTTATGAAAACTTCAACGAAAAACTCCCAAAAGGCGCCTTCAAAGTCTCAAACAGCTGGCAAAGCCAAGCAGTCTAAATTGATCAAGGGATTTGACAAAATTTCCAAAGTTGTTACAAGAGCAACAGGGAGGCCCGCAACATTCATTGTCGCCATTAGCGTCGTAATTATCTGGGCAATTTCCGGCCCTATATTCAATTATTCCGACACGTGGCAGCTTGTAATCAATACAAGCACAACGATCGTTACTTTTTTGATGGTGTTTGTGATACAGCAATCACAGAATAAGGACACAATGGCTCTTCAGCTTAAGCTTAATGAACTAATTGCGTGTCAGAAAAATGCAAGCAACCGCCTGATCGATGTGGAGGATCTCACCGAAGATGAACTGGAAGTATTGAAGAAGTTTTATATCCGGCTATCTAAACTTTCAAAGGAAGATAGCCAGCTTTATACGACTCATTCTATTGACGAGGCAGCCAAGGTTCACCATCAAAAAGCGCCAGGGAACCGCAAATAACACCCGGTAAACTGGGCAAAAAATTCCACACATTTTTTGGTTTGGACTAACCAAACACATCTATTTTAGCCACTTCAGGGTATCTACATCTGGCAATTATTTTGAATGTATACAGTCAAAATAAGCCAGATGAGTCTTAAGAAGTTTCTGACCAGAGTCGCACACGTCTATCGGTTTAACATGCGTTTTTTTAAGAACGCGTTTGCGCCTCCCTTTGAAATAAAAGAAATCTTGAGACAATGTTTTCTCGTGGGAAACAAATCATTGTTTTTGATTGCATTTACTTCATTTTTAGCCGGAATAGTTTTTACGAAACAGTCGCGTCCGTCACTCGCATCGTTCGGAGCCGAATCATGGCTTCCCTCGCTGGTCTCTCAGGCTGTCGTGCGATCGCTGGGGCCCTTGATCACCGGCCTTATTTGCGCAGGTAAGCTTGGCTCTAATATCGGCGCCGAACTGGCTAGTATGAAAGTGACAGAGCAGATTGATGCAATGGAAGTCTCGGGTGTACGTCCTTTTTCTTACCTGGTTGTGTCGAGAGTGGTGGCAACGACATTGATGCTTCCCATCCTGGTGATCTTTGCTGACATCGTAGCGCTGTTAGGTTCACTATTGATGGTCAACTCTATTAACAAGACAGGATTCGTTTTGTATTTCAGCGAAGTATCCGGCGTGGTCTCCATGCTCGATATCACTTCGTCTCTTGTTAAGTCAGCCTTTTTTGGATTCGCAATCGGAATGGTAAGCTGTTATGCTGGATATCATGCGGATAACGGAACAACTGGAGTCGGTAAGTCCGCCAATACCGCCGTTGTTGTTTCCATGATCTGCATTTTTCTCGTAGACCTGATGGGATTACAAATACTAAATCTTTTTAGACAATGAAAGAAGAGCCCGCCATCGTCGAAAATGTTAAGGAAGACGTCACATCCGTTGTAAGGATTAGAAACCTCTATAAAAGTTTCGGTGATCGCAAAGTTCTTTCAGGGGTGGACCTTGATCTGAAGGAAGGCGAAAATCTTGTAATTCTTGGAAAGTCAGGAACGGGAAAATCTGTACTGATCAAATGTGTAGTCGGGTTGTTAAAACCGGATTCAGGTGAGATCAATGTGCTTGGGTACGATGTTCCGTCTCTTTCGCTTAAAGAATTAAACAAGCTAAGGCTCGAAGTAGGCTTTTCTTTTCAGGGAAGTGCATTGTATGACTCGATGTCAGTAAGGGAAAATCTTGAGTTTCCGTTGAAGCGCAACCTGGGCATATACGAACGCTCGAAGCTGAATAAACTTGTAAAGAAAAGTCTTGAAGATGTCGGCCTTGAGTCTGCGATAAATATGCTTCCCGCAGAGCTTTCGGGCGGAATGAAGAAAAGGGTGGGCATCGCACGAACACTAATACTAAACCCTAAGATCATGTTATACGACGAACCCACCGCAGGACTTGATCCGGAAACAGCAGCAGAAATTAATGAACTGATACTTTCAGTACGCGAAAAGTATCACACCGCCTCTATAATCATCACTCACGATCTCAGTTGTGCCAGGCAAGTATCCGACCGTATTGTTGCGCTATTCGATGGTATCAATAAGCTTGAAGGAACATTCGATGAGCTCAAGCAACAGAACGCCGAAGAGTTGCAGTCTTTCTTTAACTATTAACTTAATTATATGGAAACGCAGGAATTGAAACAGAATATAAAACTTGGATCATTTGTTCTAGCTGGGCTCGTTCTTTTTGCGATAGCCCTATTTTACATTGGCAGTGAAAGCACTTTCTTTAATAAAACGTTCAATGTATCGGCGGTATTCCGCAACATCGAAGGGTTGAAAGAAGGCGATAAGGTCTGGCTTTCCGGGGTCAAAATAGGTACCGTTAAGCATGTACAGATTGTGGCCGAGGGTAAGGTAATAGTTGCGATGTCGCTGCGTGACAAACAAAATGCGTTTATTAAGAAAGATGCAACCGCTTTTGTAGGTTCCGATGGTCTCGTGGGAAATAAGATCGTTGTAATTCGCCCGGGAAATGCAAGAGACATAATACAGGACAACGATACCATTAATACGTTTTCTCCTACTGACACGCAAGAGCTGATTAACATTGCAAAAGATGTGGGATCGAACACAAGAAGCCTTACTGATGATCTAAGGTTGATAACGGCAAGGATCAATAAGGGTGATGGGATCGTTGGCGAACTGTTGCATGACGGACCCCTTTCACAAGATCTGCGTTTTGCGATAGCATCGCTTCGGTCAGCTGGTGAAAATACAAACCAGGCAACGGCGCAGCTCAAACTCATGTTTGATCAAATGAACACTGGCGATGGTCTGATGGCCAAACTCATCAGCGATTCATCCTATGCAGAAACTTTCGAAAAGGCACTTGCTAATGTAGCCGAGGCTGGAGAAAACTCCAGGGTCATGACGCAAGATCTCAAAGAGGTGATGTCCAAGCTCAATAATAAGAATAATGCGATCGGCGTATTGCTTACGGATACTACCTTTGCAAACAAGCTTAGAGAAACTCTCGAAAATGCTGAGTCTGCGTCAGTAAAGCTCGATGAAAACATGGAGGCCATGCAGCACAATTTTTTGTTACGCGGATATTTTAAGAAACAAAAAAAGAATGAAGAGAACGCGAATCAATCAGCCTCCCAGAATCCGTAGTTCCGTTACCTTTGACGTGTCCGGGGTGTTGGCTTTCAAGATTTTTAATTTCCTTTTGTACAGGACTTCGAGAAAGGTCTCGTTAGGAGGCGTAACCGATGTATCAGCCTGAATGAGTGAATCGCGTTTATAAACAGTGTGTTTGATCTGTTCCCACAATTCGTCACTTAATTCATACAGATCGCAATCAAGTTCCATCTGAAGACTGGAAGGCAAAGGTTTGAATTTTGCCTGCGAAATCTTTTTAAATGTCGTGTCCTGGTTAATGCGTTTTAAAAAGTAAGCGACCATCGGCAGGGCAGTGCTTGAACCCTGGCCAAGCTCGGTGTACTTAAAACGGATCCGTGGATCATCTGCTCCAACCCAGGAGCCCACTACCAGGTTTGGTGTCATCGCAATAAACCACCCGTCTGCATTGGCTTGTGTAGTCCCCGTTTTTCCAGCCACATCGTTGTATACTCCATACCGCCAGCGCAGCCGTGACGCAGTTCCTTCGTGAACAACAGTTTGCATCATTCGGGTTACCAACTGAGCAGTTTCCTTTGAAAACGCTCTCTTACCTGATTCTTTTGATTTGAAGTTGTCGTAAATAGTTCCATCGAGATCGTGGATCGATTCGATGTAATAAGGATGAACTGCTACACCTTCATTTGCAATGCATGCATACGCCCCCGTCATTTCCATAAGAGAAATCGATGAAGACCCCAATGCAATAGAAGGTACCTCGGGCATCTCACTGGTGATACCCATCTTGCGGGCAAGCGCGATTGTGTTGAGCACTCCGGCTTCCTGTATGAGTTTCACAGAAACCGTATTAACTGAGTAGGCCAGAGCGCCACGCATCGTGTACTCGACCTGATAGTCGTTTTGCGTATTTCGCGGTGTCCATTTTACACCCTCCTTATCAATATACGTTTCGCGTTGTGCGGAAATCAGGTTGCAGGGTAATATCCCTCTTTCAATGGCCATTGCATAAACAATGGGTTTAAAGGTCGAACCGACCTGCCGTTTGGTTGTAGCTTTGACGTGATCGTACTGGAAGTAATCGTGTTCTATACCACCTACCCATGACCGAACTTTTCCCGTACTCGGTTCAATGGCAAGAAATCCGGCGTTGAGATATTGAAGGTGATGTTTAATCGAATCTATCGGGCTGATTTTCGCATCTTCTTCACCTTTCCACGTAAACAACCTCATGGGTACTGGTTTACTGAGCTCTGCTATTATCTCTTCTTCAGAAAGGCCCTGGAGACTGAGTTTCTTGTATCGCGTAGAGCGCCTGATTGCTTCGTCTACGACATTTTCTTTTCCCTTCCAGGGCTTCTCTTTGCCCCAGTGATCAAAGAAACTCTTCTGCACATCCGCCATCTGTTGAGTGAGTGAGGCCTCGGCGTACTGCTGAAGTTTTGAGTCCAGCGTCGTGTATATCCTAAGGCCATCTGTGTAAAGATTATAAGGAGTGCCATCGCGTTTCGTGTTGTTCTTGCACCATGTCAGAAGCTCGGACTTCAGATATTCTCTGAAATATGGAGCCAACCCAAGGTGATGCGACGTCTTGCTGATCTCAAGATTGATAGGCTTTACCAATAAAGTATCGGCGCCTTCTTTAGAGAGGAATTTGTACTTCATCATCTGGCTTAACACGACATTGCGCCGGTAGAAAGCGCGGTCGGGATAAACTCTCGGGTTGTAATAGGTCGTTGCTTTGAGCATGCCAACAAGCACGGCAGCCTGGTCGATTGAAAGAGAATCTGCGGTGGTCGAGAAGAAACGTTGTGACGCCGCCTCGATGCCGAAGGTGTTATCAGCAAATGGTATCGTATTGAGGTATAATGTAATGATCTCCTTTTTAGTGTATATGAATTCCAGCCGACGGGCAGTGATAACTTCACGCAGTTTGTTAATCAGCATGGACAACACCCAGTAATGTTTTCGTGGATACAAATTCTTAGCAAGCTGCTGCGTAATTGTGCTACCGCCACCGGAAGACTCATCTTGTTGAATAATTGATTTTACCAGCACGCGGCCCAGACTTATGTAGTCAACCCCTTCATGCTGATAAAAGCGTATGTCCTCTGTTGCCAACAACGCATCGAAAACAACGGGAGCAATAGACTCATATCTCACTTCTGTTCTGTCCTGCGTGTAGTAACGGCCCAACAAAACGCTATCGGCGCTAAACACCTCCGAGGCTACGTGATTTTTGATGTTGCGTAGTTTCCGGTTGCTTGGGGTTTCTATTAAGACCACTGTTAGCAGGAGCAAAAGTAAAAATACCGGGGGGCCTAGGATCAAAGTCCATTTGCGTGCTTTCGGATGTGTCTTATAATATAGGAGGATGCGGTCGTATCGGGACCTGATAACGCGCACAACGGGGCGGGTTTTCCTGAGTGCCAGAAGATAAAAATAACGAAGCTTTCGCCTAAAGTCCTGCGTGAATTCTTGCATAACCAATACACCACTTACCGAGGTCGGAAGATAACAACCATGACTTTAGGGTCCAAGGAATTTCAGCCAGTGGATCAAATGATTAGAGGTTCAAAAATGCCTCTGAGTCACTTGTGAGGCGTCTTTTTAAAATGCCTCAAGCAAAGCTGGGATTCCATTTACAAAAACCTGAAATTTACAGGATTAACCCTATCGTACGGTGACTAAACACGCAATGATCACACCACTTTTGGAAGTTGATTTCCAAAAAGTCCGACAGAAAACAGTCAAAAAATTTATAGCAGCCTATGGTTTGAGCAGTCCAACTGGTTTTACCGATATGAGGCCAGAATGTTATAATCCCTCAATGGAGAGTTCTTATCATCTTCATACAAAAACGTTCCTCATCCAGAGCAATATTGATTGTGTTTGGAACGCATATAAAACAATTCACCCAAAGGATGCGTGGAATGGCGCGATGGTAAGCTTTGGACTCCAGTATTCACGAATGAAGAATAGCATCAATTATATCAATGATGACTATTCCGGTATGGAAAAGGGACAGATCATAATATTGAATCTTCGTCTTCTCTGGGGAGGGATTAATATCGCTGTTGCCCATGAGGTCTCCGAAGTGAATGAACAATTCAGAATGATAAGGTTGTGTTACATGCGTGGCGGAGCATCCGAAGGATCACAGATAATCACTATGCGCGAAACGAAAGACGGGTTTACGGAAGTATTGCATAAAACTCTTTATAAGAGTAAGTCTAATTTCCGCGATAAAACGCTATACCCCAGACTTCATACCAAGGCGATAACCGAGTTTCACTTAAACGTCAAGAAAAAAGCTGAAGGAATTAAGCCTGCTGCTTAGGCACCGGCCAATTTACGGATTGCTCTTTCAGCGCGAGTATACGCAAGTTTCTTCTTAAAATCGAACCATTTTTCCTCATTCAGTTTGCGCATTACGTTGTCCGTTGTGCGTTGAACCGTTATATTCCACACACCGCCGAACTTAAGGGGCAAACTGTGGGCAAGAGTCCTCACAGAAAGAGCGAACCCACCGTCAAGATATTCAATGTGGTGCCAATATCCGCTTGGCATAAACAGAGTGTCACCATGAACCAGCGTCACGTTAAAGCCTTTAACATATTTAAGTCCGGGATAAGCCTCGTAGTCTGGATTGTCCACATCGACCGTGGAGTGCACATTGAATGGAAGTCTGTATAGCAACGTCGATTGATCGGGCCCAAAAAGATAAACTCTCTTACGTCCATGAAACTGAGTGAGGAAAACATTGCTCATATCGATGTCCTGATGCATGCGCACAATTGACTTTGGCGGACCAAAGAACATGAATGGTATCTTAATGTAACCTTTCACGATATCAGGATACCCAAAATCCTTAAGCAGTTCGGGCTTGTGCTTAAATACCGGAAAGAGGAACAACCGGAGGTCAGTTTGCTCATTCTGGATCAGGTTCAGATATTCGTCGAATCGCATCACTGCATTCGGAACCTGCAATGTCTTTGATATGTCCTCCTTCCTGTTTCCGAACAATCCTACCTCGATGCTTCCCATGGTCTCTCTAAAAAAATCCATGTTCCACTTGTCGTAAGCGGGATATTGTTTCCACAGTCCCCTAAGCACGACCGGCTTCTGGGGTTTATAAAATTCATTAAGAAATTCTTCCCTGGTAATCTTGGTGCCATCTACCACCGGCACCGGTGTCGAAACATCTAACGCCATATTCAGTATTCTTATTCTACTGCAAAAATACTGTGATTATTGTAAAATTCCTCAACTACATTTTATGTTTTTAGGCCAATTTGCTTTGCTTTAGGCCTTTTTGAATCCTGCATAGGATTTACAGTAATTCAAGACCAGACTGTAGCCTGAGATGAGGTCCATACCTACGGATGCATGGTTGTGCCAGCGCGAATAAATAATCCCCGCAGACACGTTTTTGATTTCAAGCTGGTCCAGAATTAGTCGGTCGGCCCGGACACTCGTCCCTTCGATGTTGCCGTTAAGGCCGCGGCCGAGGACGCTACCGGATCCGATCCCAGTGCGGAATCTGCTCAAGTCGGTGGTTTTTAACAGTAAGCCGAGGCACGAACCGGTATCGATCATCAAATCAAAAGATATACTCTTGTTGTCGATAAACACCGTTGAGTTTATGATTGGTCTTCCGTCTTCTACCCTGATAGCAATCATTTCGTAGTCAGAGGAGAGCTCGGCTTCGATTGCCGGCCGGAATGTGATCACTTGTTGCGCACAGTTTAGCTCGACCTCAAATTTGATAAAGATATCATACCCGATTATGCCGTCGATCCTTTGATTTGAAGCGAACAGCTTTTGATCTGGTATGATCACTACGGGTATCTTTTGTCCTATGACTGCATCAATAGTGACTTTATTGTTCAAGGCAAGGTTGCCTAAGACCGGCTTTCCAGAACCCAAACCGGAGAACTGGATTTTTTTGTTCAGATACAAATCGAAGTATTTATTAAAGCGCTCTCCAAACAACACCAGATTCCTGCAACCCGTATCCAGTATCAGGTTTACTTTGAGGGTATCGTTGATGGTAACAGGCAGGATGATCAGATTCTTCAGTCCTCTGTAATTGAGAGTAACTTCGTGAAGGGAATCTGGCATTGAAAAACCGGCACGAGCAATTGCTGCAAGCGATTCGTCCGGACAGTGTACAAACAGGAAGGCGGTAAGAACAAGTTGAATAACATTGAACTTCATGGTGGGTAGCATTAACAGGAAAAGCTACCTCACTGACTCTTTCCGCGAAACACGCGAGAAGGCTGATTTTTTTAAGTTAACAAAAGCTCATTTAATGTATCAGGCCGTCAGGGTTACAAAGTAAATCGGTACTCGCGTCGGTAATTACTGTAGTAGATGATCCCCTCAATCGCGTGATTTTAGTACTCAATGACAAAAAAAATAGTGCAAACTTTTTAAGTCTGCACCATTTTGTTTCAGAAACGAACGTTTTGTGTTCGTTATTTCTTTATAGTCTCACCTTTGGTCTTCTCGGCGAGTAACACCGCCTCATATGCGTTCACTAGCCCCCCGGTTGCACTTAATTGCGAAAAAGGAACCTCGTCGGCAGAACCAGGTTTCGTGACCTTGAGGCCATCAAATTTCCTGGTAGACTCTTTAAGAATAGTCTTAACCTGATCTGCAGTTAAGTTGGGGAAGTAGGACATGATAAGCGCGGCCACACCTACTGTCGCCGGGCAAGCCATGCTCGTTCCCTGAAGATCTTCATAATGATTGTTTGGAACAGTAGAGTAAATCTGCACACCGGGTGCAAATAAGTCTACTGACTTCTTGCCATAGTTAGAAAACGAACCAACAAAATTTCCATCAGCACCCCAAGAAGAGGCACCTATTTCTAACCATGTTTTTGACTCAACTCCGTTCTTCAGCACCTTGGTTGGATAATTTGATTCTTTATCCAGATCATCGCCGTCGTTACCTGCCGCATGGATGATCAGAACACCTTTTGATTCGGCATACTTCACGGCTTTGTCAACTGCCTCCTTTTGGGGAGAAAATGATTTACCGAAACTCATGTTGATGATTTGCGCGCCATTGTCTACGGCATAAAGAATGGCGTTGGCAATGTCCTTATCTCTCTCATCACCATTAGGAACAGCCCTTACAGACATGATTCGGACGTTATCCGCTATTCCTTTGATACCGATTTCGTTATTTCTGGTGGCACCAATTATTCCAGCGACGTGTGTTCCGTGGCGGGCATCTGGTCCTTCAACATCATTGTTGCCATAACCTTTTTCATAGAGGTTCTTCGGGTCATCTCCGACAATACTTCTCGAATTGAAATCTAGATTGTAACCATATTCCACAGCTGTAGCATAATGATCAACGCCGCTCTTCAGTTGTTCCAGATATTCTACAAGCTCATTGAGGAATTCTTTGATTGCAATGTCACCCTCTACATTTTCCATCACCTTTGCCAGTGTCTCTTTTGCAAAGCGGATCGTATCATTTGTTGCTTCAACTTCTGAAAGAGTTGATTTAAAAACTGGCTTGCCACCAATGCTTTTGCTGATCACACTGTCGCAAAAGTGTAGGGTACCATACGCATTCGAATAGAGTTGATATTGCTCGTTGTATTGATCGTATTTATCCTTGTTTGCTTTGAAGTCGCGCTCATATTTGGCTTTAACCTCTTTCCACAGGGCATATTCGGCCTTGCTCTTCTTGCTTACTTTTTTCTCATCTACATTTTCGTAGAGTGGCTTCAGTCGGGCGTATTCGCGCGTCACTTCGTAGGTGTCTTCGTCGACGTTACCATTTTTCCCCCCAATGAAATTCCAACCGTGAATATCATCGACATATCCGTTCTTATCGTCATCGACGCCGTTTCCAGGAATCTCATCCGCATTTGTCCAGATCACATCCTTCAAATCTTCGTGTTCAATGTCGATACCAGAATCTATAACGGCTACAAGAACCGTTCGTGATGGTTTACCTTTTAACAGGGTAGCGTATGTTTTTTCTGCACTAACCCCCTGAAAATGGTCGGTCTCCGGATCCCGTAAGAACCAGTCCGTTGGAACATTAACAGTATCCCGTTTCGTCAGATTGTAGTCATTTGAGAAAGCTTGAACCGCAATCAAGCTTAGGATCATTAAAATCATTGTCCCCGCGCTTCTTTTCATAATTCGTTGGTTTTCAAATATTAGGGCACAATATAGCCCAGTTAGGTTTAAATGCCATATTAATTTACTCCGGCACTGTCAGACAAAATCAGACAAAAGCCTTGCCGATCTTACTTCCGTGCGCCATCGCCTGAGTCTGCAAATCGCACTCTGATTCTTCATGCGATCTTTGCATGACAACCACACTACTTGCCTATGTTAATCGTCTTTACGTCCTTCCTCCTTTTCTTCGGCCTCCTGTTATGGTACGCCGAGAAAACCAACAAAAGTATCGAACCTGAACGGATGCATGATAGGAATCCGAACTCCCGAAACGGTACCGTTTCTGGGTTTGATTACTTCGACCCGAATTGCTCGCAATTTCCTCTAAATTTTCCAAAAACTTCACCACGTAGCTTAGGGTATACTTCAACAAAATCAATAAATAAGCAGGATCGTCAATACGATACTTCTGTATTGTAGCCAAAATGACTCTAATCGTGCCGTTTTGTCGGAGAAGAACATCTGGTATGTAGGTTGATCGTTTCGTCTTCGAAGGAGAAACCAAATTATGGACAAGAATCAGAGTAAGTACATGAATCTGATCACTTCGGTAGATGTGATGAACACCCTGAACGGTGGTCGCACGGAACCTGTGGTTAAACTGCACCAACACACAAATTCACGCGAAGTGAGAGTGAAGATTCCAGGCATTAGCCCTGAAAAGATCGAGGTTGAGGTAAATGAGAACCGCGTTGTGATATTTTACATGATGACCGTTGCAACTGCAGGCAAAGAGGTTGGGATCCCGTATTCTGTTTATGATCGCCAACAGCCCTATTTTATTGATGTTAGCAAGATCGTTGCGCAGGTAGAGGAGGCAGAGTTGGTGGTTACACTTCCGTTTAACCAATTGGCTAACGGATATCATAAAAGAGTAAAAAAACGTGAAGACTAAATGTGGTTATAGGAGCCGCTGATATAGCGGCGAGATTTTTTGAATTTTAAAAACGAGCTGTCTCAAAGTTTGAATAACGATTGAGACAGCTCGTAGTCATTTTACACCCTTACATGTCCCCAGTTCTCACCAGTTTTGATCCGGTGAATTTGCATATCTGACACTCTGAATTTTCTGGCTAAAGCTTTCAAGGTTGGTTGTTTCTTGGATTTGAACAACGCAGTCTTGATTGCTTTCACTTTGTCAGCAGTGAGCTTTGGCCCTTCTTCTGGATTCATACGTACAAGAACATTAGGATCTTTTAGGGCATGTTTGATCTGATCATCGTGTTTTACCCATTTAAGATTAGCCGCTTTGTTGTTTTCCTTCTTATGATCGACGTGGATCACGAAGTTCGAACTGCTGCCTGCCTGTCTGCAAAAGTATTCCGCTACAAGTCGATGAATGTAATAGTTTTGCCGCGTTTCTTCCCGGCCTATGGTAATGCTGGGATACCCTTGGGTTAGACGCGGTTTCAGAATGTAACCTTCATCTAGTTTGGTCTTGAAGCTTACAATACGTCCTTTGTCCGAAACGGCATAACGCTTCGTAGTGGTACCTTTCTTCAATTTCAATTCCTTCCAGGTCTCGCCAGTAAGGAATTTGAGTTTCGGTTCTTTAACTGATTTTGCCATAGGTTTTAAAATAATAAAGGTTCAGATAATTTTGGTATTAGGGTCTGGAAATGGTGTTGTATGGATGAGAGTAAAGTTGAGTTCTTTCGATTAATGATCTTCCTACCGTCTATTTCGTTGACCGGTGTGAGTTCGCCCATCGTTCCGGTTGCAAAAACTTCGTCAGCATTGTAGAATTCTGTAAGTGACAGATTTCGTTCCTCAACGGGTATGTTATTGGATCGACAAATGTCAATCACAAGCCCTCGCGTTATTCCGTGTAGGCAGGAGTCTGCATGAGGTGTCAAAACTGTTCCATCTTTTGTCATAAAAAGATTGGTATCGTTAAGTTCTGAGACAAAGCCCTGATGGTCGAGCATAACGGCCGCATCAACACCCGCAACGTTGGCCTGAATTTTAGCGAGGATATTATTTAACAAGTTATTATGATGGATCTTAGAATCCAAGAATTGTGGGTTGTTTCTACGTTGCGACGAAGTGATCACGCGGATACCCCGGGTGTTGTCATAAACAAGCGGTTTCCATTCTGCAAGTACGATGAGGCAGGGTCCGCTGGAGTTTAGCCTGGGGTCCATACCTGACGTAACCTTCTCGCCACGGGTCAGGGTTAGCCTAATGTGCGTTTCATCACGCATTCCATTAGCTTCCAGGGTTTCGAAAATTGCTTTCTTGATTTCAGCTTTTGAAGGAATAAGTGCGAATGCCAACGCGTGTGCAGAAGCTTCAAGTCGGTTTAAATGGAATTCAAGGCAGAAAATACCATTCTTGTATACGCGAAGACCTTCCCACACAGCATCACCACCCTGCACAGAGCTATCAAAGACTGAAACTCTGGCATGATCTCGTGGTAACAATTTACCACCAACATGCACGAAAATGCTGGAATTCTTCGGGTTGAACGTCTGTAACATCGGTGTCTGTATCCAACCCTCACACTACTGTCGGAGTTGGAGTGTAGTTTTAATTTAATAATCAGCGTATTGTCAGAGCTGGCTCCCTCCCGTATCGGTTTAAGGGACCAGTGCTGTAACGGCGGGTAACGGATTAGATATAAATATAAAAATTATTTTGCGTATTGATCAAGGTTGCAACGAAAATGACAGCAGCTGATCATAGTAATATTGAGCTCTGTCGTTCAATGCAGTTAAATGGGTACCAAGCGGCCGGTTGCTGGTGGGTTGTATTTCAAATCCTTGTGACCTATGAACATTCGAGTACCAGTATTTTGCCCATACTCCGTCATACTCCTTGGGTCCCGGATTCCAGTGAAGCATTTGCGTCATAAACGATATTCCTATACTCGCGCATAACTTTTTCAATACCGATTCGGGATCTTTCAGGATCAGCCCGGAGTCCATAACAATGGGCTGTTGACCCATCTTCTTCAGTCTTTCAAACAAAATAAACTGATATTCAATGCCTATATCCCTTAGGGTAGGCGCTTCAATAACCTGTGAATAACTTGCCAGTATCTGCCGGGGATTGCGAATTAGGAATACGTTGGTTACACGTTCTACAAAACTCTGGTCCATCAGCTCCAGATGATGAGCCATGTTCTTAATGAAAAGGATCTCATTTGATCCTGAATCGAAGATTTTTTTGGACACTTCCTCTTCTCTAATTGGCTGGCTTTTCAGCACTTCATCTTTACCCGGATGCTCTACGCCACTTTTGTGGAGATAAAACGCGTAATAAGGCTCATCGAGTACAACGGTATCGGCACGCTGCGCAAATGAATACATCAGCGCCGTTGAAATATTCCGGGGCCCTGAAACAAGATTGATACGTATCATGGTATTTTACGTTTGCTTCTTCACCACTAAAAGAAAGCAATCTTTTTCAATAGGTAAATAGCCTTGCTCATAACAATAGAAATATTTCAGTCCGTCTTCATTTGTATAGACACTTGTGACGTGAGAAAAATCAAACCCTTCGGCGATAAGCATATCGCGACGGATCTTCGCTTTCCCCTCGCGATTTAAGGCCATGAGAATACGTCTGTTCCTTCTAAGTGCATTGTTGATGTTCCGGATATACCTGGTGACATCGCCATTAAGCCGGTTATTGAACGTGTTACGGCATTGATCTGAGCAAAACCTTTTGTCTATTCGACCGATGATGAGGGAGCCACACTCCCTGCATGTCTTTTTTGATGTTAGTGGCATACAACGAAATGATTACAAACGACAACAAATGAATATAAACGAAAGTAAGTACTTAAAAACCGACTAAGTCCAATTTCAAAACACATATTTACCTGACAGTCGTCGCGGGGTTTTCCGAAGCATGTACTGTAAAAATGTTACACTAAAATTCAAATCGTTATGACAAACTTAAGGAACAGCGTCAAGCTAATTGGACGGCTGGGCAAGGACCCAGAAGTGCGAACTTTTGACAGTGGAAAAAAAATGGCAACTTTTTCGATCGCCACCACAGATTCGTACAAAAACCAGAAAGGTGAAAAAGTTTCGGATACCCAATGGCACACCATAGTGATCTGGGGCAAGCTGGCAGATGTCGCAGGAAAATACCTTAAAAAGGGGAACGAAATCGCCGTTGAAGGCAAGCTCGTTCACAGGGTTTACGAAACTTCCGCGAAGGAAAAACGCTATTTAACTGAGATCAATGTAAACGAAATGCTCATGCTTGGAGGAAAATAATAACCCGCTCGACTCGTTATTTACAAGCCTGGACTCAAAAAGTGCCGGGCTTTTTTATTCTTCCGGCGGGCTATTGCGTTTATATGACCGGGTAATCAGAACCGTCTTTTTTACTTAGTTTTGTTTTGCATGACTTTTTTATATCCAGCTTTTTTATGGGCACTGACTGCGTTATCAATTCCAGTAATTATCCATCTCTTTAATTTCAGGAAAACCACCCGTATATATTTTTCGAACACGCGTTTCCTGAAACAAATAAAGGAAGCCACAACTGCCAAAAGGCGACTTAAGCACTATCTGATCCTGGCCTCAAGGCTATTATTCCTTTTCTTCCTTATCATCACATTTTGTCAGCCCGTCATTCCAGCGGAAGAACAATTGTCCAGTAATCCAGATGTGGTCCTTTACCTGGACAACTCTCAAAGCATGTCTGCCCAGATGGACGACAAGACCAGGGGACTCGATGCTGCCATCAGCTTTGCTCAAAGTATTGCTGATGTTTTTCCGCCAGATGCACGGTACAAGCTTATTACAAATGACTTTTCACCATTTTCAAATACTTTCAAAACCAAACCGGAGGTGCTTGACCTGCTCACCCAGATTCGGCTCTCACCCGTGAGCCGCACGCTTGACGAAGTGATGGACAAGATTCAGCAGGACAAAGGGCTAAAGCGTCAGGAAATTTTCTGGATATCAGATCTTCAGAAATCAACGCTTGGCAGTATTAATTCAAATGTCGATGGCAGTTCGAAACTGCATCTGGTACCCATTCAGTATGGGCAACAATCCAACGTGTTCGTAGATTCGGCATACCTGGATAACCCGTTTTCCACTGGTGGCGGCAAAAATGTCCTGCACGTCAAGATCAGGAATGACGGAAAACGCGAAGTGAATCAACTCAATCTGAAGCTTTCGCTTAATGATATTCAGGCGGGTACTTCCGCAGTCGATATTCCTCAGGGTGGGGTGAGCGAGGCGGAGTTCGACCTGGCCTCTAGCCTTTCGGGGTTAAATACAGCGAAGATTAGTTTCAATGATTTTCCTGTAAGTTTTGACAACGAGTTCTATGTGGCCGTGAATTTCACAAGCAAGATCAGGGTAATCGAGATCAAGAATACCAATGACCGTACCGTTGTAGAAAAGGTATTTGGCAATGAGACGATCTTCAGCTTCAGGTCATTCCCGGTGAGCAATTTTAACTATAGCCTTTTAAGTCAGGCCGACCTGGTAGTAGCTAACGGGTTGAATTCAATGGAAACATCATTAATCAGCGTTTTGCGGAGTTACATTAACAACTATGGGACGGTACTGATGATACCAGGAACGAAACCACAGGCGGAAAACCTGAAGATATTCCTTCAGCTGCCGTCGTTAAAGGTGGTCGATATGAAAGCACAGCTCGAGCTGGGCCGCCCGGATTTTTCAAATCCATTTTTTGAAAATGTATTCGAAGAAAAGTCGGTTTCGTTGGCAATGCCCAAGGGGACGAAAATACTCGACTGGGGCAACGACCGGACGGCTATACTTCATTTCAGAAATGATCAGCCGTTTTTATCACGGTTCAATCAGGGTGGACAGCTATACGTGTTGGCCTGCGCGCTCGACGTAAGCCAAACCGACTTTTTCAATCACGCTCTATTTGTACCTGTGATGTATAGAATCGCGGCAAGCGGAAAGAGAGATGAAATGAAACCTTACTACACATTGCGCGAAAGCTTTATTAAGCTGCACGTCGACAGTCTGCGTGGGGAAGAACCGTTGCGCTGGGTGGGTGACGAGGAGGTTGTTCCGGCGCAAAGGAAGATCAACGATGATGTAATTTTCGATATTCCCAAGTTCTCAATGACCAAGGGTTTCTACAAAGTAGTGATGCAGGGCGACACCGTGAACCTACTGGCCTTCAATCTCGATAAAGCAGAGTCGCTGATGGACCAGTATAACGGGGAGGACCTTCAAAAAATATTGGGTTCGGGCGATAACGTCACCATTTTCCAGGTCGGGGCGGCTGATTCTTTCAGCAAAGAAATAAAGGAGCGATATTTGGGCAAGCCTCTGTGGAAGTTCGCCTTGGCCATGGCTATTTTCTTTTTGTTGATTGAGATCTTGTTGATTAGGTTCTTAAAGTGAAAAAGTAAAATTTGCCGTTGTTCGTGCTGCCGGATAAGTTTGCTACCATAAACGAATAACTAATTAATGAAAATATTAATTCAAGGCCCCGAGATCTTAGACGCCAGCTCACCTTACCACAAAAAAGAAAAAAATGTCGTCATTAATAATGGCCGTATTGTAGAAATTGGGGATAAGAACTTTAGCGCAGATAAAGTTATTCGGGCAAACGGGATGAAACTTTCCGTTGGTTGGTTCGACCTCGGTACATTTATTGGCGATCCCGGCCTCGAACATAAAGAGGACATTGATTCGGCCTCGAAAGCTGCGGCTGCTGGCGGTTTCACAGGTCTGGCCGTACTCCCGAATACCTCACCATGTGTCCAGACAAAAAATGAGATCAGCTATCTCATCAAAGGCAACGATTCGCAGCTGGTTCAGATCCACCCACTGGCCGCAGTGACGAAGAATAACAAAGGTGAAGAACTTACTGAGATGATCGACCTGCACGAAGCAGGCGCTGTGGCATTCACTGATGGCCTGAAGCCGATTTGGCACACGGACATACTTCTCAAATCCCTGCAATACCTTCAGAAATTCAACGGTCTGCTTATTGACCACCCTGAGGATATCTGGCTAAATTTATTCGGGCAGATGCATGAAGGAATAAACAGCACCCGCCTTGGATTAAAAGGCATGCCTCGGATCGCCGAGGATATCGCCGTCAATAGAAACCTCGACCTGCTTGGATACGCGGGAGGCCGACTTCATTTTTCGCGGCTGTCGTCCGGGAGAGCCGTGGACCTAATAAGGGGTGCCAAGAAAAAATTCAATGTTAGCTGTGATGTCACGGTATATCAGGCCCTATTGGATGATAGCCAGTTGTTTGACTTCGATACCAACTTCAAAGTCAATCCGCCACTTCGGGAAAAACATGACAATGATGCGCTCATCAAAGGACTTAAGGATGGGACGATTGATGTGCTCACGTCGGGTCACACACCGCACGAAGAGGAAAGCAAGAACCTGGAGTTCGATCTCTCTGACTTCGGTATGATCAATCTCCAGACATTTGCGTCCAATCTGGTTACGCTTTCGCAGAATGTTGAACTAGACATGCTGATTGAAAAGATCACATCAAATCCAAGAAAACTCCTGGGACTTGATTTGCCTAAGATCGACGTGGAGGAGAAAGCGAATCTGACACTTTTCGACCCTAACAAAACGTGGACATTTGATGAAAAAGTGAACTTGTCAAAGTCCAAGAACTCGCCATGGTTAAATAAGGAAATCAAAGGAAAAGCGGTGGCTGTTTTTAACAATGGCCGTACACGAATCGATGAATAGTCTTGTGCCGCAAAGGCGATCTTAGGCAACGTATGATTAAAAAACTACTTCGCATTTCCGTTCGCTACGGCACCGTTGGGGGAATTCTAGCTTTTGTACTGTTGGTAATAATGTTTTATCTCGGACGGCATCCGCTTATTACTTCACCATTCCTCGATTTCAGGATCCTTCTTTTCGGAATATTCATATTCTTTACACTGAAAGAATTTCGTGACTATGAACAGGACGGGATGCTCTTTTTTTCGCAGGCGATGATCGGAGGTTTAACTGTCATTGTGATAATGACAACAATAACTTCCATCTTGGTGCAGACCTTCGGCACGGTCGAAAAAAATTTTGTTGCAACATATATCGACCAGGTAACGGCATATCTTGGGTCTTTTTCGAAAGAGGAAATTGAACGGGTAGGGAAAGACGCCTACGAGCGTAATTTGGCGGCCCTTCCGTCGACTAACATTTCAAAACTGACTATTACCTATTTCGTCCACGGTATGGTCATCGGTTTTTTTGTCAACATCATTCTTTCTGTAATTTTAAGAAGACAACCTAAAACATAAAATCCTATGGAAGAAAATTCAACATCACTAGCAGTTACACCCAGATCGGTGGGTATTCGTTACGGTTTAATTATGGGCATAATTTCGATTGTCCTTTTTTTGGTTTTTGTTATTGTGGATATGGAAACGTACTTAAAGATTGGTCGATGGGTTAATACAGCCATGGCTATCGCCATTTTGATACTAGCCCATTTATACTATCGGAAAAATGGCGATGGCTTCATGAATTACGGACAAGGTATCGGAATTGCATTTTGGTCAGGGTTGATCTCGTCTGTTGTCGGAAGCGTGTTCACATACATATATATCAAGTTTGTTGATCAAAGCATGATTACGGCCATCAGAGAAGGTGCGATCAGGGATATGGAGGAAAAGGGCCAATCCGATGAGCAAATTGACATGGCAATGAAGTTTGTTGATATGTTTACAAATGCTGAAGCACTATTACTTTTTGGACTTTTTTTCGGAGTTTTGGGCATGATTGTGATTGGCTTGATTGTGACTATTTTTACACAAAAGCCAAGGCCGGAAACATTTGTCTGAAGAATGAGTATTGAAGTATCCGTCGTAGTACCCGCAAAAGATGAAGAGGAATCGATCCCTGAACTGTGCCAGTGGATAAGTCGTGTAATGCAAACGAACGGCTTGTCGTATGAAATCATCTTCATCGATGACGGAAGTACGGATGGAACCTGGAGTAAAATAACGGCGATCAATGAAGCAAACGCACGAATAAAGGGAATTCGGTTCAACCGGAATTTCGGAAAATCGGCGGCATTGCAAACCGGATTTAAAGCAGCTTCGGGAAAGGTGGTTATTACCATGGATGCAGATTTACAGGACAGTCCCGACGAGATCCCTGAATTGTACCGGATGATTTCGAAGGAGGGATACCATCTGGTTTCGGGATGGAAGAAGAAAAGACACGATCCCTTGTCAAAAACTATTCCTTCCAGATTCTTTAACTATATAACGCGGATGCTGTCGGGCATCAAGCTTCACGATTTTAATTGCGGACTCAAAGCGTATCAATCGGTAGTTGTGAAGAACATAGCGGTCTATGGTGAGATGCATCGCTATATTCCCGTTATCGCCAAGTGGGCGGGATTTTCGAGGATCACCGAAAAAGTTGTAGAGCACAGAGAGCGCAAGTATGGTTACACTAAATTCGGCCTTGAACGCTTTATCAATGGGTTTCTCGACCTGCTGTCAGTAACATTTGTTAGCAGGTTCCGCCAAAAGCCCATGCACTTCTTCGGCTCCTGGGGTACACTTTCATTTGTGATTGGATTTATACTGACAATTAAAATTTTCTGGGATAAGATCGAGGCGTTATACTTTTCCCATATTCCTGTTAGAAGGGATATAACCGATCAACCTATATTCTATATCGCCCTAGTTGCGGTGGTGATCGGCGTACAACTTTTTGTGACCGGATTCTTGGCTGAAATGATCGCAATGCAGTCCTTTTCAAAACGCGAATATCTTGTTATTGAAAAGATTGGACTGGATGAAGCCGTGCCGCAGACAAAGCTTCCTGTTTAATTGTTAATTGTTAATGGTGAGAGTGAGTGTGGGTGTCGAGTCTAATTGAATACACCGCAGTACCTCAATCTCTTGGTTACTAAAATCGGATAACAAATCGCGGAAGTCAAAGGAGTCAGTGTGATATCTCGGCGAAAAATTCACACCCATGCTCAAATCCCTTGCCCACGATTAACGGATAACGTTTAACGGATAACGATTAACGGATAACGCCTAACTTGCCCCCATGAATGATCCCCGTTACTCGATCGTCATTCCCGTCTACAACCGGCCACAGGAAGTCAGCGAGCTTCTTGCCAGCTTGACGCTCCAGACCAACAAGAACTTTGAGGTGATCATTGTTGAAGACGGATCGACTGTACGTTGCGATCAGATTGTCGACCAGTTCAGGGATCTGTTAAGCATTCAATATTTTTTCAAACCAAATTCCGGCCCAGGTCCCAGCCGTAATTTTGGGTTTGGTCATGCCAGGGGGGATTATTTTATCGTCTTTGATTCCGATTGTATCATTCCTCTAACATATGTAGAAGTAGTTGAAAAGTCGATTCAAGCGAACGCCTGGGATGCATGGGGAGGTCCTGATAAGGCTCATGAAGATTTTACCGTCGTTCAGCGCGCAATGGGCTATACAATGGTGTCGGTGCTTACTACGGGCGGAATACGGGGCGGCGAAAAGAGATTAGGTTGGTTTCAGCCGCGAAGTTACAACATGGGTCTTTCGAGAACAGTGTTCGCTCAGACCGGCGGATTTAAGTTCTCGCACTTTGCTGAAGATATTGAACTGAGTATTCGAATGAAAAAGAGCGGTTTCAAAATCGGACTCATCACAGACGCATTTGTCTACCATAAGCGACGTACTACCTTCAAACAGTTCTTCCGACAAGTATTCAATTTTGGAAAGGGAAGGGCCCTTGTTGGCAGCGTTCATCCCGAAGAAATCAAACTTACTCATTGGTTTCCTACATTGTTTTTACTGGGTACTATAGGTGTCTTGTTGCTTCCGTTGCTTAGCATGGCCTTATTCAAATTCGGTGCGGCCATGTTCTTGCTTTATTTGCTAGCTATCTTTCTGCATTCTCTAAAAGAAAATAAAAACCTTACAGTTGCGATTCTTTCAATTCCGTCAGCACTGCTTCAATTATGGGGGTATGGATTGGGATTTCTAAATGCAACGATCAAATCGAAAGGTTGAGCTAGTTTATCTTGAGGGATGAATGGATTAAAGTAAAAAAATCAATACTTTTAATTAGCCAAACCTTTAACCCTGTCCCGATAACTATCGGGATCCATACATGAACAATGTCATTAAGTATGTCATTTTAATTGGATTGTTGTGTTATTCTAACCCCTTATTCTGCCAAAACTCTGACGAGCTTGCTCCAGGCTATTATGTTGTGGTAGCAGCTTATGCAAAGTCGCGTGAAAATGTTGCGCAGAATTTTGTTGAAGTCCTTAGATTAAAAGGCCTTTCTCCATCTTACGGATTTAATTCCAGCCGTAACTTATATTTTGTTTATCTCAAATATTTCGACAATCTGAAGGAATCACTTCAGGATATGAAACACACTCGTGGCAAAGGTGAATTTACAGATGCCTGGGTGCGTGTTGTACATGGAGACATCGGATCAAGCGGAAATGTTTCGTCAACTTCGCCTGCGGCACCATCAAGTCCGCCTGTCACTACGGAGCGTCCGAATGCCGCAGATGTTCCGACTGAAACTAAACCGGTCGCGGTCGATAGTCAACCAGCCTCATCCGCGTTGCCTCCTGCAGAATCGGAGACCGAGGTGACTGAGAATCCTCCGATAGCCCAATATCCGGTAATGACGCTCGGCAACACCGAGGTGTTCCTCAGTCTTTATAATGCGCGCAATAATCGTATAGTGGATGGCATGGTAGAGGTTGTAGACACTGACAGGTCGAGGCTGATGACCAAGGTGAAAGGCAACGAATACCTTTTATTGCCGGATCCCAAGAGCAAATCAGGACAACTCACTTTGATTTGTGAAGCATTTGGTTATCGCAAAATTCAAGAAGAGATAAATTACCCGTTACCGCTGGCAGATACCGTTAAGTCTTACATAGACCTGATGGGCACGACGCTGGTCATAAACTTTGATCTGGTGCGGTATCACAGAGGAGATATAGCAACTCTCTACAACGTTTATTTTTTCAACGATGCCGCACTGATGTTGCCGGAATCCAAATTTGAGCTAAATAGTTTGTTGCAGCTCATGAACGAGAATCCGAATTACAAGATCCGTCTTCACGGACACACTAATGGAAATTACACCGGCAAGATTTTCACCGCCGGAAAAGACAAGGATTACTTTTCATTGGATGGCGCTCAACAGGCGATGGGGTCAGCAAAAGATCTTTCGCGTGGTCGTGCCGAAGTGATCAGGGATTACCTTGTTAGCAATGGGGTCAGCTCATCGAGAATGGAAATTAAGGCTTGGGGCGGAAAACGTCCGATCTATGATAAGAATAGTGCAAACGCAAAGAAGAATGTGCGTGTGGAGGTCGAGATTTTAGAGGAGTAGATTTTCGATTTTTCGGAGCCCGGCTGAAAGCCCTTTACGAGGGCTTTTGGCTTTTCAGTCGGTGGTCGGCTCACTACTGTAAGGCTATACGCAACTAACCTTTTCACATAAATGAATGTTGAGGATATAGATTCGTCCAAACGCGACTCTTCCCCCAAAAAAACGCGTAGCTATTTTTTGATTGGATACGCATTTTTGCTTGCAATGGCCCTGTTTTGGTCAGTGGATTCGTCTATTGTATACATCTTTTTTGGCATCGGCTGTTTCTTTTTATTCCTTGGGTTCAACAGCCGGCCCAAGGCGCCCGTTGAAAAAAACTACTCCAAATCCTACAGACCACAAGGCCAGCGGGAATATGCCGCCGACACGGAATCTGTCGAGGATAAAATAAAACAGATCTTTCAACGCAAACCTTCGGCAACTGCGACGCAATCGACGGACGCTATGGCCAAAGGGCGTAAGATAGCGCTTGCGGTCGGGATCGGTTTTTTTGTGCTATTCACACTTCCGTTCGTGGCCGCCTTGTTTGGTTCAGGCGGTTCGTCCGACTCAATAAGTTATTACATGGCTGCTCAACAACATTTTGATATGCAGCAGTATGACTCAGCACACATGGAATATAGGCAAGCGATTGCTATTGACCCTGAATACGTCGAAGCAATTGTTGGCTATGGGCAAACACTGATTATCAGGAATGAAAAAGATTCTGCGATACTAATGTTTGATCGGGCACTTGAAATCAATCCGGACTTCGGTGAAGCAACATTTAGAAAAGCGCGGTTATGGTATGATCAAAAGAAATACAAGGAGGCAATAAGCATTCTAACTCCACTTCTTATTGAACAACCACAGTACTATGACGCTATGCTTGCCTTGGGAGATTGTTACTATGCTCAGGACAACTACGTTGACGCAATAGTGTGGTATGAAAATGCATATCAGAATGGAGGAATTCGCGGTTCAATGCTTTGTTATATTATGGGCTACATATACGAGACAAAGCAAGACAATGAAAGGGCCATTGCGTTGTACCAGGAGGCCCTTACCTATGACGATACGGTAGCAGACATCTACCAAAGGTTAGGCCGGCTTATTCCCGGAGACGAAGGCAGCGCCTACCGTGCGAAGGCTATTGAACTGCAGAAGTAGTTTTGTACCGGTAGCCCAATACAGTCATCAACGCAAGGAGAAGTGCTATCACACCTAACGAGACTCTAAGGTCCTGCCAGTCGGCGATAAAGCCAATTACCGGAGGACCAATAAGAAAACCGGAATATCCAACCGTAGTTACCATCGCTAACCCTACGCCTGGCGGGAGATCCTTTTCGTTGCCGCCGATACTGTAAGCGATAGGCACAATCGACGATAGGCCCAGGCCTACAAGAAAGAATCCTGTTATTGTAACGTACGGCATTGGGAATATTAATGCAGCGCACAGTCCCGCCAAGGCCATAAGACCTCCGCCTACGATCATGGTCCGGTCTCCAAATCGTCGTCTCAGCGCATCGCCAAAAATTCGTCCGAATGTCATAGCCGTAGCAAAAGCTGAAAGACCGATCGGCGCAAGAGTTATGCTGGCGTTTGTTATGTTTTCCATGTAATTAACGCTCCAGTCAGACATCGAACCTTCGCCAATCATGCAACAAAAAGTGATTATCCCCAGCGCGATCATTGATTTGTTCGGAAGTCTGAACAAAGGGCCATCATGATGAGCTGGATCAGGTCGATCATGAATTAAATGACGACTCATCCAGGCGGCTGCAAGCAATGCCGCACCAGCGACTATAAAAAAATGATTAGTTAGGTCTAAGCCAACGTCTGTGAACAATGAGGCCGACCCCGCTCCCAGCATCATACCAATACTAAACAATGCATGAAAGGAAGTCATTATCGGTCGTTTGTATTCACGCTCAACAAGAATAGCTTGTGCATTCATCGCTACATCCAGCATGCCCGTTACAATGCCCATAAAAAAATAGAGAACAATAAGCAGCGGAAGATTTTGAGCCAATGGAATCAAGGGGACGAAAGCGCAATACAAGATGGCTGAAATCAACGTGATCCTACGGCTTCCATTCCTGATGATCACCCAGCCTGTAAACGGCATTGCCCCGACTGCTCCGATAGATGAGGCCAGCAAGACCAGGCCGATAGTCCCGTCATCCGCATTATATAACTCCTGGATCCTTGGTAGTCGCGAGACCCAGTTGGCAAAAATAAACCCGTTGATAAAGAAAGCTGTTTTGACAGCAATACGATGAAGCAGCACTGTTCTATCTTTTAATGCGCGATGATTTTACATCACCTAATGGCATGAAGAAAGGTACGGAATTGAAAGTTATTTCCCTGATGATCAGTTCTCGTAGGGTCTCACGGCAAATGATCCGGTACCTTTTCCTGATACACCCTGACTTGTCATTCCTTCGACAACCACTTCATAATCGCCAGTTATATCGGAAGTAAAAAATTCGACATGTTTCTTTCCGTCTTTCCCGGTTATTACCTCGGGAGCCCAAAACAATAATTGGCGTTGATCCGGTAGTCGCGAATCGCGTAGCTTGGAAGTCTCATATAAAGGGGAGTAAAATTCGCGCTGAAGTTGAAGTCCGTCGTAATTGAGTTGTACGCTTCGAGGATTCAATTGAAAACCAGCAAGGTCACCCGCATAGGTGGTGAAGCTCACCACTCCAGGCAATGACAATACTCCCATATAATATCTGCGGGTCAGCACCTCAAGCTTCCGCACGTTCAATGGATTGAATTCCATTATCTTATCAATATCAAAAATGGGAATCCCATCCAATAGGACTAATGGATCTTCATCAAACACTTTCCTGTTAACTTCATCAAGCATCAAAAAATGAAAGCCGTCTCTACGTTTGCGAACCATTACTCCGGGAACATATTCGCGGAGAATTTCCTCCATTACTGGAAAACGCGTATAGTCATCCAGGTAATACATTGCGTCTGCCTTACCGTAAAAAGCCGTCGTATCTACGCCGGATGCCACTATCTTGTTTCGATCCTGGTAGAATACGTCCTGAACCTGCATCCCTATGCTACGGGAAATGATCAATGGCTCAAGCGTTTTGGCAAGCTTAAAAGCAGGCACGCGCTGAGGGCCAAATCTATCTGAGAATGGGCTCATGATCTCGATGGTACTGATACTATCCCTGTTGGTGTTGGTTTGTACAATTATCTTCCGCGGCCCGCTGAAATCTTTCATTTCATATTTTACATCGCCATTGTCTGTACTCGTCGATCCGTAAACCTGAATGTTTCTTGCCGGTGCAGACAGATATGTAAGCACTCCGCTAGTTGCCTTTTCCCCGGGTCTCGAAACCTTTCCTCTGATGATATGACCCCTGTATTCAGGCACAAAATCAACTTTTAATGATGACTTGGAAAGCACGTCATTCCAGGTAAACCGACGCCAACCATGAGTTAACATCAAATTGTCAACGTTTAGCCTTACCTCAGGATCGCTATGGTTCAAATAATATTCCGGCGACTCAACGTTGCCCTTTAGGTCGGACGTGAGCCACAAATAGTTAAGAATGTTATTTCCGGACTTTCTCGTAAGTGAGTCGGCCTTATATACAGCAAGGGAAAGATCCGATGTCTGTGGCTGGCCTTCGGCATCCTTGACATTGAGGTCAAGAGAAACCTTTCTGCGTATTCCGAACTCGCGCTGATTTGACGTAACCTCGACGGTCAGCCGTTTCGTGATTTGCTTAAAGTAAAGGCGTTCGGCAACAGGACGCATGTCTGAATCGAAAACGGTGATGTGGGAAATTCCCTCTCGCAAATTCCTTTTTGGAATCAACACAGTTGTTCGTCCATCCTTAAGAAAATTCATTGACGCGGAGGCGACCATGTTTCGCGTGTGAACGAATACATACACCACGGAGCCTTTCGACCCTTCATTAACGCGGGAATCGATTTTTAATGCCACTTCGTTTTCGGTACTGTCGTTAGCGAGCATGACATAACCAGACTCATTAATGGAAGGAAGTTTGAACGTATTTCGTCGCTTTTGCTCATCATCGACAATTGCGCGATACTCTTTGCCTTGTTCAGGGGTTAAGTAAAAATTTCCGATTCCAAATTTTGCGGGCTGAAAAGTGGTAACTGTATCATTTTGCTGGTCGACTATAGCGCCACTAAATGAAATCCCAACACCCTGCGCATTCGTAACGCGAAATGCAATCTTTGACTTCAGACCATAAACAAGATTTCCACCTTCTGGAAAGAACTGCGCATCGATCTTTTGCGCATTCGACTTATCGAGATCCAGTTTCTTGAATGTATTTATAATTGATACGTTGCTGTGGAAAAAGTATTCCGGACCGAAATTTTTCATCCAGCTCGTGTAAGCCCTGAAAGTATAGTTGCCCCCTTCAATAACAGCAGGAAGGAATAAAGATCCGTTTCCACGACCATCCTTGAGCGATACCTTGGTTTGAAGTACGGGGTGATTGTTATTATCCAGGATTTCAACGTAACCTACCTTGCTAACTTCAGCCGGCTTGTGAAGAGAACCGTCAACGAGGTAAATCTTGAACCAAAGTGTTTCACCTGTAAGATATAGCTGCTGGTCAATGTGGGCATAGATTTTTTCAGTGGCGTAAGTAGATCGGTAATTATTGAATTTTTTTGTCAGGGTATCCAAAGCTGCCTGCTGCGCTGACGCATTGAAATGAACAACGCATAAGACTATTAATACACTCAATAGTGAGATTTTCTTAATTGTTGTACTTGAGCCTGGAATCATAATCTGCTAATTCACGGTTATAATATTATTTTACCAAAAGTCAGGTTGCTTGTTTGTTCCTCCAAATGTCCGGCAGTCAACGCAATTCGCAAGTGCCGTCGTATATCCAACGATACCAACGCCCTGAACATAGACGGGATCAATAAGAAGGATAGAGTTTGGTATGCTAGGAACCTCTTCTATTGGAACGAAGGTTACATCCTCATCGGTGCAGTGTCGCGGCCTATAGACTGTTTGTACATATTGCGGCATATCTACGAAATCGATGAATATTCTTTGTGTAGAGATGGAGCCACCGCCGAAGTATCCAAGAACTGGTGAGGACGTATCGTTTTTGCTCCTTACGTTGCCAACAACCTGTGAGGGCATTGGGTCAAACAACCCACCGAGGCTTTCTGTTGTTTTTTCAAGCTCAAGCCGAAATTCATACTCGTCCTTGGTAAGCGTACGTTGATGTACGTTAATGCTATACCTTCTGGCGAGCTTCGACGATTCAGCTGCAAGGTAAGTTAGCGGAAAGTCACGGACTACGTTCTCCGCGAGACGGTCTGTCGAGCTTAATAATATTCTTGTGGATGTTTCGCTTAACCAGCAAGTGTAGATGTAATCTTCTGGATAGCGTAGGACTGGCTCTCTATCAACCAATTTGTAACCGCTAAAGTACGAGGAATTATATTCCCACGTCTCGTCAAAAGTCCAATTGTAATAATGTGATTGATCAGCGGGATCATGGGTATTTACGTAAACTGATATACCATCGCCATCAGGTTTCCAAACTACGCTGTCGATAGGCGGCGAATTGGTCAAGGCAACATAGTCAGAGATGAATTCTTCATCAGCCCGGGAGTAAATATGCACACGGTATTTCTTCGAATGATCTATGCCGAGGTGGTCAGCGAAGTATACACCCAGCCCTGAATTGTTCAGCAAATAGGTATTGCCTGCCTCATCTTCGATGTTTACGGTGGCGTTCACTTCCTGTGATGGAGGCAGTTCTGAGTCCAATGGAACTGCACGCGAGAGGCGAACTGTGGCAGAATTTTCCGTCGTGTTGATATATCCATCAACGACGAGTATGTCGAATGTCTCCTCCTTAAAATCTGGCTCGTAGGGCTCAACACAACTTATCAAAACAATGGCAATTCCGCACGCAAGTTGTAAAGGCTTCATTCCCTTTAGAATTTAAAATTGTAGGTAACGGTAGGAATGGGCTGCGCGAAGATGGACAATTTATATCCATTGATTTGTCCATTTTCAGATTTGAAGAAAACGGAGTAGGCATTTTGCCGGCCCGTCAGGTTATAAACTGCGAAGGTCCACGAGCTGTGCGCAAGCTTTTTGATCTTGTGATTGCCCTCGACGTTGATTGAAAAGTCTATCCTGAAATAATCCGGGATACGATACTGGTTACGCTCTGAATAGTAAAGGCGCGCACTACCGCCCAACTCATACTTTGCTAGTGGCAAGGTTATAGGCCTGCCGGTGCTGTAAGTCATATTGAGCGAGAAATTGAATCGTCTGCTAAATTTATAGTTACCAATAAAATTGACAGCATGTGGTTTGTCGTAGCTGCTCGGATACCATTTTCCTGAATTCACTGTCTCAGAAGGATTATTGCTCTTGGCCTGTAAGAAAGTCCGTGAATACGTATAACTGATCCATCCGTTGAGCTTGCCTGTTCCCTTCTTGATCATGAACTCAGCGCCATATGCTTTGCCTCGCGCGTTAACAACATCAGTTTCGATATGTGGATTAAGAAGTAGCACTGCACCATTCTTAAAATCCACAGAATTCTCCATGGTTTTGTAGTAGCCCTCTACAGAAATATCGACGGAATTATTTCGAAATGCCTGGTAAAACCCTAACGAGATCTGATCGCCGACTTGAGGTTTTATATGACTATCAGTTAACTTCCAGATATCAGTAGGCGTAATAGCAGTTGTATTGGAAAGCATTTGAATATACTGCCGCATCCTGTTATAGCTGAATTTAAGGGATGCATTATCGGAAACACTGTACCGAACTGAGAACCGCGGCTCCGCTCCATTATAGGACGCAATGGACTTGCCCGAAGGGTATTGTGTGGTATCCTGGATGGTAGACTCTTCTTTTGGCACGCCAGGAGTATACACGTAAACGTCTTTTGGACCGAGATACTGATAGAAAGAATATCTTATGCCGGCGTATAGTGAGAGTTTCGGACCAACTTCAAAGTTATCCCCAATATAAACTGCGCTTTCAAGTCCCTGTTCGTCCTGAAGTACATCGGGAGTCACTAGCGATTCCGGTCCGTTGGGCTGAAGGTTGCCAGGCGACAATGTATAGTATGTTGAGCTGAGCCCACCGGTAATGGTGTGTTTGGAATTCAGGAAATAGTTAAAATCAGCTTTCGCATTGACCTGCTGAACGGAAAATTTCATTTTGAAAGCATTTACCGGGTTGGCATCACTTTCAATGTCATAGCTGTACTTACTAAATCCGCCGGTAAGGATACCGAAGAACCTGTTATTGAAGATGTGCTTCCATTTTATTGATGCATTTCGATCGCTGTAGCTGTAGGTGGTGTCGCCATCCAGTCTGAACTTATCTTTGCTAAAGTACCCGGAGACGTAGAGATTGTCCTTATCGTTAAATTTGTGGTTGATGTTTGCATTGAAATCGTAAAACGACGCAGTGCTGTTTTGCAGTGCATCGTCGTCCAGCTGGCGCATGATCCAGTTGGAATATGTTGAACGTCCACCTACGAGGAAGGACGTTTTGTCTTTAATCAGGGGACCCTCAATCGTAAGTCTTCCCGTTACAGGACTTATACCACCTGAGCCAGAGAATTTTTTTAGATTACCTTCCCGCGAGGTCACGTCTAGCACTGAAGAGAGCCGTCCGCCGTAGTCCGCTGTAATTCCGCTCTTATAGAGCTCGACGTTCTTTAATACATCTGGATTGAACGTAGAGAAAAACCCGAATAGGTGAGAGGGGTTGTATACGATAGCATCGTTAAACAGTATCAGGTTTTGATTGGTGGCACCACCCCGAACGTTTAGCCCGACCGTTCCTTCACCTACCGTCTGTACGCCGGGAAGTGTTAACACGACCTTCATGATATCGGTTTCTCCAAGGGCTAACGGCATGTTCTTCATTGTCTTGATATCTAGCTTCTCCATACCCATCTGCAATCCAGTTACCCTGACATCACGCTCCGAGTGCACTACTACCTCTTTCAAAGGAGTTACGTCTTCCTCGAGTTCAATCTCAAGATTCCCTTCTCCGTAAACCATAAGCTGCCGTTGTGTGGTCTTCATTGCAACACTTTTTATGATCAGTTCATGTCTGCCTTTAGGAATCGTGATTGAATAGTATCCGAATTGATCCGTTGCTACACCAATGAGTGGTTTTTCGATGTAAACAGCTGCACCTATCACAGGTTCTCCGCTGGTGGCGTCCCGCACATGTCCAGCCACTGTAGCACTACCTTGCATATTGCCGGTTTTGACGCCAATGGAGTACAGTTTGCTTTCAACGAGCTTCTTTTGTTTTTCCCGTTTCTCATAGGCACTGTAATCAAAAGTTGGAGCTTCAGTTTTTGCGGGCCCCGTACCGACATCGAAGAAATCGACTGGCAGGTCGGTCATAATCCCGCGGCTTTCTGTGATAAAGACGTTGCCTTGCTGATCCACAGCATAATGAAAATCAGTACCCGTAAGAACCTGATCGAGGATCGACTGAATAGTGTTGTTCTGCGCTGATAGATTTACTCTGAGGCTATCCGCTACACGTGGATGGTAATAAAAATGCAATGATGTGCTGGACTCAACTGCTTTTATAAAATCCTCCAAAGGAACATTAGCAAACTCGCCTGTAATAAGATTACGCTGTTGCCCGACGACCAGCGGCGTTGTGAAAAGGATTGTCAATATGGTGAAAGCGAAGCGGTAGAAATGCGTCATAGCTATTGGTTTTGGGCGTCATAAAATTCAGCAACGCGTGCAATTGCACTTTCGCGATCAGCTCTGTATTTGGTTCCGCTTTTATTCAAAAATGCCCTTACTTCTGCCTTTCTGTCCTCGAAGACATCTAACAAAGAACCCTTCTTCTTCACCGGATGATACACACCGTCTTTGAAGACATAGATCCGGTTTTTCTGTTGAAAGGTGAAAATGATGTCATTCGATTCCACTTTTTGTTGCAAGGCCTTCTCACGTCTCACGTAAACCTTTGTCTTCCCATCGTATAAAACGTCATAAAATCCTTCGGTGATTATTTTTGATTGGTCACGCTTAAGCCTATGAAAGGTGTGGCCGCCTAAACTAAACTGTACTATCTTTTCGCTGATGAGCTCCAATTTGGACCCATTAATGGAATGCTCCGTAATCACCTTGTCTCTGCTCAGATCATAGAACATGGGCACGTTCGCATAAGATTCTTCATCATACACAATGCTACCATTCTGCCAGTCGTCCTGGCCGAAATAAGGATGTTCATCATTGCGCGCCAGGTAATCGCGATGTTCGCTTCCATTATTCAATCTGGTCTGGCCCACGATGTAGTCGGTGTATAATCTGACCTGGTTATTCTTAGCCGATGTGAGAAACATAGTGTCCGCAGGCAACTGCTGTCCAACACATTGGATAGCACAACACAGCAGGCCGACTAGGCAGGGACGAGAGATGGTCATTTAAGAATGTTATTGGTATGGATAATCACTAAAAATAGTTTTTAAATGAATTAGCGCCTATACCGCTGACGGAATATTTGTATCGTTAATCTACCTCTGCGGTGAATTTGATACAAACGTGAATAAGATCCGGACAGGTCCAAAATACAAAAGGCCCTGTCCGGGCCCTCTGTCTTGAGTTGTATGGTGTTATTTCGCATAAGCGACACTCCTCATTTCCCGGATCACTGTAACTTTCACCTGACCTGGGTACTGCATGTCGCGTTCGATTTTTTGAGAAATGTCGAAGCTTAACTGACTCGCGCGTTCGTCGGTTGCCTTTTCAGCATCTACAATCACCCGCAATTCGCGACCGGCCTGAATAGCGTAACATTTGTCTACACCGTCGAAGCTAAGGCCCAGTTGTTCGAGTTCCTTGAGTCGCTTGATGTATTGTTCCATCACTTCGCGACGCGCACCTGGTCGTGCACCGCTAATAGCATCGCATGATTGTACGATTGGCGAAATGATGTTTGTCATTTCTATCTCATCATGGTGAGCACCGATCGCATTGCAAATAGCAGGATGCTCCTTGTACTTTTGTGCGAGCTCCATTCCTACAATGGCATGGGGCTTTTCTAATTCCTCAGGCCAGACTTTGCCAATGTCATGTAGTAGACCAGCGCGCTTTGCCTGTTTTACATTCAGACCGAGTTCAGTCGCCATAATAGCACACAGGTTGGCTACTTCACGTGAATGTTGAAGAAGGTTTTGTCCGTAAGACGAGCGAAACCGCATACGCCCTACCATCTTCACCAATTCCGGATGCAGTCCGTGGATGCCAAGATCGATTACTGTGCGCTCTCCGATCTCGATAACTTCGTCTTCTATATTCTTGGTGGTCTTCGCTACGATCTCTTCGATGCGAGCAGGGTGGATGCGACCATCCTGAACAAGGCGGTGTAGTGACAAACGTGCGATCTCTCTTCTCACTGGATCGAAGCCTGAAATGATTATTGCTTCGGGAGTATCATCTACGATTATCTCAACGCCTGTTGCAGCTTCCAGAGCCCGTATATTCCGGCCCTCTCGTCCAATCACTTTTCCTTTTATATCGTCGCTTTCAATATTAAATATGGAAACGCAGTTTTCAATAGCATGTTCAGTGGCCGTGCGCTGGATGGTCTCGACGACAATCTTCTTTGCTTCTTTCGTGGCTGTAAGCTTCGCCTGTTCCATTATGTCTTTAATGTAACTTGACGCACGGGTTTGCGCTTCGTCTTTAAGAGATGCAACTAGCTGTTCGCGCGCCTCGTCTGCCGTTAGTTTTGAAATGTTTTCCAGCACTTGAATTTTCTGCTGGTTGAATTTATCGAGTTCTTCTTTTCGCTTTTTTGTATGCTCAAGTTGTGCCGCAAGATCAAGGCGGATATCATCCAGTTCACCTTCTTTTCGCTTTAGGTTTTCGATTTCCTTACTCAGCGTTTGTTCGCGTTGTTTGATCTTTTGTTCGTTGCTGATGATTAGGCTTTTCTTTTTGTTGGCTTCGTCCTCGAATTCACTCTTCATCTTGAGGATCTTTTCCTTGGCTTCAAGGATTCTGTCCCGCTTCAGATTCTCTGCTGCAATTTCAGCCTCTTTTACGATCAGCTTTGCTTTTGCATCGGCATTCTCCTCGCTCTTTTGAAGCTTTTTCTTGGAAAAGAGATTTCCGAACAACAGGCTCAGCCCGATAGTACATATCGCACTGACCACGATAACAATGACGGTGGTTGACATAAAAAATGTATGTTATGAACTACCCCGGGGTGCCGCCTTGGCTCAAGAAGGTGGGAGTGAAGGTCAGAGAATGGATTGGGAAACCAGGTGATTGATTTGATTTATCTTCTCGAACACGGTCTGGTCGATTGCCTGGTAAGTATCCTCTGCAGTCATTTTGTCAATGAGGCAGTCAAACGCTACCATAGCCAATAAATCTTGTTTGTCGTCAATCCCAAACTGCTCTCTGTAAGACTTTATTTTTTCATTTATAAGTTTTCCGGCGATTCTAACCCGCTCTTCGTCACTCAGCTTCACCTTCATCGGGTATTCGCGATCGGCTATCTTAATCTTTATAGAGAGGTCCTCCATGAAATTTTCTTACAGGTTGCTTATCTGCTTAAATGGGCGATGCACTTGTCTATCTCACGAATGTAATCGTCCACCTTTTTCTTCAACTCCGAAACACTTCCGTCTTCCGGGTTTAAACTATCCACAATTTTAGTGATTTTCAGTTGATTATGAAAACCCGCAATCTGTTCGTCGCGAATCTTAACTGCAGCTCTTAAATCTTGATTTTCCTTCTTCAGGGCCTTCACCTCTTCTTTTAAGCTCTTGTGCTCGTTGATTAGCACTAAAATTTTACGCTCCAATCCTGTAAGATTGGTTTTTAGGAGTTCCTGATCCATGTGAAAGTTTTTTGCCGTAGCTCACTGCTACGACTGTTAAATCATTTATTTTTCAGGTAGATCATCCGTTTTCAAAAGTCCTCGGCACTCTTCTCTCCACACCGGCTTTTTGTGATCGCTACCAATTTGCCAAACTAAATCCTAACCCCATCTGTGGTTCGGGCCGCTATTTTCTGATTACTGCACCAAGCTGCTGCTCAAACGCACTTATCAGCTTGTCCATCGTCTTGTCAATCTCCTCGTCCGTTAATGTCTTGTTTTTATTCAGTAAGGTAAAGCCTAATGCATAAGCTTTTTTTCCGCCGGGAATATTATCGCCTTCATACACATCGAAAGCGATGATATTTTTTATCAACTCCTTTTCTGTGTTGTTCACAAGGCTCCTGATTTCCTCGAAACTTACTTGTTTGTCCAAAACGAGCGACAAGTCACGCCTAACCTCGGGGAATTTTGCTACCTCCTGAATTACTAACTTAGGGTTTGCTGATTGGAAAAGCAAGGATGTGCTCAACTCTGCATAAAATAATTCTTGCTTAATGCCAAAATCTTTCAACAACGCGGGTTTTACTTTTCCCAACTTTCCAATTTCATCATTATGCAGAGATAGTTTAGCGCCGTATTCCAATAGGGGATCGCTAGCATTCTGCTGCTTGATATTAATAATTCCTGTTTTAGCAAGTATATGATGCACGTGTTGAGCCAGGTCATAATATGATGTGGCCTGCGTTTTGTGCTGCCAGTTTTCCGTCTCCCGGTTGCCTGTTAAATAAAGAGCGAGGAACTCGTCTTCCTTGTAGACGCCGGACTCATAATAATATGTTTTTCCGAATTCGTATAACTTCAGGTCTTTTTGTTTTCTGTTGATGTTGTAAGAACACGCTTCGAGTCCTGTGAATAATAAAGTTTGACGAAGCACGCCCTGCTCCTCACTAAGCTTGTTTAAAATTTCAACGGGCTTACCCTTGAAATTGAGGTTGTGTTTTTCCTGGTAAGCGACGTTGGTTAACGAGTTTGTCCAGATTTCACAGAATCCATTTGCAATCAGAAGCTCTCCTATGGCGCGCTTGTATTTATCAAGATCTTTTGAAGGAAATTCAGAGAGGTATTCCGTGCTCGCAATGTCCGAAAGTTCAATATTGTTGAATCCGTAAATCCTCAGGATTTCTTCTACGATATCGGCTTCCTGAATAACATCCACTCGATAGGGAGGCACTGAAACGGTAAAAGTGGAATCCGTTTTTTCCATCACCGCAATATCGAGTCTCTTTAAAATATTAAAAACTTCTTCGCGCGGAATTACTTTACCGATCAACCGATTGACATTTTTGTCTTTAACATGAATGACCCGGTTCTCAATTGTCGTGGAATAGACATCAACCACATCTGACGAGATATTTCCTCCTGCAATTTCCTTTATCAACAGGGCTGCTCTCTTCAACGCATAAACAGTGATGTTTGGATCTGTCCCGCGTTCGAAACGAAATGAAGCATCAGTCTTCAGTTGATGATTAAGTGAAGTTTTGCGGATATAGTTTGGTGAAAAACACGCGCTCTCCAAAAATATGTTCTTTGTCGTCGCCGAAATGCCTGACTTTGATCCACCGAAAACACCAGCGATGCACATTCCCTCATTCGCATCGCAAATCATCAAGTCTTTCTCTTGAAGCGTCCTTTCCTTATTGTCGAGAGTTACAAACTTGCTTCCAGCCGGCAGAGTCTTCACAATTACTTTACGTCCTCCAACCTGATCAGCGTCGAAGGCATGGATAGGCTGCCCCATTTCGTGGCAAACAAAATTCGTTATATCGACAACGTTGTTTATTGGAGTAAGACCGATCGACGTAAGTCTGTTCTTTAACCAGGCCGGCGATTCAGTAATGGTTATGCCCGAAATTGTCACTGCTGAATAACGCGGACAACCCTCACTATCCTCAACGATTACTGGTATAGGGAGATCGTTATTGTCTCTTTTGAATTGTGTAACGGAAGGCCATTTGATCTCACGACCCTTTGATGCTTTTATGTCGCGGGCGACGCCGATGTGTGACGCTGCATCGGCACGGTTGGGGGTCAATCCGATCTCAAGGACATGATCCGAGTGAACATCGTAATATGTGGCTGCGGCTGTCCCGTTAGCAACTTCTGTATTTAGAACAATTATGCCCGCGTGGTTGTCACTCAGGCCGATTTCATCCTCAGCGCAGATCATGCCTTCAGATTGTGCGCCACGGATCTTTGCCAGCTTGATCGTGAAAGGATCTCCTTTCTTTGGATAAAGCGTGGTCCCTGGCAGGGCAACTACCACTTTTTGACCAACGGCTACGTTAGGTGCGCCACAAACAATTGGGAGCGCCCGGTCTTTTCCAACGTCCACAGTCGTTAATGAAAGCTTGTCTGCATTTGGGTGCTTCACGCAAGTCAGGACCTGGCCGATAACCAGGCCGTTTAGCCCTCCCTTCACTGATTCGTGCACTTCCACGCTCTCAACCTCAAGGCCGGTAGAAGTCAATAACTTTCCCGTATCCTCGGCTGATTCGGGGATATCGATATATTCTTTAAGCCAATTGTACGAGATGGTCATTGCTCCAAAACACCGTAATACCGCTTGAAATCAGCGGGTTTACATGGGGGGCAAAAATAAGGTGTTTATTACAACTTTTCTAAATGTTTCGGCAGCAATCCTGGCCGATCGGAAGGCGAATTTTTGTCCTATTCATGGTAAACCATCTCACCGGCTCTGATAGGAACTTTCAACAGGTTTTCAGGAGGAGGGAACGGACATGAATATTTTTCAACATACGCGCAATAGGGATTGTAGGCCTTATTGAAATCAAGTGTGATAGTGTTTGCGCCTGGAACCTTAACAACGTCGAGATACCTGCCTGCTCCGTATGATTCGCGAGCACTGGTCTCGTCACCAAACGCGAGAAAGAGCTTGCCGCGCAATGGCCCCGTGTCCAATACTTCTAATATCACTAATCTGTTATGATATCCGTCGAGGTCGAAGTCGGCATATGCGTACTCCACGTATTGCTGTTGCCTTCCGTCGTTGGTTGAGAGAACCACTGGCTTCTTGTTTTGAACTGGTATTAGTTCGGCAGTCACTTTATATCGGATATCGGCCGGAAAATATTTTAATGCAGTGAACTGACCAGTACTATCCTTGAACGGCGACTCGGGCGACGTCTGCATGTAACGATCCTTGTCCAGTCGTTCTGTCTTTATCTCATTTACATATGCACTCTGATCCTGGCTCCCTGTATACGAGTAGTAGAACGTAATTATCACGACAACGATAACAATGAGTAAAAGGACGTTCTTTCTCTTCATGGCAGGACTACCTTTTCGGGAAGTGGCTTCTTTTTCTTTTCCCAGGCCACAATGCTATCCCGTCTTGCCTCGTACAAATTGAAAAACAGTGGAATGCCATTGTCCGCCAGGTCACCCGGAGCATTCGCAAGAATACAAACAGCAATTCGCTCCTTGGGATTTATGGCGACCTCACTTCTGTAGCCATTAACATAACCGCCGTGATAGATCAACGTATCGTTTGGATAATGCAATACCCGCCAGCCCAACCCATAATAAGAATTGCTCAATCGATGCATTCTTCCATAGTTTCGATTCTTACTTGGTGCTTTCACTTTAGGTGTATAAAGTTCTTTTAATGTTTCGGGCGTGATAACGTCAGGGCGGTTTCCCAACAGGGCGATCATCCAGTTTGCCATATCAGAGATACTTGCGTTAACGCCACCGGCAGGCGCAACGTTGTAGTATGTGTCGGTGATCTTTGCGGGTTTCCATCTGCCACGTCCAAGCTGATGTGGTGTCGCAATATTGATGTTTTTCATCATGCTTACATAGTCCACAGATGCGTTTGTCATCTTGAGTGGAAGAAAGACCCGGTCTCTTAATTGTTCGTTATACGACTTTCCGGTTCTCGATTCTATCACTTTTCCTACTATGCTGTAAGCAACATTCTGGTAACTGTATGCCTGGCCGACCCGTGTAGCGAGGTTGATGTTGCCGAGCCATGAAAGCATGGAGTCGAGCGATGAGCCTTCTTCAACCATATTGGTG
>Ga0193738_1000192_pt1 | contig 42550 bp, 60 predicted proteins | sample L2a1metaG_FD_144927 | JGI IMG/M metagenome (GOLD analysis project Ga0193738, IMG submission 144927) | Soil microbial communities from a riparian zone of the East river system, Colorado, United States - L2a1 | ecosystem: Environmental > Terrestrial > Soil > Riparian zone | place: USA: East River... | reverse complement strand
GACACTGCCCGCGGCGGCGCAGCCCGCCCGCGAGAAAATACAGGACCGCCACCCCGCCTACGCGGCGGACCCGCTTCCGGGCGAGCGCACGGTGAGGGTCGAAATTATTCACACGTTTGAGCAACGCTGGGAGCCCGTGGAGGAGCTTTTGAGGCGACAGGCAGGTGGGGGACCCGTGCGCATCGAAAACGTATCAGCGAGCTCCGTAACGCTGGAGCGGCCCGGTCGCCCCCCGGATACCGTTTCCGCTTCCGCCGAGGCGAAGCCCGAGCGGGTTCGCGTGGCTTCAATCCGCCGACCGGATCAGGCCACGTGTCTGCGGCACGGCCTGCGGACGGTGTGGTCGGGCAAGCAGTGGAGGTGCAGGCGATGACGGGGAAGGCTGACACGCGCGTCAAGGCGGCGATCGACGAGTGGTACGAACTGGCCATGGAGGTTACCGAGATATTCGAGGGGCTCCCGACGAACCAAGTCGGGGGCTGCCTCGCGGTTCTCACGGCGATCATGGCGATCCTGCACAGCGACGATGCCGGGGAGCGGAAAATCATGTTGAAAGGGCAAGCGGAAGTGACCGCCGCGCTGATCCCGATACTGGAGCATGGGGCCATGGTCAGGGCCGCTTCAACATCAAAGGAAACAACGCAATGATGCAAGGTAATGGAACGGAGACATTTCAGGCCGCGCGGGCGCGCTTGGCCGAGCGGAGCGGGGCCGAGGCCGTGCGTGGCGGCCTTGAGGCCGCAATGGAGCGGGCGCAGCGCAATGCGGACGTGCTGCGGGCGCTGCCGTCGCGTTCGGCGAGGGTCGAGGCCGGGCTCGCCGCAATCGAGGAGGCCGAGCGCGAGCGCGAGCAGCTGCGATCGGCCCTGCAGGCGACAGAGGCCGACCTGCGCGGCGTACGCGCCGAGCTCGCGGCCCTGCAGCTGGCGTCGAGCCAGCTGCAGACGCAGGTCGAACGCTGCCAGCGCGAGCGTGACGTGGCCGTGGCCGGGCACGTGCGCGCGGACACGCTGATCGATGCGATGTTGACGCTGATGCACAAACACCGCGGCGCCCCCTTCCAGCCGGGGCTGGAGGGGGACGCCTACGACGCGTACGTGGAGGAGTTGGCGGACCTGCCGAAGGCAGGCACCTAGCGGGGAGGGGCGAGAACCCCCTCCCGCGGGAGGGGGGCTTTCACCCCACGGCCTAGGCCGCGAGTTTCTTGCCCGAGCGGGCCGCGACCTTGAGGGTGCGCACGGGCGTGACGCGGGTGTGCGCCGCGATGAACTGGCGCGACAGGTGCTCGCGCACGGCGGCCATGTCGAGCGTCTCGCGCTCGCTCTCGGACACCGAGAGGCGGAACACGTCGCCCTCGTAGGCGCCCGCGGGCAGGTCCGCGAGGGCGGCCTTGAGGGCCTTTTCCTGCAGCTCCAGCTCGGCGATCTGCGCCTTCAGGATGCCGAGGTCGTCGATGATCTTGGTCAGGTTGGTCATGGTGCTCTCCGTTGTTGGTAGGGTCAGACTAGGCCAGCGTGGCCTAGTCTGTCAAGTGTTTATTTTCAGGCAACCGCCGCCTTCGTGGGGCGGCTGTAGAAACCAAACTTGGGGTCGCGGTCGGAGACCTTGATGGCGGCCTCGAAGCGCACGCGGTCGCCGACCTTGACGCCGCAGAGGCTGCCCGGGACCGAGCCCCAGACCTTCCAGCCGGTGTTGTGCATCACCAGCATCTTCCACGCCGGGAACGCGGCGCTCTCGTCGGGCTCGCGCAGGGTGAGTACCTTGCCTTCGACCAGCATGCGGGCGCCGCTGACCGGGACCGGGGCCGCGGCCTCTGCCTCGGCGGCGCGCTGGGCGGCGATCGCGGGGGCGCGTGCGATGCGGTCGAGCAGGCTGCCCACGAAGGCCATCTGCTTGTCGCTGATCGAGCCGAAGCGCACGAGTTTGCCGACGATGTCCTTGAGGGTCATGGCGGCGTCGGTCTCGGCCGGGGCCGTGTAGACGTCCCACGCGCGTTCTAGTCCGGCCGCGGCGAGGGCCGCGCGGGCTTTTTTCTTGCCTGCGATCGCTTCGCGGCCCTTGGCGGCCGCGTCGCGGAATTGGCGGAAGGCGGCCGCGTCGCCCATGTCGAGCTTCTCGGCGCAGTCCTCGCCCGTGCAGATGTAGGTGTTGCTGGGACGGTGCCAGAAGCGCGCAATGTAGAGCGCCGTGGCGCCGCAGACGTGGCAGGTGCCGCCGTGCTCGTGGCCGGAGAAGGTGCCGCCCGTGCGGGCGCGGTGCTGGCGGAAGGCGTCGCGGTGGCTGGCGAGCGAGGCCCACATCTCGCCCTCGGTCGAGCCGAGGTAGTCGAAGCCGACCAGCACGTACTCGTGCGGCTGGATGGCGGAGGGGCGGTGGATGTCGGTGCGGGTGGTCATGTCAGGGCTCCGTTGTTGGTAGGGACAGACTAGGCCAGCCTGACCTAGTCTGTCAAGCGCCGGTTTCAGGTTTTCTTGGTGGAGGGCTTGGGCACGGCCGGGACGATGCCGAGGAAGATGCCGCCATTGCTGACGTACGCGCGGCCCTGCTTCACGGCGAGGTCTGCGCGGCTGGCCCAGCCCCCGACGCGCGGCGCGAAGCGGCCGCGGGCCCTCTCGTCCTCGAAGCGATCGATCATGGCCTGCCGTTGGCGCGCCACGTAGCCGTCGAGGCCGCCCTCGGTTTCCCTGCGCGCGTTGGCGATGTCTTCCGCCGTGATGCGAATGTGCGCGAGGTAGGCGTCGTTGGGCCAGAAGGGCGCGCCGACGCCGCGCAGGATGCGGTCGGCGTGCCACGTGTAGGTCTTGCGATCGTCCGCGGTGACGGTGCGATCGTAGGCTTTCGCGCGCTCGCGTGCCTCGTCGCGCTGGACCACGTAGGCGTGGCTGTAGGTGTGGGACTTGGTGGCGCGCTCGCCGACGAGCTTGCCGTTGTAGTAGGCCTGATAGCGGGTGGTGGTCATGCTGGTGTTCCTTTGGGTTGGCCGGTTAGATGACGATCAGCTTGTCGCCGAGGCCGGGGAAGCGCTTGCGCAGGGCGTCTTCGATCTGGCCCGCATTGGCCTTGTGGATCGCGTCGGCGACCAGATCCGCGTCGTCCTTGGACAGGACGCTGCGCGACATCGGGTGGGCGCGATCGTGCGCGCGGATCTTCTGGGCGTTCTTCAGGGTGGGGTCGGCGCGGTAGGCAGTGATCAGCTTGTTCATGGCGTCTCTCCGTTGTTGGTGATGCACTTGTAGGCCAGCGTGACCTAGGCTGTCAATATCCTTTTTGACAGATTGGCCTAGTTTCTGTAGTCTCGAAAAACCAACACAGGAGCGAACACATGGACAAAACAAGCTGGCAAGACACGCGCAGTCTGTCGCCGCGCGGCTACGCGCGTGCGATCGCGGCGCTGGGCCTTAACCAAAGTTCAGCGGGGCGATACCTTGGTGTCAGCCCGCGCACGGGGCGGCGCTACGTCGAGGGCACGGCGCGCGTGCCCGTGGCCACGGTGCTGCTGCTCAGTGCGCTGCTGATGTCGGGGACCAAGCCGCTGGTGCCGAAGCGGCCGAAGTTACCCCCGAAACCTTGACTTTTCGACGTTTTCGCGCGCACGGTTCCGTGACCGGGACCGCGCGCGGGGACGTTCGCCATGTCGAACATGAAAATCGTCAGCATGATTGACGCAGCGCAACTCGCGACGCGGACTGCGATCCTGACGGAATTGCACGGGGCCGTGCTCGGGCTGGCCCGCGAAATGGTGCTGTTGAACAACCTGATCGCACAGCTGCGGCGCGACGTCGATAAGCTTAAGCAAGAGGATGAGGTACCCGACGCAAATGCCTACAAAAACTAGGAAATACATCGACGTGAAGTCATTTGCGCGCAGCTATACGCGCAGGGCGATCGAGATACTGGGCGGCATCGCTGAAAAGAGCACCGACGACGCCGTCCGCGTTGCGGCCGCGAATTCGATCCTTAATCGCGGCTGGGGCAAGCCCGCGCAGACGCAGGAGATTACTGGAAAAGAGGGCGGCACGATCGAGATTATCGTGCGCCATATCGGTGAGGGGTCGAAGGCGCCGCAGCGATGAAAATAGAATTGCCGTTCGGAGGCTGGACGCCACGCGAGCATCAAATGCCGCTGTGGCGTTTTTTGCGTGCGGGAGGCAAGCGGGCTTTAGCCGTGTGGCACAGGCGCGCGGGCAAGGACGACGTGTGCCTGCACAACGCCGCGATCGCCGCGTTCGATCGTGTCGGCAATTATGCGCACTGCCTGCCGGAATTCGGGCAGGGCCGTAAAAGTATTTGGACGGCCGTTAATCCTCACACGGGAATGCGCCGCATCGACGAGGCCTTCCCGGAGGCGCTACGATTAAGCACGAACGATAACGAAATGTTCTTGAGGTTTAAGAACGGCTCGACGTGGCAGGTTATAGGCAGCGACACTTATAATACTTCTCTCGTGGGCTCCAGCTACGCGGGAATAACCTTTAGCGAATACGCATTATCCAATCCGAGTGTGTGGGCCTTCGCGCGGCCGATGCTCGAAGAAAACGACGGCTGGGCTGTCTTTATCACCACGCCGCGCGGCCGAAATCATGCGTTCGAGATGTTCAAGTATGCGAGCAAGACGCCGTCGTGGTTCTGCGAGCTGCTGACTGCGCGCGACACCGGCATGCTGAGCGACACGACGCTGGCCGAGACGCTCGCCGAGATGCAATCGCTGTACGGCGCCGATCAGGGCATGGCCTCGTACCGGCAGGAGCTGATGTGCGACTGGCAGGCCGCCACGCTCGGCACGTTCTACGCGGGCGAGATGGCGGCCGTGCGCGAGGAGGGCCGCATTGCCGACATCGACGTGCCGCCCGGCGTGCCGGTCAATCGCAGCTGGGATCTGGGCGTCGGCCACAGCACCAGCATCTGGATGTTCGCGAGCGTCGGCGCGCAGGTCTACGTGCTTGACCACTACAGCGCCAGCGGCGTCGGCTTCGAGCATTACCGCGACTACCTCGAACAGGTCTACGCCGAGCGCGGCTGGACGCACGGGATCGATTGGGTGCCGCACGATGCGCGCGTCAAGGAAATTGGTACTGGCCGCACGCGTGTCGAGACGATGCGACAGCTGGGCCTCAGCCCTCAGATGGCTCCCGACGCGTCGGTCGACGACGGCGTCAACGCGGTGCGGCGCACGCTGCCTTTGTGTGTGTTTCACCCGCGCTGTGATGTCGGTAACCTTAGCGGCATCGGGGCTCTGGAGCAGTATCGGCGCGAGTGGAACGACGAGACGAAGTCGTTCAAAAAGAGCCACGTCGACGACTGGACGACGGACCCGGCCGACAGCTTCCGGTATCTGAGCCTGTCGTGGCGCAAGGCCCCGCTGCGCGTGGTCAGGACGCCCGAGCGCACCGGCATCACCATCCCGCCGCCGGATCCCGATCGCCGGGGGATACGGCTGTGAGGGACCAGCGCGGCATCGCGGGGTGGCGCAGGCGCAAGCCCGAGAACAGATCCATTCCGCTCCCGCTGTTTCCGTCCCAAGAGCGCCGCGCCTATGCCGAGCTGTACGAAAATCGTGCGCTGTATGACCCGCCCGACGTGCCGTCGCCCGAGGAGATCCTGATCGCGCGTGAGGACGAGGCCGCGATCGGCGACGCGCTCGCGCGCATCCCCGCGCGCGAGGAGCGCATCCTGCGTCAGTACTTCGGCCTCGGCGTCGAGCCTACGACGTTCATCGAGATAGCGGAGCAGTTCGAGCTTTCGACTGCGCGCATTCACCAGCTGCGCTGGCGCGCCTTCCGGCGCCTGCGCGCACCGAGCCGCGTGAAGTCACTGCCATGGCGCAGGCGCACGCACGAGCCCGCCGCGCCGAACCTCTACGTGCCGCACTGGCGCCGCGCCGAGCTCAGAGCCGCCGCCAAGGCCGCCAAGGCGCTCGCCGACGAGGCCGCCTTCAGGGCCGCCCAGAAGGCCGCGGCCGCGGAGCGGCGCGCGCTGCGCGAGCGCGGCGAGTGGGCGCCTGCTGACGTCCGGGGCCGATCGTTCGACCTGCGCGCGCCGCGCAATCCCGCGCAGGCCGAGCAGATGGCGCGCGACGAGACCTACGCACGCATACTGGAAAAAGAGCGCGCCGCACTCGCCGAGCTGCGCCTGCAGGTCGCCGCACAGCGGCGCCGCGAGGAGGAGCTGCGCGCCGCGATACAGGCCGAGCGGGACCGCGCCAAGCAGCGCGAGATTGAGGAAGCGGAAGACAAGATCCGGCTCTATTATGTGCGCGCACTGAATTCGCTGTCGGGGTCGTCCCACTACGACGCGAACGTTCGCGTGGTCTATCAGAAGCTGGGCATGACGCCGCCGACACCGGGGAAGTCTTATGGCCGATAAACCGATCATCCCGCCCGACGACAGCGACGTCCGCCATGACGATCTTGAATTCAATCCGCGCCTTGAGCCCGGCAGCGCGAAGGCGTGGCTCAACCTGCTGGAGGAGGCCGAGGAGGCCTTCGAGCCGTGGAACGAGCACTGCGACCGCATCGACAAGCAGTACGCCAACCTTGAGCGCCTCTCCGGCATGGCGCGCGATAAAGAGTTTCAAATGTTCTGGGCCAACATCGAGGTGCTGCGTCCGAGCATCTACGCCAAGCCGCCAGTCCCGGTCGTGGTGCCCAAGTTCAAGGACCGGCGCCCGGTCTATCAGGCCGCCAGCGAGGTGATGGAGCGCTGCTGCGTGGTCGCGTTCGACCTCGCCCACATCAACGACCTGATGCTGCTGGTGCGCGACGACGTGGCGCTCTACAGCCGCGGCGTGGCGTGGTGCCGCTACGAGAGCGGCAAGGGCAGCGGATACTACGACTACGAAAAAGTTTGCATCGACCACAAGAACCGCCGCGACTTCCTGCATTCGCTGTCGCGCTCGTGGCGCGAAGTCGAGTGGGTCGCCGCCGCGAGTTACATGACGCGTGAGGATGCGCGCGATCGCTTCAAGAAACACTCCGGGCTCTGCTATCAGGACGCCGACTACCGCGTCGATCGCGACGCGCAGCAGATCGGCGGCACCGATAAGCGCGAGCGCGCGAAATTCTGGGAAATCTGGAGCAGGCGCGACCGCCGCGTCGTGTGGGTCAGCGAGGGCTGCGACGACATCCTCGACGAGGACGAGCCGCACCTTGAGCTACAGGATTTTTTTCCGTGTCCGAAACCGGCCTACAGCACGGTGCAGCCGGGCTCGCTGATCCCGGTGCCGGAAGTGCTGCAGTACAGGGACCAGCTCGAAGAAATCAACCTGCTCACGGGCCGCATTCACGCCCTCTCCGACGCGCTCGTGGCGCGCGGCTTCTACCCGGCCGGTGGCGGCGAACTGGCGGACGCGATCCAGACGGCGATCAAGGCCAATACGCCCGGCATCGTGATGGTCCCGATCAGCAACTGGGCCGCCTTCGGCGGCAGCAAGGACACGATCATCTGGATGCCGATCGACATGATCGCGACCACGGCGCAGACGCTGCTGACGATGCGCAAGCAGGTGATCGATGATGTCTATCAAATCACTGGGCTAAGCGACATCATGCGCGGCGCGACCGACGCGCGCGAGACGCTCGGCGCGCAGGAGCTGAAGACGCAATTCGGCTCGACGCGCATCAAGGACAAGCAGCAGGAGCTCGTGCGGCTCGCCAAGGGGCTCGTGAGCGTCACCAGCGAAATCATCACGGAAGTATTTGACGAAGTCACCATCATCGAGATGTCGCAGACGCAATTGCCGACGCGCGAGATGCAGCAGACGCAGATCAAGCAGATCGTGTCCGACATGCAGCAGCAGGCGCAGCAGCTGCAGCAGCAGCTCACTTCACCGCAGGCGCAGCAGGCCATGCAGGCCAATCCGCAGGGCATGCAGCAGCTGCAGCAGGAAATGCAGCGCCTACAGGACAGCGGCACGAAGGCGCTCAAGGACATTCACGATAAGCCGACGATCGAGCAGGTGTTGCACTTCCTCAAGAACAACCGCGCCAAGGCCTTCACGCTCGACATCGAAACCGACAGCACCGTGATGATCGACGAGAACGGCGAGAAGGGCCGCCGCGCCGAATTCATTCAGGTGCTGACGCCGATGCTGCAGCAGCTCGGCGCCATGGCGGCGGCGACGCCGCACACGGCCGAATTCGGCGGCGAGCTGCTGAAATTCTCGATCGCGCCGTACCGGGCCGGACGCACGCTCGACGGCTCGATCGACAACATGGTCGAGCTGATGAAACAGGAACAGGACAAGCCGAAGGGCGACGACCCGGTCACGGCGCAGAACAAGACGGCGCTGCAGATCGAGCAGATGAAGACCGACGCCGTGAAGGCGCGTGACCAGACCGAGGCGCAGCTGAAGCAGCAGGAAATGCAGATGCGCGACCAGCACGAAAAGATGAAGGTCGCGAGCAACGAGAAGATCAAGCTCGCCGAGATCCAGTCGCGCATGGGCGACGCCGCAGCGAAGGCGCAGCAGACCAATCAGAAGATGGCGGCCGATCGCGAGAAGCATCAGGCCGACATGATCGAGATGGCCGCGAAGCGGCAGGCCGACGCCGAGAAGGCCGCCATGGCGGCGGCCTCGCACCAAGCCAAGCAGGCCGACATGGCCGCGCGTCAGGGCGAGCGTCAGGCCGCGCAGCAGTTCAAGCAGCAGACGCAGGGCTTCCCGACATGATGACCCAGCGCTCCACGGTCATGGCCCTGATCGTGCTGGCGCTGGCCTGCGGCATCGTCCTTGCGCTTCATCAGGGGGTGCGCTGATGGGCTGGCGTGAGAAAATCACCAAGGCGGTGACGGATCGTATCCGCGCCTATCACTCGTCGCCGCACGACTTCGACAAGGTCGATATGTCGAAGATAGGCAGCGGGCAGGGCGCGCAGACTTATGGCCACGGCTTCTACGCCGCCGAGAGCCCTGCGGTGAGCGGTCAGGGCGGGCAGTATTGGCAGGAGTTCAAGAGCCGTTTCAGCGGGCCTGAACTAGCCGCCGCCGAGGAGATGCGGCTCAACAATTTCGACCGCGCCGCTGCAATCGACAACATGAAAGCTGCGCTTGCCTTCCGGCAGAAGCGATACGACACGTTATTGGAGGGGCTGAGGGATAATCCTCGACTGCACGGCGCCCCGACACGGGAGAGCCTTGCCGCGGATCGACAAGTGCTTGAGTTGCTGGAGAGCGGCAAGCCGGTCGGTCCGCGCACGTACGAGGTGGACATCAAGGCGAAGCCCGAGCAGTTGCTCGATTGGGACAAGCCGATTGGAGGGCAGAAGGCTTTCGATATGCTGCGCCAGCATTGGGACCGCAAGCTTGGTGATCCTGACATCATCGCGGAGCGTATCGGCATCTCTCCCGGTTCGCCCGGTGGGCGATTGCATGCTGGCATCGGCGGCTTGACGCAAGATTACGTTGGTACAGCGAACATGCTGCGCGACGCGGGCATCCCCGGCATCCGTTATCTCGATCAGGGGTCGCGCCCAAGGGCGCAATTGGAGAACCGGCTTGAGACGTTGCGCGACGATGAAATCTACGCGCGGGCAAACAATGTAGGCATCCCCGACCGTCTCAAGCAGCAGATCACCAGCATTGAAAATCAGTTGGGGTCGATGCCTCCCCCGACCAGCAACTACGTCATGTTTGATCCCGGCATCATCGACATCGTGAAGAAGTACGGTGTCCCCGGCATCGCGACCGGCGGCATCGGCGCGTTCACCGCACAGGACAGCTACGAGGTGCCGCGATGAGTGGGTTCGGCAGACTGGCGGCTCTCGACGAATATGATCCCGGCCCGATGGCCGAGCGCGTCGCCGCCTATCGCGACAGCCCGATCGGCGCGACGCAGGGGCGCTACCGCGAGGCGCCGAAAGACTTCTGGAAGAAATACGACGTCGAGCAGGTCGAGCGCGACATCACGCCCGATCCGCACATGAACCCGTTTGCTTCCTCGCCGCAGCAGATTGGCCGCATCGCGTCGGTGCAGGATTGGTCGCCCGAGGCCGCGGAGTTCGCCATCCCGCACGACGTGCCGAGCGCGTTGATCCAGACCGGTCTTGGCGCGGGTTTGATTTCGCGTGGCCTGCCGCCGCAGGTGCAATTCCCGGCGCGTGTCGCCGCGACGGTGCTGGGCGGGCTGGGCGCCGCAATGGGACCGGCGGAGGCGGCGCCGCGTGATCCGCGTCTGTGGTCGGCAATCTCGAAAACCAAGCTGCGCAAGCCGCTCGATGAAATGGAGCACCGCTACACCGACGTGCGAACGCCGGTCCCTACGTTCGTCAACCCTGAAGATCTAATCGGCAGCTACGGCATCCTCACGCCGTGGGATCTGTCGGCGGCGAACAAGACGCTGACGCACGTCGACGCGCAGAAGCTGGACCGTCCGGTGCGATTGTATGGCGGCACCGGTTTCCCCGAGGCCAACCCCGGCATGGCCGCGGCGTCGGAGCAGTCAATTTCGCGGCGGCTCGACAATCAGGCGGCACGATTGATGGAGGAGACCGGCAAGCCGGTCACCATCTGGCCGATGACGATGACGCCGCAGGCCATCGACGCCTCGCACCACGTCGCCGATCCGCTGTCGCAGCTGGTGCAGACCGCGAAAATCACGAAGAAAGATGCCAACGCGTTCGATGACATGATGCGCGAGAGTGTGCCCAATTGGGTCGGCATCAAGGACAACAAATTTCAGGACTACATCTCTGGCCTCAAGGGCGGCATGACGACAAAGGCGCTGATGGCCGATCGCATGGCGCTGGCCGAATGGCAGGCCAAGGGCTTTCCCGATGTCGCCGCCGTGCGGCACGCCGCGTCCGAGCCCGCGCTGATCGAGGCGCCGCGCAACACCACCGGCATGGCAATTTCGCGCTACATTCCGGGACAGGGGCTGCTCAACACGACACACCCGAGCTACCCGAAGGGCGTCGCCGGTCAGTATATAGGGCAGCTCGCCTCGCTGGTGCCGTTCGAGGATGCGGCGCCGTCAATTGCCAAAGGCATTGCCGAGCTCAACGCACGCAACATGGCGGCGGGCAAAAAGGTGAAGATCACGCCCCGCCATCATCTGGAGAAGCCAACGGAGGGTGTGCCGACCGAGCAGTTTTTCGATGAGACGTGGGCGAGAAATATCCGGCGGCGGTGGGGAGACATCAAGTGATGGCGTCAAACAACAGGTCGCCGGTCATCAGGTCGAGATCTTCCGGCAGGCCGAGCGCCTTCGCGGCTTCGCTCTGGACATCGATGAGCGCCAGCAAGGCCTGTTCTGGCATGTCTGACTTACCGGCCGCGTCGCGCGGCCAAGCAACTTCGGCGAGGGCGTATGCCTTCGCCATGATGGCGCTGAGAGCAAGCTTTTTCCCGGTGTCGTCCATGCTTCATTTTAGCTGAACCCAAGGGGGACAACAATGGCGGCATTCGTCAAATACAACGCGTACATCGATGAGATTGCCAAGGCCGGGCACAACCACGCCACGGCCGTGTTCAAGCTCGCACTGACCAACACGGCGCCGGGCGCGGGCGACACGGTGTGGAATACGACGGTGGCGCCCGCGCCAGCGGCGGCGAACGGCTATCCGGCGGGCGGCAACACGCTGACGACGACGAGCGCGACGACGACGGCGGGCGTCTTCAAGCTGGTACTGGTCGACACCGTGTTCACTGCGACGGCGGGCGGCATCGGGCCGTTCCGCTACGCCATCCTGTACAACAGCTCCGCAACCAACAAGCTGCTGGGCTACTACGACTACGGCAGCTCGATTTCGCTCGCCGACACGGAGACGTTCACCACCGACTTCGACGGCACCAACGGCGTCCTGACGATCAGCTGATGGCGACCAAGTCACTCTACTTCAAGAATGCCGCGCCGTCGGGCGCAGCGACGTCCCTGTCGCTGCAGGACGGCGGCACGGCGCCAGCAACCGGTATCACCGCGACGGGCTGGGTCGTTGCACGCCTGACGGCGACCAACCTCTCCGCCATGCTGGCGGGCACCGAGCGCGCCTCGAACACGTTCTCTGCCGCCGACGCAATCGGCTCGTTCGCGGCGTCGGCATGCTGGCGTAGTGAGAACCCGTTCACCGGCACGTTCGCCAACGCCAACTGGACGCTGGCCTTCCGCGTGCGCGCCGTGACGGCGGCGTCGGCGCAGACCGGGCGCATCAAGCTGCGCGTCTGGAAGTCGTCCAACGCGGCGGGCACGGGCGCAACGCAGCTTACCAGCGCCGTGCTCACCGGCACGACGACGGCGGCGCTGTCGACCACCGTCTCGCAGACCAGCACGGTGACGTGGACGCCGGGCAGCACCGTCGTGCTCGCGAACGAGTACCTTTGGGTCCAGTGCGAGTGGGACATCGTCGTCGCGTCGGGCAGCAACACGGGCGACGTTGATTTCTTCATCGAGAGTGCGGGCGTGATCACCACGCCGAATTTCGTCGTCAGCTACGCGATGCCTGCAGTCACGGCGCCGATCGCGGTGACGGCGCAGCCCGCCGACCTTGACGCCGACCGCAGGCTCGCGGCCGACGCGGGCGCCATTGCGCTCGCCGGGAATGCCGCTACCCTGCTGTACGGGCGCAGCTTCGGCCTGCCCGCGGCCGCGGGCGCCGTTGCTGTGACCGGCGTCGACGCCGTTCTGCGGCACAGGCGCTCCTATGCACTGCTCTCCTCTGCGGGCGCAGTGACTGTGGAGGGCGTCGACGCAACGCTGCGGCTGCGCCGCAGCTACGCCATGCTGGCGGATCCGGGCGCCGTCGCCGTCACCGGCAACGGGGCGACGTTCGGCACCATCAGCAATAAGGCAATGCTGGCCGCGATCGGGTCCGTCGCGATTGCTGGCGCCGACGCCGACCTGATCTACGTGGCCCTCCCCGCCGCGGCCGTGCTGGTCGCGCAGACGGGCGCCGTTACGCTGGCCGGGTACGACGCTATCCTCGACGTCGATCGCGCGGCGCCGCCGTTGGCGCCGATCGGGCCGATCGTATTCGGCCGCCCTCGCGCGGAGCGCATGAACGTGTTCCGGTGGTGATGATGCATGGTGTTCGTTCCAGAACGATGGGACGTTGGCCAGTGGGACCAAGCTCACTGGGATGGCCAGCTCGGGCTCGACGCGACCACGACCGCCGTCACGCTGACGGCGTCGCCGGTCACGTTCCGGGTCGGCCGCAGGGTCGCGGCCTCGACGGGTACGGTGACCGTCTCGGGCTTCGCGGCGGGCCTGCGGGGCGGCCGTGGCCTGCTGGCGGCGAAAGGCGCGGTCCTCGTCACTGGCACGGCGGCGACGCTGCGCTACGCGCGCAAGCTGATTGCCGCAACGTCAACCGTTATCCTTTCGGGCAACGCGGCGATCCTGAAGTATGGCCGCGCGATACGAATGAGTGCGGCGCCGGGCGCCGTGACCGTCACCGGCAATCCGGCCGACCTGCGCAAGGCCGTTTCCTACCGGATGACGGCGGCGCCGGGCACGATCGTCGTTTCTGGCAAGACCGCATTCCTACGGTCCGGGCGCGCCCTAAACGCCTCGGCGGCGGCGGTTTTGGTTCAACCGAATGCGGCGATACTAAAACGCTCGCGCGTGATGCCCGCCACGACGGCGCCGATCGCCGTCACTGGCTACCCGGCCCTGCTGGTCAAGAAGGGCTCGTTCGCGCTGGCGGCCGACAAGGGCTCGATTACCGTAACGGCGGCACCAGCCGGGCTGCGGACCGCGCGCCGCCTCGCGGCGCAGACGGGCGCCGTCACCGTCACGGGGCACCCGGTCACGTTCACGTACCGGGCCGCCTACCGGCTCGATGCGGCGAGTGGCGAGGTTCTCGTCACGGGCCACCCCGCTGGACTGATTTACCTACCGTCAGAACCCACGTACAGAATGATCGTCACGAGCGGATCGGTCGTGGTGTCGGGGACGGGAGCCAGCCTGCTCTACTTACGCAAGACGCCGCCCGGCGCGCTCCGTTTTGGGCGCCGGGTTATCGCAATCCCCAACCGTTGGTAACCCAGAGGAGACTAGCATGGCCCAAAGCGCTCTGACCGTCACGCCGCCGTCCCCCACGCCCCCGACCAATATGCCGTTCCACGGCGCCTCGCCGCCGAACGTGCCGAACTACACCAAGGCGACCTACACCAACCCGGTGTCGAGCCCGCCGCCGTTCCTTGACGTCGACGCCAGCGCGGCCGGGGCCCTGCACACGTTCGCCACCAACGCGGCCGCGTCGGCTTCGGGCACGGGCGTAAATTCGGGCGGTACCGAGGGGAGCTATCCCGGCACCGGCACGGCCTACGCCAACGCGAACAACGTCGGCGCCGTCCCGGCCGCGAGCAGCGTGGCGCACGAGGGCGCGGGCACGGAGGTGACCGTGCTGGCGCCCGGCAACATCACGCACACCTACCCGGGCGGCGGCACGCTCGACATGTCGCGCAGCGCGTCGAGCGGGCTCGCCATGACGGCGGCCTCGCGCGCGGCCGGACCGAATGCCACGCACGCGTCGAGCCTGTCGCCCACGACGAACCCGACGATCGCGTCGATTTCGCCGAACAACATCGCGTCCGGCGTCGGTACGCAGGCGATCACCGTCACGGGCGCCAACTTCACGCCGCAGTCCGTGATCTACGTCAACGGCGTCGCCGTCACGACTACGTTCGTGTCGGCCACTTCGCTCACCGGCACCGCCACGAAGAAGACCAGCGCTGGCACGCTGCCCTACTTCGTGCGGACGGGAGGTATCGTCGAAACCGCACCCCTGAACTGGACCTTCACATGAGCAAGACAAAATTCGAGCCGACCGAGGCCCCGCCCGTCGCGAAGTCGCCGGATCCCAAGGAGCCTCACCCCGACTTCGTGGCCGCGCACATGCCGAGCCCGAACGAGCCGCTCGGGTCCGACCTCGACGGGGAAACGGCCCCGCCAGTCGAGCCGCCGCCGCCTCTCGTGCTTACTTCGATCGATCCGGACGCTCTCCCGGTGCAGCCCGGTAACGTCCTCGACGTCACGCTCGACGTCATTGGCTCGGGCTTCACGCCGGACTGTGTGGTGCTGTTCGACGACGAGGAGGTGCCGACCGCCTTCACCTCGGACACCCGCATCGAGGCGACCGTGCCGGTCAGTCAGGGCGCGGGCGTATACGACGTCGAGGTGCAGCGCGGTGAGGACCTCTCCGACGTGCTGGTGTTCGAGATTGTGCTCGTCACCGGGACACGCTCGGGCGCGCCAGCGCGCAAGGCGAAGAAGTCCGAGCCCGCCCACAAGCGCCCCAAGAAAGGCAGGCGGTGAGGCGGATCATCGAAGTCGCGCCGGGGCGGTTCCGGCTCGAACCGGTTGGGCTGCCGCCTGCCCGGTCGGACCTGCCCCGGCCCTACCTCATCACGGACGAGATGCCGCCAACCGAACAGGTCGACGGCGTCCACTACACCAGCAAGGCCAAGTTTCGCGCCGCCGGGCGCTCGCTCGGGCTGGTCGAAGTCGGGAACGAGAAGCAGAAGCCGAAGACGCGCGCCAGTGCCGCGCCGGAGGCGCGCCAGCGCCGCCGCGACGCGCTCAAGGTCGCCGCCGAGAAATACCGGGCCGGGTACCGCGCCCGGACATAGCTTTACGGTCAGCCTGACCGCATTTTCGGGAGAATAACATGTCTGACGTCAATATTGCGCCGCCCCCGTCCACACCGTCCACACCGTCCGCACCGGCTACACCGGCAGCGCCTGCCCCACAGCAGCGCACCGAAGTCGAAATCAATCAGAGCCCGACAAATAGCAGCAATGCCGTCCCATCGCAGGCGCCGCCGGTCGGTGACAGCGGCAAGCCGCACGGGCGCCCGGAGAGCCGCCACGAGGCGATCCAGCGGGCCTTCGCCAAGTCCCGGGCCGAGAACCCGCCGAAGCCAGCCGAGGCCAAGAAGGGCCACAACAACCCGCCCGAGGACACGCCGGACGAAGACTTTTCGCTGAAGAAGCGCCCCAGCGACCAGCCGCGCGATCGCGGCCGCTTCGCGCCGCGCGAGCAGAAGGACGCGCAGCCGGACCAGCCCGGTCAACCCGGTCAGCCCGGTCAACCCGGTCAACAAAGTCAACCCGGTCAACAGAGGCAGCCCCAGCAGGCCCCGCAGCCCTACCGGCCGCCGCCGGGCGCACCGGCCCACCACCACCCGTTGCCGCGCCTGAGCCCACGCGCCGCCGCGGACTGGGACAAGGTGCCGGACACCGTGCGCGCCGACGCGCACCGGCTCTACGGCGAGGTTGGGCGCGCCTTTCAGGCGTACAAGAACGACCACGACACCATGGAGACGATCCGACCCTACGCCAATATGGCGCGGCAGCAGGGCACGTCGCTGCAGCGCGTGCTACAGAACCACGTCGCCATCGAGGAGAAGCTGCGCTCGGATCCGATCGGCGCCTTCGACATCATTACGCACAATCTCAATCTGCACACGCCGGAAGGCCACAAGGTCACGTTCACGGACCTGTGCTGGCACCATCTCAACCAGACGCCAGAGCAAAAGCAGCTCATCCAGACGCGCAATGCCGCGGAGGCGCAGCGCCACCAGATGGCGGCGGCGCAGCAGCGTATTGAAGCTCTTGAAAACGAAAATCGGCGGATGCAGTATGCGCAGCACTTCCACATGACCCGCGGTGCCGTTGATCAGTACGCTGACCGCCACCCCCGGTTCGATGCTTTGGGAGACTTGATCCACCGCGAGATCCTGCTCGGATTTAGCTTGGACGAGGCCTACCGCCGGGCAGAACTGCTCCGGCCAGCGACGGCGGCTCAGACCCGCGACGGGACGACGGCGGCTCAGACCCGCACTCACGACCGATCCATTTCTGGTGCACCGAGCGGGGCCCCTAACGGGGCCGCACGGAATGGCAGGTCGGCACCGGTTTCTCGCAAGGACGCCATCGCGAGCGCAATCAGACACACTCGCGGCGGGTTCTAAACGCAACCCCGTTTCACGTGGAACACTCACATGCCGAACGTTACAACGAACGCCGCCTACCAGCAGATCCTGAGCATGGCGGTCGAGGAGCGCTCCAGCAGCTACCAAGATCTGGTGTCCAACAACAACGCATTGTTGGCCGTCATGCGCCGGAAAGGTCTGTGGAAGACTTACTCGGGCCCGCGCATTCGTGAAACCTTGCAGGTCGGAAAACAAGTCGCGCAATGGTACGCCGGATACGATCAGTTGCTCAACCCGGCGATTGATCTGTTTAACGATGCTTTCTTCGACCCCAAGATGGTCGTTGTCCCGATCATCCTGTCGATGCAGGAGATCCTCAACAACGAGGGCGACAGTCAGCTGATGGACGTGCTCGACAGCTACATGGCTGCCGCGGAGCGTTCCCTCGAAGACACGATGGACGCCGGACTGTACTCGGCGGGCACGGAGAACAACGGCAAGCAGATCACCGGCCTCGCCACGGCCGTCCCCGTCATCACCGACAGCGGCGTCTATGGCGGCATCGACCGGGCCAACGCCACGATCTGGCGCACCAGCACCTACGACGCCAGCGGCGCCGCGGGCAGCATCTCGCTGACGCCGATCGGCACGCAGGTGACCAAGGACACGATCCGTCCGATGCTCAACAAGGTCATGACGGACCGCTCGCGCAACCGCGACTACGCCGACCTGCTGATCATGAGCCCGCAACACTACGCGGCCTATGACGCGGCCACGGTCGCCATCCAGCGCCAGCAGGGCGACACGTCGCTCGGCAAGCTGGGCTTCTCGGCGCTCGAATATATCGGCGGCGGCAAGCGCGCCGAAATCGTGCTCGACGGCGGCATCGGCTCGAACATGCCCGCAGACACGACCTTCGGGCTCAACACCGACAGCCTCCGGTTGCGCTATCACCCGAACCGGAATTTCGATCGCGTCTTCGATGGCGAAGGCCAGATGCCGATCGACAAAGACGCGATCGCGCAATTCATTGGTTGGATGGGAGAATTGACCATGGTCAACCCCCTGTTCAACTGGCGTATGCGCGACAGCAACCCGGCGGCCTAAACAACCGCTACGAGAAACCCGGCGCAGAGCCTCGTCCGCCCGGCGCCGGGTACGACCCGCGGCCACCGCCCCCCAAGCCGCAAGACTACCTCCCCGCGGTGGTCGCGGCCCTTCAACAGGAGAAGCGACCCCATGGCACTACGCGAACCTGACGATAACCTCGTCGTTCTGTTCCGACAGAAGGACTTCAAGAACGAAGCCAAAAGCCTCGCCGAGGGGCGCCCCGTGCACGACGACATCGAGATTTGCGAAATCCGCGTGCCGGGCTCGATCGACGTCAAGGTTTTCCCGGCGACGGAGATTTCCCGCTGGATCACTGACCCGATGACCGGCGCCGACGTGCCCGTCACCTACGCCGAGCGCTTCTCGCGCCAGTACATGCAATTCAAGGCGAAGGCGGCGCAGACCAAGAGCGGCACGCCGCTGGAATACGCGACGTTCCTGACGGCGGCGCGGCGCGCCGAGCTGCGTGCACAGAACGTCTACACCGTCGAACAGCTCGCCGCGATCGAGGGCAATCCGCTGAAGAACTTGGGCCTCGGCGGCCGCGAGATGAAGAACAGCGCGGAGGAGTACCTCGCCGAGAGCAAGGCCGGTGCCCCCACGGCGCAGATGGCGGCCGAACTGGAGGCGCTGCGGGCCCGCAACGCCGTACTGGAAGAAGACTACCGCAGGGCCGCGTCGCAGCGGCCCGCGCCAGCTGCCGCGGCGGCGGCAGACGACGACTACGACGAGATGACCATCGAGCAACTGCGCGAGTACATCACGACCCACACCGGCATCGCGCCGACCGGCTCGATCAGTCACAAGACCCTCAAGCGCATGGCACAGGACATTAAACCCAACAAGGCAGCCTGATGAGCCTTCTCTCGGTGGTGCAGGGCGTGTGTGCGGTTGTCGGCGTCGAAATCCCGCAGTCGGTTACGGCGGGCATCGGCAGCAACCGGACCATGCAGGAGATGCTCGCCCTCGCCACCGAGATGGCGCAGCGTATTGCCTATGATACGCGCGACTGGACGGCGTTGCGCCAGATGTACACGTTCTACGGCGACGGCGTGACGGATCCCGACACCGGCATCGTGACCGCCAAGACGTCGTTCTTCCTGCCGAACAACTACAAGCGCCTGCTGCTCACGTCGAACGTCTGGCGCTCGACGTCGACGCAGCAGCCGATGCGCTTCATCGCGGACCCGGAAGAATGGCTGCAGAACCACCTGTCGCAGCAGTTCGACGCCAACGGCGAGTGGACAATTCTTGCCGACGAGATGCACATCAACCCGCGCATGATGCTCGGCACCTCGGCGACATTCATGTACCTCGACAAAAACTGCATCAACATCGTCAGCGGCGGGCAGGGCGACGCATTCAGCGACGACTTCGATAAATTCCGTCTCGACGAGCGCGTCTTAAAACTCGGCATGATTTACCAATGGAAGGCTAATAAGGGCTCCCCCTACGCCGAGGATATGGGGAATTTTAGCGACGCCTTGGCCAATGTCAGCGGACGCGACGCCCCGGCCCCGATCATCATCGGGCGCTCGCCGATGTCGGCCTACCACAAGACTGCGGGCGTCGGCAGTGACGTCGGCTGGAACTGGCCGCTGACCGGGAGCATGGGCCCGTCATGACCAGCTACGCCGCCTTCCGCCGCCAGCCGGTACAGCAGACGTACGCGCAGAACCTGCAGACGATCATCATTCCGGCGCCGACGCGCGGCATCATTCAGTCCGAGAACGAGTCCTTCATGCAGCCCGGCGGCGCCGTGCTGCAGGACAACTGGCTGCCGACGCTGAAGGGCGTCAAGCTGCGCGGCGGCTACACGCGCCACTGCGAGCTGCCCGAGACGACGCCCGTGATTTCGGCCTTCGAGTACGTCAGCTCCGTCAACGAGCGCATGTTCGCGGCGAACGCCACCAAACTCTACGACGTGACCGGCGCCACGCCGGTCTTGGTCAAGGGCGCGCAGACGTCCGGCAACTACAGCGCCACGCAGTATTCCAACATGGGCGGCGACTTCATGATCGCCGTCAACGACGGCGGCGACCTCCCGCTGCGCACCAAGGACGGCCTCACGTGGATCGTCTGCACGCCGCCCGGCACGCCGGGCACGCCGCTGACGGACGGCGCGCCCGCGATCACCTACCCGACGCTGCCGCCCGGCGTCTCGGCGCAGGGCATGGGACTGGTCTACGTGTGGAAGTACCGCAACCGGTTATTCTTCATTCAACAGAGCTCGATGTCGGCTTGGTATCTCGACATCAACGCCGTCGGCGGCGTGCTGACGGAAATTCCGATGGCGGGCGCGGCCACGCGCGGCGGCAAGCTGCTGTTCGGGGCCACGTGGAGCATCGATGCGGGCGACGGCATCGACGATAAATGTGTTTTCGTCACGGATCTGGGCGACGTCCTGATTTTCACCGGCTCCAATCCCGGCGACATCGCGAACTGGCGACAGGAGGGGCGCTACAGCATCGGCGCCCCGCTCGGTATGAACGCGCACATGGTCTTGGGCGGCGACCTCATGATCATGACGGTCGACGGCATCGTCCCGCTCAGCATCGCCATCACGAAGGACAGCGGCAACCTCGACCTCGCGATGATCACCAAGCCGATCAGGCGGCTGTGGCGCGACGAAGTCGCCCTCAAGGGCGCGTGGCCGTGGACGATGAAGAAGTGGGACGAATTCGGCGGCATTTTTGTTGCGACGCCGGGCGGTACCACGCCGGAGACGAGGCATTGCCTCGGTATCAATAACGCGACGGGCGCGTGGTGCAGGATGACGCTCGACGCGACCTGCTTCCTGCGCATGCGCGCGGACGCGTTCTTCGGGACGCAGGGCGGCATCATCATGCAGGCCGAGCGCGGCGGCACCGACGACGGCCTGCCCTACGTGGCGACGCTGGTTGGCGGCTGGGAAACGTTTCAGGCGAGCTCCGGGCAGGTCGTCTGGCATCAGGCCCGCGCCGTGTTCGTGGCCGGGTTCAAGGAGCCGTTCCGGCCGCAGCTCTCGGCCACGACGGATTTCATCGTCACCATTCCGCCGCCGCTGCCGACGCCGATCGACACCACCGTTCCGATGGACGTCTGGGACGAGGCCGTCTGGGGCCCGCCCGGATCCGAGAATATCCTGCCGGTGCCTCCACTCGACATGGACGCCTACGGGCAATGGGACCAGCCCGGGCCGATGACCCGGCCGATCCGCAACACGATGTGGGTTTCGATCGGCAAAAGCGGTTTCGCGCACGCGCCGATCGTGCAGATCCAGATCGCCCAGCACGCCAAGCCCGACGTCGAACTGATTGCGATACACACCACGCAGGAACGCGGCGGTGTGAACGTTTAAGGGGAGTGAACCCATGGCACGCAATTTCTACAACTCCGGCAGCGCGTCCGACGACGCCGTCAACGCGCAGCGCGACTTGATCGCGCGGTTACTGGCGGCGCAGGCGGCGGGCCTTTCGCTCGAACAGTACGACGGCGGCGCCCCCGGGCTGGGGCAGCAGATCGACGAAGTGTCGTCGGATCCCGACGCCCCCAGTCCCAACAGCGTCGTGGAGCAGGGCTTCACGTCGAACATTAACGACCCCAGCTCCACGCCCGCCGGATACGTGGCGGCTGGCTGGGAGGCGCAGAACGATCCCGGCTATTCGAGCCAAGGCCGGACCACGGCCGAGACGCAGGCGCAGACAGCGATCACTGACGCGATGGGCAACCTCCAGTCGCCCGCCGCATTCAATGCGCCGGGCACGCCAAGCGCATTCGGAGCGGCGATCGCGAACGCGGCAAATCAGGGCTGGGGCGGCGTGCTGTCTGCCATCTCCGGCCTGCCCGGCGCTCTCTCTGGCCTGCCGGGCTTCGGCACGCCGACCGGCACGCCGACCGGCACACCGACCGGCACGCCAGCCGCGCCGTCGCCGTCCCCCGGCTACACCAGCGATCCCGGCAACAGCCCCGGCTTCGGTCTCGGCGAGACCGGCATCGGCATGGGCTTCGGCGGCGCCACGGGCGACGGCACGTCCGGCAGCACGGCCGCCAGCGATGCGTCCGGTATCGGCACGTCCGGCAACAGCACCGGCATCTCCGGCGGCCCCGGTGGCAGTGGCGAGGGCGGCGCGAATACCGGTGAGGGCGGCGGAGGCGGCGGAGGCGCAGGCGCAGGCAAATGACGCTTCGGTACGTCTACGATCGGGACGCGGACGTGGCGCGCTTCGTGGCGTCGCTGATCCCGCACGTCGACCCGCGCGGCTTCCCCGATAACGTGCGCGGACTGGGCGTCGTCGACGCGGACGGGCGCGCCGTCGCCGGTATCGTTTACTACAACTGGAACATGGCCGCGGGCACGATCGAGATGGCGGCGGCGGCACGTCCCGGCGCGTTCTGGTTCTCGCGCGAGACGATCCAGCGCGCCTTCGCTTTCGTGTTTCCGACCTGCCAGATGGTGAAAATGCAGGTGCTGGCCGACAACGAGATCCTGCTGGCCCAGCTCGCCAAGTTTGGGTTTGCTTTTGTGCCGGTCCGGCGCCTTTATGGTCGCGACCGCGACGGCGTCATCGCCACCTACACGGACGATGACTGGGCCGCGAGCCGCTACAATCGACCCACCGCCATCCAGCAGAAGGACGCCGCCTAATGGCCTATCCGCAGCAGGCGCCCCCGATGACGCCGAGCCCGATGGCGGGCATGTCCGGCGCGACCCCGCCGCAGCCGAGCTCGCGCAACGACATCACGGCGGCGCTGATGAACCAGCAATTCCCGCCGCCGCAGCCGCCGCCATTGCCGCCGATCCCGCAGATGCCGCCCCTCCCCATGGGAGGCGCAGCGGCGCCCGGCGGGGCTCCACCGGGAGGCGGAATGCCGCCGCCCGGTGGAATGCCGCCCGCTGGGGCTGGCGCACCAGCGGGCGGCCTCGTGCCGCCGCCGGGCGGTATGCCGCCGAGCGCAATTCCCGGCGCCATTGCGACGCCGCCGACGCCGTTCACACCACCCGGACAGGGCTCACCTTACGGCTAGGAGATAACCCATGGCATGGCCGTTCCCCGACCCGCCGCAGCCGCCCAACCCGATCCTGACGTCGGGCCTGCAGACCGCGCAGAACATCGGCACGGCTGTCACCGGCTCGTACCTGAACAACGTCAACCAGAACACGCCGACCGGGAGCGTGTCGTGGGATACGACGTCGCGCGCGCCCTACACTTACGTCGACCCGGCCACGCAGGTGCCATACTCGATCCCGCAGTGGACGGCGACGCAGACGCTGTCGCCTTCCGGGCAGCAGATCCAAAACTACAACGACCAGACCAGCATCAACCTCGCGCAGCAGGGCCAGCAGTCGAGCCAGCGGCTTGGGGACCTGCTGAACACGTCGTTCAATCCCTACGACGACCCGGGCTCGCCCGGGGCCGCGCCAATGGACTGGCTGCATCAGATACCACCGGCACAGAGAACCTTCGGCGACGTTGGCGGGCAGCAGCGCAGCCTCGGCGGCTACGCGGGCCAGCAGACCGGCTTCGGCGACGTCGGGAACCAGCAATATGGCTTTGCGGATGCCGGGCCCGTGCAGCGCGAGCTCGGCTACACGGGCGACATCACGCGCAGCTACGGCCCGGCCGACAACTTCAGCGCCGACCGCCAGCGCGTCGAGAATGCGCTGTTCCAGCGCATGGACCCGCAGCTGCAACAAGACCGCCAGCGGCTGCGCCAGCAGCTCGCCGACCAAGGCATCCAGTACGGCTCGAAGGCCTACAACGACGCGATCGCCAATGCCGACCGGCAGACCACGGACGCGCGTCTCGCCGTCACGGCGCAGGGTGGCGCTGAGCAGCAGCGCATGAACGACATGGCGGCGCAGCGGGCCGGGTTCGAGAATGCCGCGCAGCGGCAGGCCTTCGAGCAGGAGGCGCAGCGCGGCCAGTTCAAGAACCAGACTGAGCAGCAGGTGTTCAACCAGCTGCAGGCGCGTGGCGTCTTCGCCAACACCGCGCAGGAGGCCGCCTTCAAGCAGGCGCAGGCGCGCGGCGCCTTCGCCAATCAGGCGCAGATGGAGCAGTTCCAGAAAGACCTGCAGGCGGGCAACTTCGCCAATGAGGCGCAGAAGAACGCCTTCACGCAGGAGGCGACGCGCGGCCAGTTTAGCAATGCCGCCCTTGCGCAGACCCTCGCGCTCAACAAGACGGCCTTCGACGCGCAGAACGCCCTGCGCGGGCAGTACGCACAGGAGCAATACGCGCTGCGGGCGCAGCCACTCAACGAAATCACGGCGCTGCAGTCGGGCTCTCAGGTGCAGCAGCCGAGCTTCGTCGGCACCAACCAGCAGCAGATTGCCAACACGGACATTGCCGGGATCATCAACAACAATTTCAGCCAGAACCTCGACATCTACAAGCAGAACAGCTCGAACCTGAACAACATCATCGGGGGACTGTTCGGCGTGGCCGGAAACGCGGCGCGTGCGTCCGACCGGCGCGTCAAGAAGAACATCGCCAAGCTCGGCAACGTCTACATGGCGGACCGCCACGACGCGCCGAAAAAGCTGCCGATCTACAGCTACGAGTACAAGGGCAGCGACGCGCCGCAAATCGGCCCGATGGCGCAGGACGTCGAGCGCATCGACCCGCAGGCCGTGACGACCATGGGCGGCGTCAAACACATCTACCCGCGTCGCGTTATGGGCGACATACTGAAGGTGGCATGACATGGCTGACACCGAAGAAACAACGGCCGCACGACCCGCAAGCGGCATCCTTGACCCGACTGCTCTGTCGTTTGTTTTTGGCGGTAACACTAACCTCACGCTGGAGGAGATCCAGCGCCGCCGCGCCATCGCGGCAGCCCTCGCGTCGCGACAGAAGGGCTACCCCAAGACAATCGGCGAGGGGATGACCTACGCGGCCGAGGCCTTCGCGGACGCCGCGGAGGCGCGGCGTCTCGCCGCCGCCGAGAAAGACTACAACGCGCGCTTCAACACGGACGCCTCCAAGCTCGTGCCGGGCGGCGCCCCGGCGCCAGCGGCGCCCGCGGCCCGGCCAGCCGCGGCGGCGCCCGGAGGCGGCGACCTCGTCAGCTCGGTCGTCTCGATGTTCACGGGAGGCGGGGCGCGGCCCGCCGTAAACCCTACAGTGGCGGGGGCAGTCCCTTCGACGCCTCCGCCAATCGCCAGCCCGAACGCGACATCGCCAATCCCAGCTGGCCCTACAACTGACGTCTCGGCCGGTGGCGGTGGCGCCGGAGAGACCGTCGTCGACGGCCCGAACCCGCCGACGCCCACCGACATTCGCCCGGTGATGATGGCGCAGGCGCGCCGCCCCGCCGCGGGGGCTCCCGCTGCGGGCCCTCCCGCCGCGCCCGTGCAGCCGCCCGCCGCCGTGGGCGGCGCGCTCGCGCCAGTCATCCCGCCAGAGCAGCCGATGCCGGGCCTGTCCACGCGCGACGAGACCATGACGCCGAGCGAGATGAAGGCGTGGGAGCTGATGCGCAAGTATCCCAACGACCCGCGCGCCAAGGAAATCTTCACGCGCCAGCACGAGCTCGGCAAGGCCGCGCGCGACGCGGAATGGGAGCGCAAGAAGCGCGAGGACGACGTCAGGATCGACATCTGGAAGCAGCAGCAGAAGGACCGCGCCGACGCACTCCGCAACCAGCCGAAGACGACGCAGGATCTGCAGAAGGGCGCGAGCGAGGTTACCGAGGCGCAGGAGAAGGAGCGCATCAGGCTGACGTATGGCAGCCTTCCCGCGCCGGTCGCGAAGACACTCGACGAGAGCAAGGACACGGCCAACCTGTCCGTGCGGACACTCGATGCCATCAACAACGCGCGCATCGCGCGCGAGCACGCCGTGTCCGGCATCGGCGCCGACGCCAAGCTGCTCTGGTACCGCGCCCGCGCGGCGACGGGCAACCCGGAGGCCAGCCGCATCGTGCAGGCGAGCGAGACCTACCGCACCAATCTGGTCCCGATCATGCAGCAGATGCTCAAGAGCCTCGCCGGTAAGGACGTCTCGACCAAGGAGATGGAATTTATCAAGTCTGTCTCGGGCGCGGACCTGAGTTTGAACGCCGACAGCGCCGAGCGTATGATGGCGATCGCCGAGCGCTTCGCGCGTCAGGACCTCAAGAGCCACAAGGACACGGTTGAAACGATGCTGTCGGGACAGCCCGCGTCGGCGCTCCCGATCCTGCGCAAGAGCTACGAAATTCGTGAGCCGATGCCGGGCACGCCGCTGGAGAATACCCGCCCGGCCGAGGACAAGCCCGCGGCGAAGCGCTACCGCGAGGGCGACATTGCGCGCGGCAGGCCGGGCCAGCCGGATCTGGTCTTCCGCGACGGGAAGTGGAGGCCGCTGTAATGGCCGACGACGACCTGCCTCCCGGCTACGCAGTCGACGCGGGCGACCTTCCGCCCGGCTACACGGCCGTGTCGAAGCCGCGCACGTGGTACGACACGGTGCAGGGCGTGACGCAGGCCGTGCGTGAAGGCATTCCCGGCGTGCAGAGCATCGTGCGCGGCGCACCGGTCGCCGGGCCGCTGATCGACAAGGCGACCACCTACGGGCTCGCGGGCGGCGAAAGTCTGGCGACGGGCAAGCCCGTCGCCGACATTGCGGGCCGCTACGAGGCCGAGAACGAGCGCGTCCGCGCCGAGCACCCGATCGCCAATGCCGTCGGCGAGACGGCGGGCAGCATCCTATCCACCGTGTCCGTCGCGCGGGCCCTCCCGGCCCTGTTCGGCGGCGCCAGAGTGCTGGGGCAGACGGCGGCGGGTTCGGTACTCGGCGGCACCGACGCGGCCGTGCGCTCGGGCGGCGACCCCGACGCCGTCAAGGTCGGCGCCCTGATCGGCGGCGCCGCGCCCGTCATCGGCAGCATCCTCGCGCCGATCGGGCAGGGCCTTGCGTCGGGCGCCCGCGCGATCGCGGACCGCACGCCCGGCGTGCGCAACGTCATCGCGCGCAAAGTCGCGCCACCACCCAATCAGGAAATCTTCGACGCCGCCGAGACCGGCTACCAGACACTCAGCCGCGGCGGCGTGGGTTACTCGCGGCCGCACCTCGACGACCTCAACACCCTGATCCGGCACGACCTGCACAGCGGCTCCGTCTCGACGCCGCGCAGCAGTGCGCAGACGCGCGCTATCCTCGACGACAATTTCGCCAACCTGCCGCCCAATCCGTCGAGCCTGCACACCACGCGCAAAGAGCTGCAGGCCGTCATCAACACGCACGGACCCGCCAGCCCGGAAGGGCGCAGCGCACTCATCGCCAAGAACCACATCGATAATTTCCTCGAAGCGCCACCGCCGAATGCGATCACGGGCGGGGCCTTCGACGCGCGCACGGTCGGCGCGCGGCTGCGCGAGGCGAACGCCAACTACCGCGCCGCCATGACCGACCGCGAGCTGCGCGAGAAGATCGCCAAGGGGCTGGTCGACGCCGAGGGGCAGGCGATCCCGTTTCTGGCCGAAGGACAACGCACGCGTCAGGCCGTCGGGCAGCTGCGCAAGGATACCAACGCGGGCCGGTTCCGGCTGCCGAACGAGAACGAGGCCCTGCGCGACGTCAGCCGCAGCGGCTCGATCGGCGAGAGCGTCCTGCGCGGTCTTTCTCACATTACTGGCTCGGGCCGCTTCGGCGCGCCGCTGTCGACGGCGGGCGCCGCGCTGGGGCTGGGCAGCACCGTACTGCCTCCGGCGGCTCTACTGGCGGGTGGCCTCGGGGCGAGCCTCGGGGCGAGCGCCGCGACGACGGGACTGACGCGCCGCGCCGTCGAGAACGCCAGCAACACGATCCGCGCCAATGCACCCTACGCGCAGGCGCAGATGCGCCGTCAGGTCTACCAGCGACCGATCGCCGGGGCGCCGCACATTCCATGGAAGCCGTCGATCGGCGCGCGGGCGCACCGCGACGAAATCTCCCGCCTGCTTGCGCTGCAGGCGCAACGCGAACTCACGGAGCGATGACATGCCGCGCGACGGTGCAGGTGATTTCACCAAGCTCTATCCCGACGTCGTCACGGGGACGACGATTTCGAGCAGCGTACACAACGGCACGATCAACGACTTCGTGACTGACGCCAACACGGTGCGGCCGATCAAGTACGGCGGCACGGGCGGGAATAGCCCGTCGACGGCTCGCGCCAATCTGCAAGCCGAAGTGTCGGGCGTTCAGGTCACCAACTACGACACGCACCCATTCGAGCCGGGGTCGTTCTGGTCAGACGGCAGCGCCACGGCCGGGCCTGTGGCTAGCTCATATGTGTCTGGCATCTGTCACTGGCTCAACAGTGGCGCGATGCTGCTGGAAGCCTACGTCTACGGTGGCCCGGCCTTTGGCACCACTTGGCGTCGGTGGAAGTGGACAACGTGGGGCGCGTGGGAGCAAGTCACCAATCCCAACGACAAGGTCAGCAAGACCGGCGACACGATGTCGGGACCGCTGACTGTTTATGTACCCGGCAATCAGTTTGGCGGCGCGGGCGGCAACGCCACGACGCCGACGACAGCAAACACCAACATCCTGTTCTACAACAACGGCTCAGATAATTGGGCCGGGATGGGATCGGACACCGGTGGCAATATTTATGCTGTCGCCGGGATTGGCGTGCCAGCGACCCGCATGTTCATCAGCAACGCTGGCAATGTCGGCATCGGCACTTTGGCTCCGACGCGCAAGCTTGAGGTTGGTGGCGTCATTCAGGTCACCGAGAATGCGGCCCTCACCGGCATCAGCTTGAAGAACACCGCTGCGGGCGGGCGCGACATTCAACTGTTGGCGGGAGCGAACGGTACTGGTGTTGAAGGTGGGTTCGTCATCCACGACAACTCAGCAGGCATTACTCGCCTCAGTATCTACAATACTGGCGCAGTAACGTTGCACGGCCCGTCTTTGTCTCTTTCTGGCGATGCCATCAAAACAGACTTCTTCATTAACACACAGCGAGGCGGGGCGCGTAATTATGGGTTCCGCGCTAATCATGCTGTTGTTGGTGACCTTATTTTAGCGCAAGGGGCTTCTTCCGGCACTGATCCTTTCGGCGGAAATACAATATTTCAGGTAGTGCCGGGGCCGCAGTTTAATTTTCAAGTTCTGGTCAATGTTCAAGCTGGGGTAGCGTCCTCGTCGCCAACGACCGGCGCACTCGTTGTTGCCGGTGGCGTCGGTGTCGGCGGCGACTTGCGGGTTGGCGGACAGATCACCTCTTATGGCGGAGATATCATCCACTTTTTGGCGTCTGGCACCACCCATGGCGTCCGCATAGGAACCAATTCCGGCGGAGGCTATATCGAGGGTGTTGATGCATCCGGCGGAGCGTCCTATGCGCCGCTGAACATTGGCGGCTCACAGGTGAATGTGTCCGCCAACACTACGTTTGCTGGCATGGTGTCAGTAATCGGTCTGCTGACAGCCAGCGGCGGCGTGACGATGCCGGTTGGTTTCACCTCAAACGGCGCATCAACCATTATCGGCAGCACCGGCAACATCTCTAGTGCTTCGCCGGGACACAAGCTGGAGATACAGGCTGCTTCACCCAACGCCGCATACTTGGCCTTCCATCGGTCTGGTGCCTACGCCACGTTGTTTGGCCTCGACGGCGACAACGTCCTTCGATACGGCGGCTGGAGCATGGGCGCGGTCGCACACACCGTCTGGCACGACGGTGTCGCGCCGGGCAACGGCGCTTATCAAAAGTTTGCCTCCAGCAACATAATGTTCGTGTGGGGCACGACCGGTACCGGTGGCGACCGGCGCATAAACTTCCCCGTCGCGTTCCCCAGCGTGTGCATGTGTGTCGTCACCACGTCGCGATACGCCAATCCGGGGAACCAGATGCACACGGCATCTGCCGTTGTGGCGGATGCTGCCGGGTTCAACATCTATCCGCGCTACGTGGAGAGTGGTGTTGCAGTCTCCGGTGCTGACTTCAGCTTTTTGGCGTGGGGGTATTGATGACCGACGACATCGACACACAGAAGATCACGCCGGATGCGCCAATTGGCGTAGCGGAGCCGCTGACGTTTTTCGGCACGTTCACACCAGAGGGCGTGCCGACCGGGTTCTGGAACACGGAAATTTTTCCGTCAAAGGACGGCGAGCGCAACAGCGGCATTCCGCCTGAAGCTATCGAGATCAGCGAGGAGGCGTGGAAGGCGCTGATCGCCGCGCCTGACAGGGCGCGCTATATCGATGGCGTCGTGACCTACGTCGATCCGCCGCCGATAGTGCAGCCGCTGAAGTCACCGCTGGAGGAGCGCCTCGACAAGATCGAGGCCACGCTGGCCAAGCTGGCAAAACGGTAAAGGAGCAAACGCATGTCACTCACCGCATGGCGCTTTCAGTCGGACATCACGCCCGGCGATAACGATCCTGATGTCACCGTATTCCTCGGTGACACCTACACCAACGACACGACCGGCGAGAAAACCGTCTATCACGACACGTCGAACCCGGCAGTTGTGAAGCTGTCGGCGCTGAACTCATTCCTCGTCAACCCCACCCGGCCAGAAGGCCAGAAAGGCGGCACCATGGGCGTGCCGGTGAAACCATGAACCAAGAAGACGCACGCGCATTTATCGTCGCACTCAACACCATGCAGCCCTACGTGCCGCCGATGCATTTCGCGCAGGTGACCCAAAACCCGATGATCAAGATCATCGAGCAGATCGCGAACGGCGCAGCGCTCAAGCCGAAGACGGTCGAGAACGAAGCGCAGCACGGGTGACATGCGTGTGGCCATCTCACTCGCGGCATTCGTGGCGTCCATCGCAATGGCGCTCACGATGATGTTGGCGCGGGCCGAGGTGGCCACGACGATCTGTATGGATCCCGCCACGCGCGAGCGGGCGCGTGAGATTATCATCGACGGCATCGAGCAGGGGCTAAAGCAGCACACGGTGCATGTCTACGACGTGTGGCTCAAGGACCCGAGCGACCAACCCAAGCGGGCGCGGCAAGGCATGAACATCGGCGTCAACGCTTATAACCGTGCACGCAATGCCGCGCTGGTCTGGATGCCGCCGACGTGTCAGGAGCCGCCATGACTGATCCCGTCGTCGACCTGAGCCACTGGAACGAGGGCGTGGACTTCGCCAAGCTGAAGGCGGCGGGCGTTACCGGCGTGATCCACAAATGCACCGAGAGCACCGGGTACGTGGACCCGACCTATATGAAGCGGCGCGGGCAGGCCGAGGCGGCAGGCCTGCTGTGGGGCGCGTACCATTTCCTGCGGCCGGTCGATGCGTACAAGCAGGCGCGCTGGTTCGTGCAGAACGTCGGCAATCACAACGGGGTGCTGCTTGCGGCCGATCACGAGGACACCAGCGTTACGCTCAACGACCTGAAAGAATTTCTCGGCATCGTCGAGGAGATGACCGGGCAGAAGGCCGTCGTCTACAGCGGGCATGTGATCAAGGCGCAGGTCACCGGCCACGATGACTTCCTCGCGAGGCATCGACTGTGGCTCGCGCAGTACACACAGGGCGAACCGTCATGGCCGACCGCGACGTGGCCTGAGTGGTGGCTGTGGCAGTACACCGACCAAGGTTCGGTCTCAGGCGTCTCAGGCAACGTCGATTGCAACAGGTACATTAACGCTGCCGACGACGAGCTGCTCGCGCTCGAATGGTGCGGCCTCGACGTCAAGCCAATGCCTGACCCCGCGAGACGGTTGGTCACCGTCAACATCACAGCACCTGACGATGTCGACGTGCAGATCGTCGTCAACGGCGAGGAGATCTAACAATGTCGATGGGATTGATATTCTGGATACTCATGCTGCTGTGGCTGGTCTTCGGCTTCTGGTCGAGCTGGCCGGGCATTTCGCAGGGCCAGTGGCAGCCGGTCGGCGGCAACTTGATGCTGTTCATCCTGCTGCTGTTGCTCGGCTGGGCGGCCTTCGGCGCACCGATCAGATGAAAAAACCCCCGGCTCGCGCCGGGGGTTCTTCGTTTATCCGAATATCGCCTTCAGGGCGTCGCGCCCCTCCAGAGGCATACGCTTGGTGTCGCCGCGCTGCTTCGCCTTCATCTTGTCGATACGGTTGCGCGACTTGATCTTGCGCCGCTCCTCGTTCTCGGCCGCGATCGAGGCGGCGACAGGATCGAGCTTCGTGCGCCGCAGGAAGTCCGGCATCTCGTCATCGAACACCGCGGCGGGCGGTGGCGGTGGAGCGGGTGGCGCGATGACGGCCGGGGACCGCGCTGGCGCGGCTGCCATTCGCTTCTCGGCGCGGCCGATCGCTTTCGTTAGCTTTTCGATCTTGGCGACGAGCCTGACCAGTCTCGTAATCGTCCCGTCGCGTAGATCGAGGTTCCGATCAAGCTGCGCACGTAGTTGTGCGAGCCGCTTCTGCTGTAGTAGCGTCATGTCTCTTTCTCCGATTTGGTTGTCAAACAGCCTGCGTTGGTGTTGTCGCACCAACGCAGGAACACCATAGCACATCGACTTTTTCAAAAACGCCAAAAGTGCCCATTTACCAGCCACTTCTTGCATTTTCGTCAATGATGTCAATGTAACAAAATGTGATTAGGTGCTGCGGCACAGGCACTTCCTGCATTTTCAAACACAGCAACTTCGACCACATTTGCAAGGCTTGCCGCACCGGCCCGGCTTTGGTAATCTGCCCGGGCTCCAAGTTGGTGTTGGAAGTTGGTCGCGTTGTCAGCGTAGAAATGCCCGCGGGAAGCGAAAGCCCCGCGGGCATTTTTCCGTTCAGGTCTTTGTCAGGCGCCAGTACCCGTAGACGCAGCGCGTGCCTCCGCGCGTCGAGTCGTGGGTGTCGTGCAGCACGCCGCCGATCACGGCGGCGTAGTGCCTGCTCACCTTGACGACCAGCCGCCCCGGCGGCAGCTCGCCGTCGCGCAGGTGCACGCGGCAGCCGCTGCCGATGCTCATGGTCGCCGTCCAGACGAACCCCAGACTGCGCATGTAGCGCTTGAACAGCACGCTGCCGGTGTAGATCCCGCGATCGGCCGTGAACTGCCCAACCGTTGGCTTGCGCCGCGGCGTCTTGCGCATCTTGGCGTTGACCGCCGAGACCTCGCGGTGGATCCGGGCGTAGGGCTTCCCGGTCGCGATCGCGATCGCGCGGGTGACGCAGTCGCCGCCCTTGGTGTCGAACCCGGCGGCCCTGCGGCCGCCGTCACTAATGACGATTTCCATGGCGCTCCCCCGTCAGTACCGCCATGAAATTGCAGCCACGTTTGCGAATGTCGGTCACGGCATCGCAGTTGTCGCAGGTACCGGACGTGTGGAACACGTTGGGCTCGTCCATACCCAACCGCCGACCGCACCCGGCGCAGGTGAACTTCTGGTAGACCGTGGCGCCCTCGCGGATCTTGGCGCTGGCGTTCTTCACGACGTCGTCGAACGGATAGTCGAGGGATTTGCGCATCACGCGACCACCGTGCAGTCGCTGAGGATGACGCGCACCGTCTTGCCGGACTTGTCCAGCTTGACGTGAGCGATTTCGCACCACGGCGCGCGGGTGACGTCATCGGGGCGGGGCTTGTTGACGACCTTGACGACATCGCCGAAGCGATCGCCCATCATCCAGCGGTCGGTATAGGCGGGGATCTGTACACGCATGTGAAGGCTCCTGTGTTGGTAGAAACAGACTAGGCCAAACTGACCTAGTCTGTCAACGCCTATTTTTGCTCTCGGGGATTTTCTCGAAGTATTTGCAGGCGAGCCATTCCTTTGCGACGTTCGGCCCGTGCCTGCCGGTCAGGCGAAAGAACGCCTGACACTCGCTGGTGCGGCGCGAGACGACGTCGCCGTTGCGCTGCTCGACCTTGCGCCAGCCGCCGCGGTGCAGACAGCTGCCGCAGGTGTAACCGGCGGGCCCGGTGCCGGAGAAGAACGCCATGCCGGGCTTGGCGGTGGCGCGGTCGGGCACGCCGGGGATCTTGGTCATGGGCATCATGGCCACACCTGCAGGTGTGCCGCGACGATGGCGCCGATGATCAGTACGGCGATGCCCTCTCCGGCGGCCGCGATCAGGAGGCTTTTCATTCGGGCCTCCCGGCGATCGTGCTGATGATGCAGAGGTGGATGAGGCCGATCAGCAGGGCGACGACGAGACCCCAAGCGATAGCCGAAAGAACCAGCATGTGTGTCCTCCTGTTTGCTGTTTGAAAATTATGCGCTGCGTGACTTGACGCGTCAATAGCTTTTTGCCTATTGTGGTTAAGCGACCAGCCAACGGAGAGCGACATGGGCTGTGACGACAGCTAAACGCGGAGGAGATTGAATGCCGCTTCGCAAACAAGATCGCGCTGACGACGGACGCTACACGTTCGACGGCAAGCTAGACCGCATATGTGTCTGCGGTCACACGCTCGCGCACCACGCAGCGGCGGCACCTCACGAGTGTTTCGTGAGCACCTATTCGCATAGCGACCCCAACCGGGCCGAGTGCGATTGCCCCAAGTTTCGGCCATCGCGGCGCAAATCTGTAACCGCAGGCGAGCAACCGACAGCTAAACGCGGAGGGGGGGGGCAATGACTGATTCCGCGAAGCGGAATGAAATCGCACGGATGGCTTGCAAAGCTTTTCAGCCGCGCCTCGTTGATACCCCCTGCGTTTATCCTAATTGTGCCTGCAAGGGTCCGAGTGAGGTTGCTGATTATGTCCTTTCCCTCTTGCGAAAAATCGCACTAGAGGCAGCAGCCGAAGCTACCAGCGCGGCAGCGTTGTCCGCAGGCGAGCAACCGACAGCGAAGGGCGGTCAGTGATGCCAAGTCCGACAGACGAAGAATGGAACAAGGCTGTTGATTGTGCCGCGTCACAATTCGAGAGCTATTGGCACAACGACGAACTGAAAACTCCTCAACAGCGTCGGGCCGCTATTGACGATGCCCTGCAACATGCGTGGGGACTTCTCTCGTTAACGACAGCGAAGGGCGGTTAGTGATGCCAATGGACTACAGCCGAGCACAAACCGCCATAGCAATGGCGAAGGTTGACGCATGGTCGATGCGTTCGTTCTTAGAAAACCGTTCGCGGCAGCTTCGTCGCGAAGCCGACGAGATCGATCACATGCTGGAAACTGCGACCAACGAAGTCGACAGTTGGTACGACTGCATCAAGCGCGAGAGCGATCAAGAGCGCCGCGCATCCGTGACCGCAGGAGAGCGCGATGTGTGAGCGATGCGAAGACTTGATCGAGGCGCTGCAACGCATTGTGCAGTGGGCCGACGCCTATCCGATCGACATCTTCCATGAGCCGAACGCGGATGAGTGCCATCGCGCGCACAAGCTGCTGACGGCCAACGGCATGACGCTGGATGCCTTCAGCGCCAGCATGGGGCGGCACTGTCTCAAAGGGGTCGGAGATATAGCGCGCGCGGCTTTAACCACGGGCGAACAAACCGCAGGAGAGCGCGATGGTTGATTGGCACGACATTGGCGACCGAGCAATGCCAACCGACCGCGATGTTCTGGCGACGGCAGAGGTTGCGCCGGGCCGGTGGATAATCGCTCAAGTAAAGCGATGCCAAGGCATCACTTGGGATTGGTCGTGGACGCGACCGCCGACGCATTGGGCCGAGCTACCAAAGCCGCCAGCATTACCCCACGGAAACAAAAATGTCTGACATCGCCGACCGTATGCGGACGTGCGCGGCGTATCTGCTGACGACACAGCTGATGCGCGACTACGACGCCGTGAAGGATGCCGCCGATCTGCTGATCGAGGCGAGCAATGCGCTGGAGGCCGCGCCCATGCCGCTGTTCGAGCAGATGGCGCTCGCCGATCCGAAGTCGCCGCCGGATCTGCCGCCCCCGCCCTCGCAGGGCACGTGGGTCGCACCCGGCGACGCGCTGCCGACGTGGCCACGCACGCCCAGACCACGCAATGAGTGGGCCTGCCCGAAGTGCGACAGCCGCACCATCAAGGGCGTCGTCCGCCACGGCAATAGTCTGAACGTCGTCTGCCCGGTCTGCTCGCACCAATGGCCCTACAAAGCAAAGGAGACACCATGAAAGTCCAGATAACGGCCGCGATGTTCGACGACCCGCACCCGAACAACGCGCACATTCCCGGCGTGGAATACAGCCCGAAGTATCGCTGCGTGTTCGTGCCGACCAAGACCGGCCTGAGCGCGGCCGACATCGGCGACTGGATCGTGCGCGTGGAGGACGGCTCGCTCGCCGTCGTCAGAAACGACGATGGCAATGACGCCGCGTGAAACAGAGCTGACGGACGCACTATGCCAAGGACTGTCAAACAAGCAGATCGGCGCGCGCCTCGGGCTCACCGAGGGCACCGTCAAGGCGATGCTGCACGCCCTCTACAACAAGACCGGTGCGCGCAATCGCACCGAACTGGCCCTCATGACGGCGAAGAAACAATATGAAGCACCATCCGGCCGTTAAGCAGCTGCTCAGCGACATCGAGCGGTACCTCGTTTCGACCGGCGTCGAGCCGACCGTATTCGGCCGCCACGCCGTGCGTGACGGCAACTTCATTCAGCGTCTGCGCGGCGGCCGCACGCCGCGGCTGCAGACGATCGACCGCGTGCGCGCCTACATGGAAAAAGGGAAACCACGATAATGCCCATCAACCAAGACACCGTCTGGACCGACGAGATGATCAAGCGCCTGCGTCAGCTGCACGCCAGCGGCATGAATTCGTTCGAGGCGATCGCGGCGGCGCTGCGCGCCGAATTCAAGGTCCACCTGACCAAGAACGCCTGCATCGGGAAGGGGCGCCGCCTCGGCCTGCAGAAGCGGCGCCCGAGCTATCAGGTGCTCGGCTACGTCAAGAAAACGCGCAAGCGCACCCCGAGCAAACCTGCCGCGCCGCGGCGCGAGGCGCCGCAGGAGCAGATCCCGGCCGTGCTGCCGCGCTGGCCGGTCGCGCTGCCGCGCTGTCCGGCCAAGCACGTCACGATCTACCAGCTGGAGCCGTCGATGTGCCGCTACCCGTTCGGCGACGACGGGCCCCCGTATGTCTACTGCGGCAGGAAGGCCGTGCGCGGGAGCTGGTGCGCCGAGCACCTCGACGTGGTGTCGCAGTAATGGCCGCCACCGTGTCGGCGGCGGCCTTTCGCCGTAGCGTTACGAGCGAGCGCCAGCTGCAGGCGGCCGTACTGAATTGCATCAAGCTGCGCGCCTTTCGCACCGTGTACGCCTTCGCCATCCCGAACGAGGCCAAGCGCTCGCCGCAGCTCGCCGCGCGCATGATCAAGCAGGGCCTGCGCCCCGGCGTCGCGGATCTTTGCATCATGCAGACGGGCGGACGCACGGGCTGGCTCGAACTCAAGAGCGCCAAGGGCAAGCAGTCGCCCGCGCAAAAGCACTTCCAGAATATCTGCAGCACGCTCGGGCATCGTTACGCGGTGGCGCACACGCTCGACGAGGCGCTCGACACATTGAAACAATGGGGAGCCCTATGATCGACTATCCGCATCACTCGCCTTCGCGACTGAACCTGTACTGCGCCGAGCCCGCGATGTTCGTGCTGGAGTACGTGCTGGGCGAGCGCCAGCTGGTCGGCCCGCCCGCGCACCGCGGCTCCGCCGTCGAGGACGCGATTACACACGGCCTCAACAATGCCGAGGCCCCGCTGTCCGAGTGCGTCGCCATCGCGATGACGGTGTACGACAACAAGACGGCGCTGTCGGCCGACGCGCGCCGCGCCAAATACCGCGACGGCATTCCCGACATGGTGAGCGCGGCGTTGGGCGAACTGCGCGCGTACGGCAAGCCGACCAGCACGCAGGGCCTGATCGAATGGAAACCGAACGGGCTGAAATTCCCGATAATAGGGTATTATGACTATCGCTGGGATAATCATGGCGTCATCGCCGACCTTAAAACCACCGAAAAAATGCCGTCCAGCATCAAGATACCGCACGCGCGGCAGGTGGCACTATATGCAGCGTCCGACAACGTCGACGCACGCTTGATCTATGTCACGCCGAAAAAAATCGAGCCCTACGTGCTTGAGAATGTATTCGCGCATCGCAATGCGCTGCTGCGCATCGCGCAGACGGTTGAAAGATTTCTTGCGCTGAGCGATGATCCGCAGGTGCTGGTGTCTCTCGTCGTCCCCGACCTCGATAGTTTTTACTGGAAAGATCCAGCGATGCGCCAGCGCGCCTTCGAGATTTGGGGCGTCTAACCAATTCCGGGGAAGCCGGACTGGCAACGCCGCAGGCCTGATTGCGGCACTTTTGGAGATGTACATGTCGACCTTTGGATTTACCGTCAAGCAGCCCGGCACTGGTGGAGACTGGCTCGGTATCATCAAGTACGACGCCCGCGCCGGACGCATGTTCCGCGTCGATCGCGTGCCCGACACGACCGGCAACGCCATCTCGCAGAGCGCCGACATCACGGCCTCGTTCAAGGCCCTGCTCGACTGCGAGAACGTCTACGTGGGCTGGATCGAATTCCAGCCCGGCATGGCGCCGAGCATGGCGCTGGCGCCGCGCAATGACCCCGACCACCCGTTCCCGACCGCGCCGAGCACGAACCACCGGCAGGGCGTGCGCGTGCTGGTCAAGCTCTCGGGCGACTGCGCGCAGGGCACTCCGGCCGTGCGCGAGCTGGCGGGCACGTCCATCTCGCTGCTCGGGGCGCTGGAGAAGGTGGTCGCCGAGTACGATCGCCAGAAGGGCGCGAACCCGGGCAAGCTGCCGGTGATCGTGCTCGACGGCATGCCGATGCCGGTGGAGAGCGGATCCGGAGCGCGGCGCTCGACCAACTACCACCCGGCGTTCAAGATCGTCGGCTGGGCCGCACGCGGCGACTTCACGTTCGTTCCGCCCGACCGCGGCGTCGCGCCGGGCAATGGCGCCGCCAGCAACGGCGCCGCGCAGCCGCGCACGGCGGCACCGGCCACGGGCGCGCAGCGCGCCGCGCCGCCGCAGGCGGCAGCGCAGCAGGACTTCGCGTCTGACTTCGGCTGAGTCATGGTTGGGGCGGCCCGGGGAGATGAGCCCCCGGCCGCCCCTCGCCCGCTTTGGCTCTGATCCCGAAAGCAGGATGACATGACTTTACCCGACAAGGACCGCCTTGAGAAGCTGCTCGGCATGCTCGGCTCCGCCTTCGACGGCGAGCGCGCCAATGCCGCCAGCCTGATCCAGAAGATGGCGGACAAGCACAAGATGACCATCAACGAGATGGTCACCAAGGTGATGAGCGGCGGCACGGCGCCGCCCCCGCCACCGCACCAGCCGCAGCAGGCGTGGAGCAACGTCAACGCGGCGCCGAAGCGCCACGGCCAGCAGGGCGGCCTGCTCGGCAATGACCTGCTGTGCGGGCTGGAGGCCGCCCTCGACACGGAGGCGCTGACGGACTGGGAACGCCAGTTCGCGATCGACGTGGCCGGGCGCTACGACCGCGACTACGAACTGTCGCCGAAGCAGATCACGGTGATCGAGCGCATCATCCTGAAGGCGGCGCGCTGGAGGCCGCTGTAATGGCCAAGCCTCTCCCACAATTTGATCCCGACTTCGCCAGCCCGGCGGACTGGGCCGCGATGTACCGGGCCTGCGGCCTGCAGGTCATTCCGGGCTGGCTCCCGGGCGAGGGCGCGGGCTCGTGGAAGCGGCCCTTCCTGTCGCAGTGGCAGCCGCTGCAGGAGCAGCTGGTGCCGCAGGCGCAGTTCGAGCGCTGGTACGGCCCCGGCGGCGAGCACGCGGGCCGCACCAACATGGGCCTGATCACGGGGCGCTGTTCGCGCAATGCCCTGATCGTGGACCTTGATGAACACAAGAACCCGGCCGCGATGCGCTGGTGGCTCGCCGTGATCGCCGTCGAGAACAACGGCATCGACCTCGAAACGCCCGAGCAGCGCACGGGCGGCGGCGGCAGGCAGAAGCTGTTCCTCGCGCCGGAGGGCTATGTTGTTCCTACGATTAAAACAGCGAACGGCGTCGACATTCGCGGGCAGGGCGGCTTCGCCGTGCTGCCGCCATCGATCCACGAGAGCCAGCACGCCTACGCGTGGCTGCCCGGGCGCGCCCCGTGGGAGATTGAAATCGAAGTCGCGCCGGACTGGCTGCTGCGCGCGATCGAGGATCTGGCGGCCGCCTACGGGGGCGGCCCGCGCACGTCCACGGCCTCGCCCGGCACGGCCAAGAACGAATTCGGCACCACGGTCGACGGCCGCGAGGGCCTGATGCGCGACATCGTCTGGCACGCCGTGCTGGAGCTCTACCGGGCCTGCCCGATCCAGCCCGCCGACGCGGAGAGCCGCGAGGCCTGCGCGCGGGCCTACTTGGACTACGAGCGCAAGGTCACCACGCGGCTGCCTGACGTAGCGTCAAAGACCGACGCGCTGGAGCGCGAGGGCCGCGGCACGACGCTGTTCTGGCAAAAGTGGATGCGCGAGATGCGCCACTGGGGCTCGCCCAAGATGGTCGAGGCCGCGGCGCGCCCGAACCCGGACGCCGACGCCGAGGATCCCGCCGCCGAATTCCAGCAGGCCTCGGCGCAGGCCGAGGAGGCCGCCACGGCGAACCCGGCACAGCAGTTCGGCTGGCTCGACGTGCGCGGCATCAAGGCGCTATCTGACCCGGTGTGGGAAATCCATAACGTCGTCCCGGAGGGCACGCTCGGCTTCATCTACGGCCCGCCCGGCTGCCTGAAAACCTTCATCGCGCTCGACATGGCGCTGGCGCTGGCGACGCGGCGCCCGGTGTGGTGGGGGCACGGCATCGCGCGCGGCGGCGCCGTGATCTACATTTCGAGCGAGGGCGTGGGCTCGCTCAAGTTCCGCCTGATGGCGTGGGAAAGCCATCGCCGCGTCGCGGCTGACGATGCGCCGTTCTACCTGATCCGCGAGACCCTGAATTTCATGTCGGGCGACGACGTCGGCAAGCTGCTGGCGACGGTCGGCGCGATCGCGGCCGTGGCGGCCGTGCCGATCGCGGCGGTCTTCGTGGATACGGTCTCGCGCGTCCTGCCCGGCGCCGAAGAAAACCTGCAGAAGGACATGACGCTGTTCGTGGCGGCCTGCGACGCCGTGCGGCAGCGCTTCGCCACCACCGTGATCGGCCTGCACCACACCAACGCCAATGGCGGCTTTCGCGGCTCTACAGTCATGCCCGCCGCTGGCGACTTCATGCTCGAAGTCCGGCGCGAGCCCGGCGCCATGGTGGGGAGCATCTTCGCCAAGAAGATCAAGGACGCCGAGGACGGCTGGGAACAGTTCTTCCGGGTGACGGAAGTCGTCGTGTCCGACATCTCGGGGCGGACGTCGCTCGTGGTCGACAATGACCCGGGCCGGGCCCCGCACCCGTCGGGCTGGCCGGACGTCATGGTGTGCCGCCAGATCCTCGACGCGATCCGGGCCGCGTGGGACGCCGGGGCGCCGTGGTCAATCTCCCCGCAGGCCGTCGGACGCTACGCGCCGCGGGTCATGGTGGTGCAGTTCCAGATAGACGCCAAGGTTGCAAGGGCCATTATCGAGACGTGGCTGGTCAACAACGTTTTGAGCGTCGAAACCTACGACGCGCACAGCAAGCTGAAGGGGCTAAAAGTGATCGGGGAAATCGCGTGAGAGCTTGCGGAAGTGTGCCGGAGCTACCCTCTAAGTGCTTGAAATCGTTATGCGGAAGTATCGGCGGAAGTAGCGTATTCGTGGTGTGTAACCCATTGATATTTCACGCTGCGGAAGTGCGGAAGTGGGTCCCTATAAGAGCGCGGGGGCGCCTCTGGGGCGCCCCGCGCAAGCGAAAACGGGAAGGAAAAAGTGCCATGGCGCGAGCTGGTCTGAGGCCACCCGAGAGGGTGGAAAAGTGGGACAACCTGCACGGTACCTACCTCACGGGGCGGTCATACATCGACGGCGTCGAGGCGCTCGCCGCCGAAGTCGAGGGGCGGTGGGGAGCTGGGCGCTTGCGGTTGCTGGTTGACGCAACGTTACGCGAGAAGTTCGACCGCCAGCGTGTACTGACGCGGCGGGCGATCGAGGACGGCGCGCTGGAGGACGTCAGGCGCGAATGCGCGCGCATGACCTTGGCGCTGGCGACGCTGGACCGGGCGGCGCAGCAGGCGGGACACGAGCCGCTCCCGCCGCAGGTGATGGAGGCGGCGATGGCGGACGGCACGGTGCTGGCGATCGTGCCGGACGGCGCACGGGCCGCCATGGTGCCGCGCGAGGGCCGCAAGGTCGCGGTCTACACGATCGACGAAGTCGCCGAGCTGATCGGGAGGCTGCCCGGGGTGAACGCAGCGAAGATTGCGTGGCCGGGCGCCACGGTGACCAAGGTACGGCGCACCGTGGCGGATCCGCTCGACGGGATCCGGGCCCCGCCGAATAGTTTTGATGACCCCGTAGAAGACCTATGGCCACAGGAGGGCCTGTCGTGATGAAACGGACGCTGCTGACACTTTCGCTGACATTTTTGCTGGCGCTGACACTGCCCGCGGCGGCGCAGCCCGCCCGCGAGAAAATACAGGACCGCCACCCCGCCTACGCGGCGGACCCGCTTCCGGGCGAGCGCACGGTGAGGGTCGAAATTATTCACACGTTTGAGCAACGCGGGGAGCCCGTGGAGGAGCTTTTGAGGCGACAGGCAGGTGGGGGACCCGTGCGCATCGAAAACGTATCAGCGAGCTCCGTAACGCTGGAG
>Ga0193738_1000191_pt1 | contig 42615 bp, 55 predicted proteins | sample L2a1metaG_FD_144927 | JGI IMG/M metagenome (GOLD analysis project Ga0193738, IMG submission 144927) | Soil microbial communities from a riparian zone of the East river system, Colorado, United States - L2a1 | ecosystem: Environmental > Terrestrial > Soil > Riparian zone | place: USA: East River... | reverse complement strand
GTTCTGGGAGATCTGGGACCGGCCGTCGCAGCGCGTCGTCTGGGTGGCAAAGGGCTGCGAGAACATTCTGGACGAGGACGACCCGCACCTCGACCTGACGCATTTTTTCCCGTGTCCGAAGCCTGCCTACGGGACGGTGCAGCGCGGCTCGCTGGTGCCGGTGCCGGACGTGATGCAGTATCGCGACCAGCTCGACGAGATCAACCTGCTGACCGGGCGCATTCACGCGCTGAGCTATTCGCTGGAGGCGAAGGGCTTCTACCCGGCCGGTGGTGCCGAGCTGAGCGAGGCCGTGCAGGCTGCGGTGACGGCGCACACGCCCGGCCGCATGCTGGTGCCGATCAGCAACTGGGCTGCGTTTGGCGGCAGCAAGGAAGTGATCATCTGGCTGCCGATCGACATGATTGCGCAGACCATCACGGCGCTGGTGGCGCTGCGTAAGCAGGTGATCGAGGACATCTACCAGATCATGGGGCTGGCCGACATCATGCGCGGCGCGACCGATCCGAACGAGACGCTGGGCGCGCAGCAGATGAAGGGTGAGTACGGCGGCAAGCGCATCAAGGACAAGCAGAACGAGCTGGTGCGGCTGGCGCGTGATCTGGTCGAGATCACGATCGAGGTGATGTTCGACGAGTTTGAGGACACCACCATTGTCGAGATGAGCCAGACCGACCTGCCGACGCAGGCGATGGTGCGAGAGAAGATCATGGAGGTGCAGCGCCAGCTCAACATGCAGAAGCAGCAGGCGGAGATGCTGAAGCAAAACCCGCAAGTTCAGCAGATGGCGCAGCAGAACCCCGAGCAGGCGCAAGAGATCATGCAGCAGATGGAGAAGGCGCAGGAGGCTGGCGCGCAGACCATCAATCAGCTGGCGGAAAAGCCGACGATCGAGCAGGTGCTGAAGTTCCTGCGCGACACCCGCGGCCGCACGTTTGTGCTCGACATTGAGACCGACTCAACGATCCAGACCGACGAGAACGCCGAGAAGCAGCGGCGCACCGAGTTTGTCGGTGTGCTGTCGACGCTGCTGCCGCAACTGGCACAGATGATCGCGGGCGAGCCGAAGACCGCGCCGTTCTGTGGCGAGCTGCTGAAATTCTCGCTGGCTCCGTTCCGCGCCGGGCGCAGCCTGAGTGGCGCGGTCGACGAGCTGGTCGAGCTGATGAAGCAGAAGGGCTCGCAGCCGCCGCCCAATCCGGAGGCCGAGAAGCTCAAGCTGATGAAAGACATCGAGATGGCCAAGATCGAACAGAAGAAGATGTCCGACGCGGCCGAGCTGAAGGTGAAGCAGGACGAGCTGGTGCAGAAGGATAAGCAGCATCAGCAGAAGCTGGCTAACGATCGAGCGATCGCCGGGATGGGCGCGCGCGACAAGCAGGTCGAGCTGCAGGGCAAGCAGCAGATCCAGAACGAAAAGCTGATGCAGAACCGCGAGAGCCATCAGGCGCACGTCATCGAGAAGACGCAGGACATGGAGCTGGCGCGGCAGAAGGCGCAATTGGGAGTGCAGCAGGCCAACCTGAAGCAGACCGACATGGCGCAGCGCAGTGCCGAGCGCGCGGCGCAGCATCAATTCAAGATGACGCAGCCGCCGGGTGGAGGTCGCGCATGATGCTGTTTCCGCGAGATGAGCAGCCGCAGGATCTTTATGAGCTGGATCAGTTTTTGAGTGGCGGCGTGCCAATGGGCGCGCTGGTCCGCGATCAATCAGCCAAGGACGCTTGGAAGCAACACGACGACGCTGCGTTGAAGCGGCAGATCGTGCCGGACACCGGCATGGCCTACGGCACGACGACGCCGCAGGAGGCGATGTACACCGAGAAAGAAACCGCCGACGCGATGCGGGACTGGTACGTGCCGAACACGACGTGGGGCGGCGGCATGCAGGCCGCCGGTGCCGCGGCGCTGTCGAACCTGCATCCGTTAGCCAAGATGGGCGCGCTGGCGGCTGGCTTTGCGCTGAACCCGTCTGAAGCGTTTGCAGACAAGTTCAAGGCTGCCGGATCTGGGGCGCGTGCCGGAGTTAAAATTCCCAACTTCGTCATGGGCGAGACGGCGAGCCAGACTCCGGCGCTCTCGCGCAGCGGCGGCTGGGCAACCCCGGAAGAGATCACCAAAGCCGCGGCTGAAAGCCGACAGGGGGCGACGCAGCCCGAGCTGCGCAAGCTATACGATCGGCTGGGCCTGACTGGCGGCGCGCCGTCCGAATTGGTCAGCCCGTCGCTGGCGGCGCAACATTCGTCTGGCGCGAGACAGGCGGCAATCGACCTCAAGCTTGCTGACCGCGAGGTGCTCAATACGCTGCCGAAGAAGGACCGCATTGAGTATGCGACCAGCGGCAAATTGCCGGGCGGTGCATTGCTGCCGTCGCAAGAGGTTGCCCGGCCCGGCCTTGAGGCATTCGAGCCGCTGAAGAAGGAAGTGTCGGCTGCCGAGAAGGAGTTCGACGCCAACGTGAAGCGCGGCATTAAGCCGAGCATTTTCGACCTGTCCGCCGAAACGCTGCGCAAGACGCCGGACGTCGCGCAATTCCCGCTGCCGAGGGTTGCACCGAAGCAGACCGAGCGGCTGCTGCCGGTGTCGCGTGGCGGTGTGCAGCGGTTGGAGCGCGCGGCGGCGAATGCTCCGGAGGAGAACTGGGGCTGGTACAATCTGATGCAGGCGCGAGATCTCGCGCACAAAATTCATGGTCCCGAAAAGGGCGAACAGGTTTTTAACGGGTGGCTCGACGGCGTCGCCGGGACGTCGATGGTCAATCCGATCGACAACAACGTGCGGTCCTCGACGTGGTACTTGCAGCAGATCATGCAGGGCAAGCCGCTGCCCGAGGTGCTGCACATTGTCGACCCTGAGACCGGCAAGATGGTCAAGACAATGGTGGGTGGGCCGCCGCCGGGCTATGGCGCGAAGAGCCAGATCCAGCATGCCGATCGCGTTAAGGAATACCTGACGCACACCTACGACCCGGTCAGCAATCCGAAGCCGATTTCGTATCGGATGAACCTTGGCGGCAACTGGATGCCGCGCACGGTCGACACGCACGACATCCGCAACATGGTCGGCATGCCGCGCGCCAAGGAAAGCTTTAACGCCGAAGACAGCGCACTGCTGCCGGGCGAGTATTCGTATCTGGAAGGTGTCGGACAGCGCGCTGCGACGCGGGCTGGCGCGCCGCAGGCTGGACAGCAGGCGGCGACGTGGGTTGGCGGAGGCATCCCGTCGCCGCAGTTTCCACAGAAGGGCGGCTACACCAATCTGAAGTCCTATCCCGCGCCGCTGATGGAAGTGATAAACCGGAGGGCACACGTTACCGGCATGGTGCGCGGCCAAACGCCATACGAGGCGCTGGTCGATGCGTTCACCGGCAAGAACCCGCTGCTGGGGTACGGAGCTGCTGCGGTTCTTGGCGGCAGCGCCACCGCCAAGATGGGCGGCCTCGCTGACGAAAGTACGTACAGGCAATAGCAACAGGAGGGCCGCATGGCTCAGAGCGCGATTACGGTGACCCCACCCAGCCCGACCCCGCCGACCAATTTTACGACTTTTCTGGGGACAACTCCGCCCACCGCACCGGCGCAGACGACGGTCGACGACGGTGCCGCGGGGCCGCTGACGGCGTTTGCGACGCCGCGGGTGTCGGCCGACCCGGCCAACTTCCCGAGCGCCGCGCATGAGGCGGCGGGCACCGAAGTGGTGGTGACGGCACCGGGCTCCCGCGTCGAGGCTCCGACGGTCGCGGTCAGCGTGCTGGGGGCCTACACCCTCACTCCGAACCAGCAACACGCCAGCTCGATGACGCCAGCGACGCAGGCGGCGCTCGCCAGCATCACGCCGACCACCGCGGCGAAGGCGGCCAGCGGTACGCAGCTGATCACCTGCACCGGGACGAACTTCACGCCGGGCTGCCGGATCTGGGTCAACAATCAGGAGCGCAATACGACGTTTGTCAGCGCCACCTCGATTACCGCGACGGTGCCCAAGAGCCCCGATGCGGGCGTGTGGGCGGTCGACGTCAAACAAGGCGGTGTGGCCGTTCCTTCAACCAGAAACTTCACTTGGACGTAAGGCGTCGCTTGCGCGTTATCCGGCATCACTGAACCCAAGGAGACGACACGATGGCTAATCAGCAGCAGGCGCAGGGTGGCGCGTTACAGGGCCTGAGCAAGGAACAGCGCGAGCATATGGAGCGCGACCAGAAGGAGCGGAAGGAGCGCGACCAGAAGGAACGCGGCGAGGCCAAGACCGAGCTGGCGGAGCGCAGCAAGGGCAACAACCCGAACACGGCGCGCTTCCGGGAATACGACGAGGATGCGCCGGGCATGCACCCGGCCAACATGCCCGCTGACCGGATTGAGAACGAGCCGCGTCGCAAGGGCACCCGGCTGGATCTGGAGGACGTCACCGGCAACCCCGGCCACCGCGGCGTCAATCCCGACGCACCAGCCAACAGCATCAACCCGCCGCAGGGGTACGTCGGCGACAGCATCAATGAGCCAAAAGACATCCAGCAGAACTACCCAAACCAGCAGGGGCAGACGCCGCTCGCAGGCCAAGGCAGCCACGCCAGCATCAATGAGCCGTATGGCTCCACGGTCGGCAGCGCCATTCCGGCCGAAGGCGAAGGCGGAGAGGACGACGTTCCCGAGCTACTGGATATCGACCCGGATGTTGCCGCGATCGGCGACCCTGACGTGACGCTGAACTGCCACGGCGAAGGCTTCACGGCCGACAGCGTGATCGTGTTCAACGGCGGTGACGAGCCGACCACGTTCCTGTCGCCGACGCACGTCACGACGATCGTCAAGCCGTCAACGGCGTCGACGCCCGGCGAGTACGGCGTGACTGTGCGTAATGCGCACGGCGAGAGCGAGCCGCTGAACTTTGAGTTCGTGGAGGCGGCACGGGCGTCGGAGCGCAAGGCCAAGCCGAAGAAGCCCGCGCGCGAGAGCAAGAAGAAGAAGCGCAAGTAACACGGGGAAGCATGGTTGAGCTGATCGAGGTCGAGCCGGGCCGGTGGCGTGTTTCACGGGAAACATTGCCGCCAGCCCGCTCGACTTTGCCGTGTCCGCACGTCGTCTCGGATGTCATGCCGCCGACCGAACAGGTTGACGGCCGTTTTTATGAGAGTAAGGCAGCGTTTCGCGCGGTGGGGCGCGCATTGGGGCTGACCGAGGTCGGCAACGAAAAGCCGAAGCCGAAGCAGCGTTCGACCAACAGTGCAGAAGTGAAGAAGCAGCGCCGCGCTGCACTGTCCCAAGCGATGGCTCGCTACAAGGCCGGGGAGCGGCCCCGGCCACGCTGACCGTATTACGGTCAGGCTGACCTATACGTTTGTATGAACCCAGCCGCTCAGACCGGCAAGGAGGAGCTATGTCCGACGTCAACGTCCCCGCCGCACCGCCACCCCCGTCCAACGAAGTGCCGATCGATCAGAGCCCGGTGACGACGCCACCGCCGATCGGACCGCAGGCTCCACCCGCGCAGCCGGACGGCGGCGACAAGCCTGCCGGGCGGCCGGAGAGCCGCCGCGAGGCGATCCAGAAGGCGTTCGACCGCGCCAACAAGCGCAACGAAGAGGCTCCGCAGCGGGCCAAGCCGGGCAGGGGCCACAATCAGCCGCCCGAGGAGACGCCGGACGAGAAGACCGAGCCGCCCAAGCGCGAGGTCTACCGGGAGGGCGGCAAGTTCGCCAAGGCACCCGATCAAAACGCCGAAAACGCCAAAAACGCTCAAACCCAGTTCGCGCGGGCGTCCGATCAAACCACTCTGCCCCGTCAGCAGCCGGGTCAACCGGGGCAACGGCGTCAGGTGCCGCCGTTGCCTGAGACGGCCCCCTACCGTGAGCCGCCGCACCGCATGGCCGAACACGCCAAGGCGGAGTGGGCGGCCGCACCGGAGACGGTGCGGGGAGAGGTTCACCGCATGCAGAAGGAGTTCGACGGGGCCTACCAGACCCTGAAGGGCGACCATGAGACCATGAACTCGATACGCCATTTTCACGACATGGCGCGCGAGCACGGCACGACGCTCGACCGGGCGCTGACCAATTACGTCAGCATGGAGCAAAAGCTGCGGCAGGATCTGGTCGGCGGCCTCGACGTGATTGTGAATAACCTGAACCTGAAGACGCAGGACGGCCAGAAGATCGGCCTGCGCGACGTCGCATATCACATCCTGAATATGTCGCCGGACCAGCAGCGCATCACCCAGACCCAGAATGCGGCGACGGCGGCCAGCCACCAGATCGGCTCGCTGCATCAGGAAGTAGCCAGCTTGAAAAGTATGCTGGGACAGATGCATAATCAGCAACAGTTCACGTACACGCGGTCCGCGGTCGACCAGTTCGCTGATCAACCCGGCCACGATCGGTTCGATGAATTAGGGGATCTAATCGAGCAAGAGCTGAACGTCGGCTACGACCTTCCAACAGCGTACCGCCGCGCAGAACTTCTCAGGCCCCGAACCCACGCGGCTCAGACCCGCAACCCATCGGCTCAGACCCGACCCGACGACAAGTCCATCTCCGGCGCACCAGAGTCCGGGCCCTCAGACGGCCAGCGCAGAGAAGGCAAAAAGGTTGGCCGACGCGAAGCCATTGCTGGCGCGATGCGCCACGTTAATGGCCGCGTCTAATCTGAACCGTATGGAGGGGGCTCATGCCCAACATCGCACCGCTGGCGCAATACCAGCAGATCCTCACGATGGCGGTGGAAAGCCGCTCATCGTCCTATCAAGATCTCGTTTCCAACAACAACGCGCTGCTGGCCGTGCTCAAGCGCAAGGGCCTGTGGCAGTCCTACTCCGGTCCGCGCATCCGGCAGACGTTGCAGGTCGGCAAGCAAGTCGCGCAGTGGTACAGCGGCTACGATCAGTTGCTGAACCCAGCGATTGATCTCTTTAATGACGCCTACTTCGATCCAAAAATGGTGGTCGTTCCCATCATTCTCAGCATGCAGGAAATCCTCAACAATGAGGGTGAACAGCAGCTGATGGACGTCTACGACAGCTACATGGATGCAGCCGAGCGCGCGCTGGAAGACACCATGGACGCTGGCATATACGGCGACGGCACGGCGAACGGCGGCAAGCAGATCACCGGCCTCGCCACCGCTCTGCCGATCATCCCCAATACCGGCATCTACGGCGGCATCGATCGCGCCACCGCAACGATCTGGCAGACCAAGACCTACGACGCGCAGACCATGGCACCGGCACTCGGCACGCAGGTCAGTGCGACGACGGCGCGTCCGATGCTGAACTACGTGATGACCAAGCAGAGCCGCGGCAAGGACTATGCGGACCTGCTGATCATGTCGCCGGAGCACTACGCGGCATACGACGCTGCAACAGTCGCGATCCAGCGCCAGACCAACGAGACGTCGATGGGCAAGCTTGGCTTCAGCTCGCTTGAATACGTCGGCGGCGGCAAGCGTGCCGAAATCGTGCTGGACGGCGGCATCGGCTCGAACATGCCAGCCAACACGACGTTTGGCATCAACACCGACAGCCTCCGCATCCGCTACCACCCAAACCGAAACTTCGACAAGGTGTTCGACGGCGAAGGTCAGATGCCGATCGACAAGGACGCTATCGCGCAGTTCATCGGCTGGATGGGTGAACTCACGATGACAAATCCGATGTTCAATTGGAGACTGTACGACTCAAACCCGGCGACTTAGTTCAACGGGTTTTTGCGGAGCCGTCGCCCTCCACAGCCACCCAGCTCAAGGGCGGCGGCTTTCGCTTTCCTTCCTCGAACGGAGATCGATATGCCTGTTCACTACGCTGACGATAAGGTCGTTGCGCTGTTCAAGAACCATCCGCTGCCTAATCCGGGCGAGAGCCTGAAGCAGGGCCGCCCGATCTACGACGACGTCGAGGTTGTCGAGATCCGCTTTCCCGGCTCGCGCAGCGTCTCGGTCTTCCCGGCGCTCTCGCGATCGCACTGGGTCGACAATCCGGAGACCGGCGAGCAGACGCCGATAACCTACGCCGAGCGTTTCCGGCGGCAGTATCTGCAATTCAAGGAACACCACCAGCAGACCAAGAGCGGCACGCCGCTCGCACACGCTCCGTTCGTTACCGAGGCGCGCCGCGCCGAGCTGCGTGCGCTCAACATCTACACAGTCGAACAGCTCGCACACATTGACGGTCAGGAGCTGAAGAACCTTGGCCACAACGGCCGCGAGCTGAAGAACAAGGCCGTGGAGTACATGGAGGAGGCCAAGACCGCCGCGCCGAACGCGCAGATGGCGGCGGAGCTGGAGGCGCTGAAGGCGCGCAATACGATCCTTGAGGAGGATGCCAAGCATCTGGTCAAGCAGATGGTGACGCTGCCGGAGCGCGGCGACAAGGCCGACGCAATGTTCGATGACATGACGGTCGAACAGGTTCGCGAGTACATCACGACCAATTCCGGACACGCGCCGCACGGCACCATCAGCCGTAAGACGCTGGTCCGCATGGCAATGGATCTCAAGCAGAAGGTCTAGACATGACACTGCTGACTGTGGTGCGCGATGTTTGCGCTGTGGTCGGCGTGTCGCAGCCGTCGAGCGTGTTTGCAGGCATCGTCGGCAACCGCACCATGCAGGAGATGGTGACGCTCGCCAACGAAATGGCGCAGCGCATCGCCACCGACACCCGCGACTGGACGCGGATGAAGGCGCTGCACTCGTTCACCGGCGACGGCATCACGACGGCGTGGGATCTGCCGAACAACTACCGGCGCATGCTGAAGACGACCAACGTCTGGTCGTCGGTCACTACGCATGCGCCGCTGCGGTTCTTTCCCGATGCCGATATGTGGGTGCGCCGCCGCAAGGATAACCGCACCGACGGCAGCGGCGAGTGGACCAACATCGGCGGCCAGATCCACATTTTCCCCGTACTGCCGCCGGGGGCGGTAGCCTCGTTCGTCTATCTCAGCAAGCACTGCGTGGCGCTGGCCGGTCCGGGCGGCAGTGTCGGCGGCTATAGCGATACCTTTCTGTCAGACGCCGATACCTTCGTATTAGACGAGCGGCTGTTGAAGCTGGGCATGGTTTGGCAATGGAAGGCCAACAAGGGCAGCCCGTATGCCGAGGACATGGGGACCTACGGCGACGCTCTGACCAACGCCATGGGCAGCGACGGCCCGGCACCTATTCTGTCCAATTACCCGCACGTCGCCGGGGGTTGGCATGCCAACCTCTAGCAATCCTTTCGTCCCTCCGAGCGGGACAGCCTTCAACATTGCCCTGCAGGGGCCTGTTGGCCCGCAGGGCGAGCAGGGGCCGCAGGGGCCCATTGGCCCGACGGGGCCAATTGGGCCAAAGGGCGACACCGGCGACGCCAGCACTGTGCCCGGCCCCGTTGGGCCGCAAGGGCCGCAGGGCGAGACCGGCCCCGAGGGGCCAGAGGGTGAGGCCAGCACGGTGCCGGGGCCGGAAGGGCCGCAAGGCGACACTGGCCCGCAGGGGCCGCAGGGCGACACCGGCCCAACCGGTCCGCCCGGCCCGGTCCCCGAAGCGCCGATAAACGGCACTGCCTACAACCGCAAGGACGGCGGCTGGATAGCGGATGCTGGCGGCGGGTCAGCGGGCAGCGTCACGTTCACGCCGGTTGGCAACATCGCCGCAACCGACGTGCAGGCGGCGATTGTCGAGCTGGATACCGAGAAGGTCGCCAAGGCTGGCGACACGATGACCGGCGCGCTGAAATTGCCTGCGGGGACGAAGCCGCTCCCGGCGCTGACGTTTGGCGATGTCGCTACCGGGCTGTTCCGCAAGGCGGCGAACAACGTTTCGGTGTCCTGCAACAACTTTGAAACGATGAACTGGGACGCGATTGGCGTCAGCAGCTTTTTTTACACGATGCGCGGGCCTACCAATGACCCAGCCGCACCAACATACAGTTTCACCGGCAACACCAGTGCCGGGATGTATTACACCGGCAGCGCCTTAGGCTTTGCGACGGCGGGTGCCCTGCGGATGTCGGTGGGATCGACGGGCATTGTCTCTTACGGGCCGGTCGCGCTGCCGAATGCTGGTTCGCAAAACAACACACAGCTGAACTTTGGCACCGCCGGTACTGGGTTCTTTGGGACATCGACCGGCCTGTATGCCTCGACGGCTGACGTAACGCGGTTCTACGTCAACAGCAGCGCGTTGACGACGACTGTTCCGACGCGCGCAGCCGATGGCAGTTCCGCGGCCCCGTCTTATTCGTTCACCAACAATCCCGACGCTGGCATGTACAGGATTAGCAATACGCTGTGTTTCGCGACGGCTGGCGTGGCGCGTTTCACTATCGGTAGCGCGTTGCTGACGGCACTGGTGCCGGTCCAGCTCCCCGCCGATCCGGCCAACGCGCTGGAGGCCGCGACCAAGCAATACGTGGACACCAAAGCTCCCGCTGCCGCCACTGCCGCCGAGTATCGCGCGAACAGCGCGCCGACCAAGATGCTCACGCCGGGCGCGGTGTGGGATGCAGCCGCAATTGTCACGGTCTTTGAGGCCGCCGGAGCCTTTACGCCGGATTTTGCGGCGGGCTTTGATTTCAGCATAAGCATGACGACGGCGGGCCGCACATTAGCCAATCCAACAAATGTAAAGGCTGGCCAGAAGGGGTGGATAGGCATTCAGAACAGCGGCGGGGCGGCGACGATCACGACGTGGGGATCGTTTTATAAGTTTCCGGGCGGCATCAAACCGCAACTCACCGCAGTGGTGGGTGCTTGGGATATCATTAGTTATGCGGTTTACGGCGGCAGCTACATCATGTGCAGCTTCGCTGCGGATTTCAAATAATGCTGCCCGGCATCATACCCAGTTGGGTTGCGGGCGTGTCACCCGGATATCGGATCGATCGTTCGATGTTCTTTCGGCCGCACGTTTCCTCATACCTCCAGAGGAGTGTCGTCGCCGGAAGCAACCGCTACGTCGGCACTTACAGCGTCTGGGTCAAGCGCCTCAGTCTTACAAATCAATATCTTTTGGAAATGCGCTGGGACGAGGCCAACCGGACGGCGATCTCGTTTGAGAGTAACAAGTTCAACATACATAACGTCATCGGCGGTGCGCTTGCCGGTCGCATCTACTACCAAGGGTCACTTCACGACACGTGTGCTTGGATGCACATCGTCGTCAACTGGAACACGCCGATTAGCGCCAATGCAGTGGAAATATACATCAACGGCGTGAAGGCCACGGCGTCGGAATTGTCCTCTGACAGCACTTTTCCTCAGAACTCTCCGCTTTTTGGCGGGGAGCCCGGCACAGTTGTGTCGAACGGGCGGTATTTCGGAGCCACACCCGCGCAATATCTTCATGCGTACAAGGCCGAGGAATATTTGATCGACGGCTACGCGCATCCGGCGTCGATGTTTGGCCAGTTCAATACGGTGACCGGCGCATGGGAGCCAAAGGCCTACACCGGCTTATTTGGTGCGGCCGGATGTTATTGGAAATACACCGACAGCGTCGAAACCGCCGCAGGCATGGGCAAAGACTACAGCGGGATGAGCAATCTGCTGCCGTGGTCGGATGCTTTCGCAACCAACTGGACTAAGCTGAATAATGCCGTTGTGACTGCTGGTCAAAATGATCCATTCGGCGGCACCAGCGCGTGTTCTCTCGCGGTCGGCAGCAGCACTGCGCGGCCAAAAGTTTCTTACAGCATAACGCGAGCCGTTAACGAAACAACGACAGTGGCTGTCATCGCCGCGGCCGGTACGATAACGAGTGTTAATATATTTAACGGCAGCGTAAATGGCGGGATGGCCACTATCGATTTGTCTGTGGTTGGTGGAGCCGTCACAAGCGTTGCAAACTTAGGCACTGGGACGAATACAACAGCGAAGGTAGAAAGGGTTGGGGCTTGGGTTAAATGTTCTGTGACGACCACGCATAATACAGCCGGGGCTGACGCTGTAATTTTTGAGGCTAACAGCAACACTACGATAAACAGTCTGTATATTTCTCTCTTCCGCGCCAACCTGTCGGTCGGCACCACCATCCCGAACGAACTGCAAAAAACCTCTGGCACGGCGGTGCCCGATAAAAACCTGACCCCGTACAATGGCCTGTACGGCGGATCATACGACACGCCGACCAATTACACCGATGTCAATGGCCGGGCGCACGGCAACTATTGCATCTTCAATTACTTGGACAATCATCCGAATGTGGTCCTCTACGACGGCAACCTATACCTCGCCAATGGCAGTCCCTATTGGGGAGCCTCACGCGGGACCATCTGGGTGACCGAGGGCAAGTGGTACTGGGAAGTCAGCATCCACTACCTTGGCGATGTGATGGTGGGGGTGATGGGTTGGCACACTTACTTGGCGGGACGGAGCGAAACCGAGTACATCTATGTGGGGCAGACCGCTGACGGTTGGGGCTACCATCCCAGCGGAAACAAGTACAACGGTGTCACCGGCGGAGTGGGGTACGGGTCAGCCTTTGCCCTCAATCATATTCTCGGTGTCGCGCTCGACATGGATGCCGGGACAATCACGTTCTACAACCAAGGCGTTTCGCAGGGCGTCGCGTTCTCCAATTTGAAAAGCCAGAGTGATCGGTACGCCCCCGCGATTTCTTGCTCTACAAACGGGCAGTGCAGTGCGAATTTCGGACAGAAGGGGCCGTTCGTTTATCCTGTACCGGCCGGTCACAAGACACTCTGCACGGAAAATCTGCGCGATCCGGTGATCAAGAAGCCTTCGCAGTATTTCGACACCAAGCTGCGTACCGGCACCGGAGCGCCCGGCAGTCTGACGACGCTCGACTTCCAGCCGGATATGCTGTGGTCGAAGACCCTTAATGTCGCGTCCGATTTTCGGCTGTTCGACAGCGTGCGCGGCACCGACAAGGTTGCATACTTGCCTGCTGGCGTCGCCGAGGATGTCTCGGACTATCAGGACATGGACTTCCTGCCGAACGGGTACGATTTCAACGGCCATGTCGGCATCAACGGAGCGGGGACGACCTTCGTTGATTGGGCGTGGAAGAAGGGGGCGCTGCCCGGCGTTGATATCGTCACGTACAATAAGGCCAATGCGGTCAACGAGGCCATCCCGCACAGTCTCGGCGCTGTCCCGGCGATGCTGATCCAGAGGGAAAGAGGCGCTTCAAATTCCCACACTTGGCACAAGTGCATGGGCGGCACGGAGATCGTCGCGATCAACATGGACATAGCGAGGCAAACATCCGCGACAATATTTTATCAAGCGCCGACGGCCACGCATTTCTTTATTGGCACAGCATTTGGTGCTGGCCCGCAAGTGACTTGGTTGTTTTCCGAGGTGCCGGGCTTTTCACACTTCTGGTACTTCGCCGGAAGCGGAATTGCCGACGGGCCGTTTGTGTGGTGCGGATTTAGGCCGCGTTTTCTTTTGCTGAAAGATATTTCTGCTGTGTGGAATTGGTGGCTGATTGATACGGCGCGGAGTTCTGTGAACGGGACAACGAAGGTTTCCATCCTGCACACAAACCTGACCAATCCCGCGTACACCGACGGGGCGCAGGACATCCACATCGACATCTTGAGCAACGGGTTCAAGATCAGAAACACTTCCTCGATGAACTCGGCTGGCCACGCGATCATCTACGCCGCGTTCGCCGAACACCCGTTCAAGTATGCGAGGGCGCGATGAGCATACACCAAGCCTTTCGCCGCCAGCCGGTGCCGCAGCAGTTCGCGCAGAAGCATACAGCTATCTCGATCCCGTCGCCGACGCGTGGGCTGACGCTGTCCGACAACGCCGCGTTCATGAAGCCGGGCGGCGCGCTGGTGCTCGACAACTGGGTGCCGACGCTGCGCGGCGTGAAATTGCGCGGCGGCTGCATTCGCTGGTGCGTGCTGCCGGAGAACACGCCGATCATCTCCGGAATGGAGTTTACCAGCGGCGTTGCGCACCGCATGTTCGCCGCCAACGCCACCAAGCTGTACGACGTCACCAACGGCGGCACGCCGGTACTGGTCAAGGACGGGCAGACGTCCGGCAACTATGCGTCGGCACAGCTCGCCAACGCGAGCGGCGACAACCTCATTGTCGTGAACGACGGCGGCGACCCGGTGCTGCGGTTCAATGGTCTGACGTGGGAGACGCTGGACGCCGGGCAGATCTATGCCGACCCGGTGAAGTACCCCGACGCCGCCGTCGCGGACGGCGGCCTGCTGGTGCACGTCTGCAAGTATCGCAGCCGGTTGTTCTTCATCGAGCAGAACTCGATGAATGCTTGGTATCTGCCGCTCAACGCCATCGAGGGCGAGCTGAACCAGATCCCGCTGTCGGGTGCCGCGACCCGCGGCGGCAAGCTGCTGTTCGCTGCGACGTGGGGCATCGATGCGGGCGACGGTCTGGACGACAAGCTGGTGTTCTGCACCGACCTTGGTGAGCTGCTGATCTTCACCGGCGGCGATCCCGGCAACGCCGCGAACTGGCGGCAGGAAGGGCGCTACCAGACCGACCCGCCGCTGGGCATGAATGCACACGCCACGCTGGGCGGCGACCTGCTGATTGCGACGCTGGACGGGCTGGTGCCGGTCAGCGCCACCATCACCAAGGAGGCCGAACAGCTCGATCTGGTGAAGGTCACCTACCAGATCCGCTCGATGTGGCGCGCCGAGGCAATCGACAAGCGGGAGTGGGCTTGGTCGATGAAGCGGTGGGACGAGTATGGTGGTCTGTTCGTGACGTGGCCCGGCGGCAAGCCCGGTCAGGAACGCTGCGCCGTCGTCAATACCGCGACTAATGCATGGTGCCGGTTCACCGGCTGGGACGCGACGTGCTTCATGCGCATGCGCAACGATCTGTTTTTCGGTACGCAGAATGGCATCGTCATGCAAGCCGACCGCACTGGCTACGACGACGGCAAGCCATACGTTTGCACCTACGTCGGCCACTGGGGCACGCTGCAGAGCCAGCCGTCGACGGTGGTGTGGCATCAGGCGCGCGCCTCGTTCTCGGCGGCACAGGGCGGCTTCCAGCCGCAGCTGTCGAGCTGCACCGACTTCTCCATTGCGCTGCCACCACCGCCTCCGGTCGGTCCCGATCCGGGCATCACGGACGTGTGGGATCAGGCGCTGTGGGATCAGGGCAAGTGGGACACCGGTGTGAACGCGCAGCCGATCGTGCGCAACAGCGGCTGGGTATCGATCGGCATTACCGGCTTCACGCACGCTGTTGTCGTGCAGACCACAGTCGCGCAGCAGGCGCGGCCGCAGATTGAGATGATCGCCGTCGACGCGACGTTCGAGCGTCTCGGCGTCAACGTGTAGGAGCAAACCATGCCTGACGTGCCAGTCCCCGTTCCGGCCGAGGCAGCAGTGCCGGACCTGTACCAGAACTACGACCCGACCGGAGCCATGGGCGGGCTGTTCGCCCCGGCATTCATCAAGGGCTACGCGCCGTCAGAGAAGGCGGTGGCGGACTGGACGGCCATGTACCGCTCGATGACGCCGCAGGGCATCGAGGATACGCGCATGCCGTTCCCGGCGATGGCCGATCGCGGGTCGGCACCCAGTGATCAGTATGGCGGCGGAGCGATCCCACTGAACCTCGATTACAGCGGCAAGGGCGCGGTCGACCCGGAGGCGCTGCGGGTGTGGTCGCAGGGCGGCAAGTATGACTGGGACGCGCGGCGCAGCGCGATTGCAAGGAAGCTGGCAGGGCTGTGATGCTGCGATACGTCTACGATCATCCGATGGAGGTCTGCGGCTTTGTCGCCGCGATGATCCCGCATGCGGGAGGCCATTCATACGGCCCGGACGCGCGCGCCATCGGCGTGATTGATGAGACAGGGCTGCTGATCGCCGGGCTGGTCTACACAAGCTACGACGACCTATCACAAACCATTGAGATGCACGGCGCGGCTTTGCCGGGGAAACAATGGCTGACCCGCGAGACTATTCGCAGGATGTACAGCTATCCTTTCTTGCAGTGCGGCTGCCAGATGCTGTTCCAGAAGACACCAGCCGATAACACACGGCTGCTGCGGCAACTCGCCGTGTACGACTACGCATTCATCAATGTGCCGCGGATGTTTGGTCGCGAGCGTGACGGCGTCCTGTGCACGCTGACGGTCGAGGACTGGATGGCCAACAGGTTCAACAAGCGGCTGCGGCACCATGAGGTGCTCGACGCCCCGCATGAGGAGGCCGCGTAATGCCATATGGCTCGACCAATCCGGGCATGAACATGCAGCGCAACGCGATCACGCAGGCGCTGCTGAACGTGCAGAACCCGCCACCGCGCACCCAGATGCCCGGCATGGGCGCGGGTGCCCCCACGCAATCCCCCATCGTGCCGTCCGGCGTTTCTGCGTCCCCAAACATGCAGGGCGCTGGCGGTCCGGCCATGCCGCCGCCGATGCAGGCACCCCCGCCAGCACCCGGCGGCGCGCAAGGTCCGGCCTTCGGGATGGGAGTGGGGCAGGGCGCGCCGATGGCTCCGCCGCAGAGCATGCCGCCGCAGATGGGCGGGACGCCGCTGCCGCCGCCGCCGAATGTACCGGGGCTGGTCGGACAGCAGCCGCCGCAAGTCGGGCAATTGCCCGGAACGCAGATCCCCGGCATGCCGGGCCAATTAGGGCGATACTGACATGGGCGGCAAAAGCTCTCCCCCACCACCCCCGAACCCGGCCGACACGGCGCGAGCCTCGACGTCTACGAACGTCGGCACGTCCATAGCCAATGCGTTTCTGAACAACACCAACCAGATCACGCCGGAGGGCAGCCTCCGCTACGACGTGACCGGCAATCACACTTGGTACGACCCCTACACTGGAATGAACGTCAACATTCCGACGTTCACGGCGACGCAAAGCCTGACGCCGCAGGGGCAGGCAATCCAAGACCAGAGCATGGCCGCCAAGCTCAACATGGCGGGCATGGCAAACGCGCAGAGCGCGCGGCTGTCTTCGCATCTGGCCAACGATATCAATCTGAGCAACGCACCGGCGGCGGGCGATGCTGGGGCGATCGGCAGCGTGCCGAAGGCGTTGACGGAGTTCGACGACGTCGGACAGCAGCAGACTGAATTTGGCGAGGCTGGCGACATCACGCGCAGCTACGGCCCCGGCGACTTCAGCGCCGATCGCAACCGGGTCGAGGACGCGCTGTATCAGCGGCTCAACCCGCAGCTTGAGCGCGAGCGCGGCAACATCGAACAGCGGCTTGAGGAGCAGGGCATCCGCTACGGCTCGCCCGCCTACAAGCAGGCGATGGACGACTACAACCGGCAGGCCAACGACGCACGCATTGGTGTGACGGCGGCGGGCGGACAAGAACAGCAGCGCATGATGGACATGGCGGCGCAGCGTGCGGGCTTTGAGAACGCCGCGCAGCAGCAGGCCTACACGCAAGCGCAGGGCCGCGGCCAGTTTGCCAACATGGCGCAGTCGACGGCATTCCAGCAGGAGGCAGCGCGCGGCGAGTTCACCAATGCAGGGCTGGCGCAACAGATCGCGCAGGCACAGAGCGGCTTCAATGCGCAGAATATGAGCCGCAATCAGTACATGAATGAGCAGTACGCGCTGCGCAATCAGCCGATCAACGAAATCAGCTCGCTGCTGTCCGGCTCGCAGATCAGCAATCCGAACTTCGTGAACACGCCAAACAATCAGATCCCGACCACCGACGTGGCCGGGCTGATCAACAATCGTTTCTCGCAGGACATGGATATCTACAAGCAAGAGTCGGCCAATCAGAACGCGCTGATGGGCGGCATATTCGGCCTGATGGGCGGCATGATGAAGATGTCCGACGAGCGGATGAAGACCGACGTCGACAAGGTCGGGACAATTTTCGCCACCGACCCGAAGGGCTCCGAGCGCGAGCTGCCGGTGTACGAGTACGCCTACAAGCACGACCCGGAACGCGAGCGTCACGTCGGACCGATGGCGCAGGACGTCGAGCGGATCGACAGGCGCGCCGTGAAGACCCGCAAGGGCATCAAGTACATCGATCAAGCCAAGCTTGGCTCAATCCTGAAGGTGGCCTGACATGGCAAAGACAGAAGGCGGCGGGGACGGCGGCTATCTGATCTGGCCGGGCGGCAAAGATCCGGCGCTGAGCTACGGCTCGCTGGAGCTGCGCCGCCGCATCGCGGCGTCGCTGGCGGCGCGCCAGCGCGGCTTCCCGAAGAACCTTGGCGAGGGGCTGACGTATTTCGGTGAGAGCCTTGGCGAGGCCGGGCTGATGTGGCGGCTGGAGCAGGCCGAGCGGGCCCGCGACGCCAAGCTGGCGGCGGAGGCCCAGAAGCTCTACCCCGCAGAGCCAGAGCCGGAACCTCGCCCAACAACAGCGCCCGTCACGACCGCGCCACCTCCGACAGCAGCACCGCCAGCAGCGGCAGCTCCGGCGGCTCCGGTCGCGGCTGCCCCGCCGCAGGCGGAGCCGTGGGTTGTTGCGGACAGGTTCGATGCCTCGCAGGGCGGCGGCGATCAACCCGACATCGGTCCGGCGGCATTTACGACCCGGTTTGATGCTGTTGCCGGGGCTGCCCCCGAGCCTGCACCCGTGGCCGCTCCTGCAGGTCGGCCGGTGGTGACAACAAGCTTCCGGCCGCCAGCGGGCCCGGCCGATCTGGCGAGCCCGGAGCCCCCGCCCGAGGCCGATCCCTACCTGCCCCCTGCGCCGTCGCCGTCGGCGCTGAATGCCCGCGCCGCGGGGCTGGTGGCCCCGCAGCAGGGGCCGCTCGACCCGGAGCCGTATGACCAGCGTAAGCTGATCACGCCGGGCGGCCCGCCTGACCCCGCTGTGGCGCTGGCCCCGAAGCCCGGCGACTGGCAGCCGACGGTGCCGCAGACGGCCGACATGCGCATGCCGAGGCCGCGGCCGAGCGGAGATCTTCCGGCGCAGGCGGCCATGACGCCGCGAGGCGCGCCGGGCGGCAATGTGCAGAGCTGGTACAATTTCGCGACCCGTCCCCGCGAGGAGGGCGGGCTGGGGCTCAGCCACGCGCAGGCGGCGGCGAAGGTGGCCAACCTGCAGGCCGAGAGCGGCCCCGGCATCAAGCCGTGGGGAGTGGCGGGAGACAGCGGCACGGCATTCGGGGCGGCGCAGTGGCGCGGCCCCCGTTTTGCTGCGCTACAGCGGTTCGCCAGTGAGCGCGGCATGGACCACCGCACGACGGAGGCCCAGCAGGCGTTCATGCGCCACGAATACGACACCACCGAAAAGCGCGCCTATCAGAAGCTGCTGGCGGCCCAGACGCCGGAAGCCGCGGCAACCGCCATCAATCGGTATTACGAGCGGTCTGCCGACAGAACGGGGGGGCGGGAGCGGAACGCCGCCCGGCTGGCAGGGATGCTGGGTCCGGGCGACGGGAACGCATCAGTGGCCACGGCTGCTCCGCCAGAGGCCGACCCGGCGGCGGTGATGGGTGGGCCCGCCCGCATGGCTGAGGCCGATCCGCTGGAAACGCCGGATATGCGTGACGCCATCGCGGCGGCGATCATGCAGCAGCCGCAGCAACAGCAGGCCGGGCCAAGCGAGGAGGACGTGGCGGGCGAGGCCCGCATGCGTGACGTGATCGGCATGAGCCGCCCCGGCAGCCCATTCCTTGCCACCGCAACCGCCTCGCGCGGCGATATCGGCTCCGACGCACCGATGCCGGGCCTGAGCCCACTGGGCTCCGCCACCGGCGCAGGCATTGCCGACACGGCGAAGCAGCGCCAGCAGATCTACAATGCGGTCCAACAGCAGCAGCAGGGCCCGGCGGTGCCTCCGGTGGACCCTACGCTGGCGGCGACAACCTCGCCGCAATCGAGCCCGACTGGGACTGGCTCTAATCCGGTTACCGTCACCGATATTGCGCCCGCGCCCATTGGTCGGCCGGGGCAGGCGGTGGCGCAGGCAGGACCGGGCGTCGCCCCGGTCGCGCCGGTGCCGCCGATCGTTGCCGGGCCTCCGACGACCCCCTACGCGGGCAAGCCGCTGGTCGAGCCCACCGCTCCGGTGCGGCCGCCAATGGGCAAGGAGGAAACCGCGGCCTACCGGCTGAAGGCAACCAACCCCGGCGACCCGGACGTCGCAAGGCTCGCCGACACCGTCATCGCGCGGGAGCAGAAGAAGCGCGACGACGCCTATGCGCGCGACATCGAGGTCTACAAGTCGCGCATGACCCTGCACAACAAGCTGGCGGAGGAGCAGGAGAAGGCCCGGCTGGAGGGCGGCAAGCGTGCCGCCGACGAGGCCAAGACTTGGGAAGAGGTCCGCAAGGCGCGCGACGACGCCGGGATGAAGGAGCGGCTGGGCGGGCGCGACCCCGATAAGTTCTTTGCCGAGATGGACAAGAGCAAGGTCGAGGCACAGCAGATCGTTCACCAGCTCAACATGAACCGAATGGCCATCAAGGCGATCAACGAAGGCGTAGTGACCGGCTGGGGGGCGAACTTCCGCATCGATGTCAAACGGCTGGAGGCGTTTGCGCTCAACAACGGCATGGCGGGCGACGCCGCGGCAAACACGCAGGTGCTGCGTGCGTCGCTGTCGGCCGCGATCGGGCAGGCGGTCCGCAACATTCAGGGCGGCTCAACCGCGCAAGTATCGAACACCGACCGGCAGCTGGCCGAGAAGGCGTCCGGTGCCGACCCGACGCTGGAGCCCGCCGCGATCCGGCAGCTGCTCAACACCAGCAATCGGCTCGCATCCGACAAGCTCAACGACTTCGAAGACCGGCGCGACTACTACCTCAAGGGCACGCGGGCGCACCGCGACTTCCAATTGCCGAGCACCGAGACGGCACCGCAGCCGTTTGTCGACAAGCTGGTGTCGGAGCCGACCCCGGAAAACAAGCGCGCGTTCGATGCACGGTTTGGCGAAGGCTCCGCCGAGCTGGAGATCGGCCGCTACAAGCGGCGCAACAGGTGACGCATGGCGGGACCAAGCTGGGAAGAGCTGGACAAGCAGCACGGCAGCGCGCCGCCTCCGGCGGCTGATGCGCCGCCAAAAACGTGGCGCGATACTGTCGCCAACGTCGGCCAGACCGCCGACGACGTCGTCCGCACCGCCGCCGACACGCTGTCTTTCGGACTGCTCGACCGGGCGCTGGGCGGCGACGAGGTCAAGAAGACGCTGGAGGCCCGCGAGCGCAGCCCGTGGGCGACGATGGGCGGCGACGTGATCGGCAGTGTGCTGACGCCCGGCGCGGGACTGATTGGCGGCGCGATCTCGCGCGGCATTGGCGCGGCTCGCACCGGCGTTCTGCCCGCTGTAGGGCGCATGCTGGGCTATGGCACCGAGGGCGCGGTTGTCGGCGCAGGACAGGCCGCCGGGCACACCTATGACTGGGAAAGCCTGCCGGAAAACCTGAAGACCGGCGCAGGTGTCGGGGCCGTTGGCGGAGCCATCACCGGTCCGCTGGCGCGGCCTGCGGCCGTGCCGCGGGCAGCGGTGCCGAGCAGCGCGGAGCTGGGCGCAAGGGGCGGCCAGCAGCTCGACGCATTCCGCAATACCGATATCGACTATCGGCCGCGCCCCTACTTCGATGCGGCGACCGATCTTGAACAACGGCTGATCCGGCAGGAGGGCATCAACCCGCGCAATGCGCCGAAGGTGCATACAGCGATAGACGACATCCGCCGCGGCGACATCGTGCCGCCGCCCGGCGCAACAGTGCGGATGGAGCCGCACAGCATTGGCGCGACGTGGGAGCAGCTCAGCGCGGCGCAGAAGGCTGGCGGCAAGGAGGCGATCGGCGGCCGTCAGGCCAAAACCATGATTGACGATTTCATTCGCGACCCGGCCAACCTTGAGCGCGGCACGCGGGTGCAGCAGCAGGAAGCCGCCGAGCTGCTGCGACAGGGCAATGCGAACTGGGCAGCGCGATCGCGGGCGCGGCAAATCGAGGGGGCCAATGAGCGCGCCGTTAATGCGTCAGCGTCGGCGCATTCCGGGCTCAATTTCGAGAACACGGCGCGGCAGCAGATCAAGAACATTGTCAACAAGCAGGGCAAGGCCGACCCGCTGATGGGCTACAACGCCGCCGAGCGGCGGTCGGTGCAGGATCTGATCCGCCGCAGCACGCTGCCGGAGTTCACCCGGCAGGCCGGAAACATGCTGGGCGGCGGCGGCGGATTGGGCGCAGTGGTCGCCGCAGGCGCGGCCGGTGGTGCGGGGCTGGCTGGCGGGCAAGACCCGCAGACGGCGGCATTGATGTCGCTGGCTGGGCTGGGCGCGGGCCGCGGCTTGCGGGTTCTCGGCAACCGCAGCATGGCGCGCGAGATCGATGAGGCAACGCGGGCGATGCGGGTGCGCTCGCCGATGTTCCTTGAGCGGCAGGCGGCAACGCCCGGCATGCGGGCTGGTCCGGGCCACGCCTACACGCCGACGCGGCAGACGATAGAGGCGACAAAGAACGCTATCGTGTTTGAATTGATGCGGCAGCAACGCGAAAAGAAAGAGCCGCTGCGCATCACGGTCAATCCGAACTACCGATAGAGGTCAGCAATGCCACGCGACGGTTCGAACATCTACCACCAGCCGCATCCCGACGTCGTCACCGACACGACGATCGAGAGCGCGGTGTATAACGGCTTCGTGTCCGATCTGGTGATCGACCTCAATGCGCCGCGGCCGATCATCGCCGGGGGCACCGCGGCGGAGAATGCCGAGCAGGCATTGATGAACCTGAACGCCGAGAAATCCTCGCAGGTGGTGACGAACTTCGACAGTCACGTCTGGTTTCCCGGCTCGTTCCGCGCAGCCTCCACGGCGAGCGGCTCGCCTGCCAGCGGGCATGCGTTTGCCGGGCTGGTGTATTCGGCCGACCCCGTGGCGTATCCGCCCGCCAACCAGAACGTGATCATTCACGCGACCGATCTGGACGACGACGCGGTGCCGGGGACGCTTTATGTCCGCGAGAAGAAGACCGGCGTGTGGGGCGCGTGGGTGCGAGCCACGGCGATGATCGAGGCCGCGTTCGATGAGGCGCTAGCGGATCTGGACGAGCTGAAGGTCGATATTGCAGGCGATGTCATGACCGGGCACCTATCGCTTCCGGCGACGCCGCCGCCGGGCGACGCGCACGCGGTACGCAAGGACGTGATGGTGGCGGCCGACACGGCGTTACAGGCAACGATCCAGACCGCCCTCGACCTCAAGGCTGACATTACGACATTGCCGCCTGCGGCGACCGGGGCCGAGTTTAGGTCGAACGCCGCGGGCTACAAGACGGTGACGCCGAACACGGTGTGGGCAGCAGCGGCTGTGGTGACCGTTGGTGCGTCGGTGACGATCGACATGGCGCTGGGCTTTGACTTTCAGAGTGTCGGCGGCTCGATCCACAATCCGCTCAACGCCAAGCAGGGGCAGAAGGGGACACTACTCATTCAAACCACCATCGCCGGGTGGGGCACATCGTGGAAGTTCCCCAACGGCATTAAGCCTGCGTGGAGTGGCGGCAACGACATCGTGAGCTACTCGGTGTTGTCGCCGGAATACATCTGGTGCGTCCACCTGCCGAACATGGCCTGACGCCAATGATGCCCGGCATTTCCAACATCATGGGTAAGATAAAGCCGCCGCCGAAGGTGGTGACCTTCACGGGCAATGCGCACGACGTCAATTTACGTGCGGTCTACAATTCGTGGGGTTACCCGGCACCGAAGGCCGAGGACACCATCCTGTTCATCATCAATCCCGGCGTCTACATCGGCGCGTCGTCGACCGGCGCGTGGGCCCTGCAGCTGGGCGGGTGGGGCGAGATGGACAGCGGTCCATCGCCGCGGGCGACGCTGAACATGATTGTGTACGGCCGCATCCAAGGTGCGGGCGGACAGGGCGGCGGGTACCAGAGCGGGGGTCCGGGGGCGGCAGGCGGTCCTGCGTTCTACGTCGACCGATCGATTAACTTGGTCACGGCGGGTGCGCAGATATTTGCGGGCGGCGGCGGCGGTGGTGCCACCTACATGCCTTCGAACACGTATTACTTCAACGGCGGCGGCGGGTGCGGCTACAACCCCGGTCCCGCCGGTGTGCCGTATTTCTACACCGGCAATTCATTCTGGCACGCAGGCACCGACGGCACGACCGAGAGCGGCGGCACCGGCTTCCGCGCAGACAACAATCCGGCCATCAATCAAGGCAACGGCGGCGGCCCCGGCCAAGCCGGGCAGGCCGCGTACGGCAACAACCCCGGCTACGTAACCGATCACGGCGGCGGCGGCACCAATTACGCAGTCTACGGCTGGGGCAATTGCCGGTTTGGTTACTGGGACAGCGTCAAGCAGGAGCACGTCTACACCGGCGTGCATGGGGCCGACATCAGGGGTTCTCTCGCATGATCCACGCCTCCGGCAGGGTCGCCCACACGCTGGCGGAGGCGCTGCGTAACCAGCCGCTGGCGCTGCCGGTGGTGCTGATCAACGTGATGTGTCTCGGCATTGTTTGGTATACGCTGCACAGCATCAGCGGCCGCGTTGTCGAGCGCGACAAGCTGTTGAGCGAGGTGATCCAGAAATGCAAATAGCGGCGCTCCTGCTGCTGTTGCTGCTGCCCGGCTGTATGGGGCGGTGGGTCTATCAGGAGCCTGTCCTACCAGTAGCCGGGTGTGTCGGCGGCAGGGTCGACCAGACCCGCCGCATCACCGAGAGCGGCATCGGCGGGCGCGTGCGCAACGTCACGACGACGACCAGCTCTTGCTTCGACTAAGGAGGCGGCAATGATCAGTACCTTAATCTCAGTCGTGCTGATGCTCATCGTGCTGGGCGTCATTCTGTGGGCGGTCTATGCACTGCTGCCACTGGTGCCGCTGCCGCATCCGTTTGGCGTGGTGATCAGGGTGTTGATCACGGTGATTGCGGTACTGGTGATCGTCTGGGTGATTGCCGGTCTGCTGGGCGTCGTGTCGCCGGTCCGGCTGTAGGTTGACCGGGCAGGATGGCCGCCCTATTTTCCGGCCGCTCATCACTCGTATCCGTTGTGATGAACGTACGCGGTGGTTTGTAGTAGATCGCCCGGCAGGCCCCCACGCTTGCCGGGCGATTTTTTTTGCGTTTAGCTGCGCTTTTCGATCTTGGCAATGACCTCTTCCCACGTATCGCCTTCAGCCAGAACAACGAAAAACAGTCCGTTGTTGGTGCCGACCGTGAACTTGCAGTGCCGGGTCAAGGACGACAATTTGTCGGTCAGTGCGCTTGCGGTTGCGTGGGCCGATTTCAAGCTTTGATACGCGACGTCCGCAGCCAGAACGGCCTGACGGCGGGCCTCCATTGCTTCCGCCAAGGTCTTCCGCTCCGCGAGCGCCGCCGTCAGTCGATCTCTTGCGGCGGCGCGGCGGTCTGCGTTGGGAGCGTGGTCGCTGACCCGATAAGCCATCGACTTTCCCAGAAGCTTGCCGAGTTTTTTGATGGCTGTTGCGCGCTCCATGTCAGTCCATCCTGCAGGCTTCGAACGAGCCGTCCGGCTGGATGATTGCGACGTAGCCGTAGGGGTAGATCATGATCAATTCCTTGCGGAACTGGATCATCGCCAGCGGCTTCATGGGGCTGTCGCCGGGATACTTCAGGGCCCGGCTGGGCAGCAGCTTGAAGCCTTCCTGCGGACGCCAGCCGCCGCCATGGGCATAGTTCTCATTGAACTGCTGCGCCGCCGGGCGGTCGTCGGCCTCATGCAGGAAGTGGGGGATCAGGCCGAGGTCGTCAGGCATGACGCCTTGGTGCAGCATGGTGGTGATGATCATTGTCGTCTCCGTTGTGATGGTGGGTAGAGCCTCCCGGCCGGAGCCGGGAGGTAGAGCGGCTGGGTTCAGGCCCAGCCGAACTTGGCGCGGCACACCGGGCCCATCCCGGCTTCGATGCTGACGTCGTTCAGCAGACCGTGGCCGCAGACGCCGCAGCGGCTCCATGCCTTGGCGTAGGCCACCACCGCGGTGTGCGGGTCGGTGGCGCAGGTGAGGATCGCCGCCTGCTCCGCAGGGGTGCTGTTGCGGTCGGCGATGAACTTGCCGCCCTTGAACATGCCGAGCTTGCGATCGTCATCCTTGGCGTCGCGGACGAACAAGAGCCCGTCCCACTTGCTGCCCGGCTTGCCGGGGCTGATGGCGACCGACACGCCGTCGGCGGTCAGCTTGAGCGGCTTCACAAACACACCCATCTGGCCGGTCCGCTCTGCCCGCTCGCGAGCGGTGGCGAACGCCGCCTCAAGCTTGCTGACGTCCGCCGCCGGAGCCGCCGCATCGCGCTGGGCGCGCTGCGCGGAGCGGGCCGCGTCACGGGCGATGCCGTTGTCGACGAGGCCCATTTGCTTGTCGGTCAGCGAGCCGTATTTGTGCAGCCCGGCCAGCAGCGAGGCGGCGACGTCCCAGCGCGGGGCGGTGGCGACCAGCCACTCATACTGCGCCTGATGCTCAGCCTTGAACGTCGCCACGGCGTCCTGCCCGCGCTGTTCCTTGCGCGCCGCAGCCTGCGTACGGGCCCGCTCACGCGCCTCCGGCGAGGTCTTGAAGGTGTGCTTGCCCGCACCCTTGCAGGAGAAGCAGTCGCCCAGCACGCGGCCAGACCAGCTGGTGAACTTGCCGGTGCCGCGGCACTTGGGGCAGCCTTCGGCAAACTGGACTTCCGGCGCGACGTAGCCAGCCTTGCCGGAACGGACCGGGCTGGTGGCGGGCGCGTCGAGGTCGTCCTGCGGGAAGTAGTCGTTGGGGTCGCGGTTGGTCATGGCTCATCTCCGTTGTGATGAACCTTAATAGGCCGAGCTGGCCTATGCTGTCAATTCCATTATTCTACGAATTTAATTTTACCTGCGATGTGCAGTGTCGCCAGCGCGGCATTGCCGGGGCCACCGTTCAGGTAGCTGACGAGGTGGGCGGCGTCTTCCGCGGTGTCGAGCGTGGCAACGGCTATCCATGGATCTTCGAGCCCGGCGTCAAACGGCGTCCAATAGCCGACCGTCCATCGCTTGCCTGATTTTGTGAGTGTATGCATCAGTGCTCCGTTTCGCCGCTGGCTCTGGCCGCCTGCAGGCTCCGGCCTAGGATGAATTTGTCCAGCTCTTTCAGCAGGGTGACAAGGTGAGCAGCGGCGTCGTCCGGCGTCCAGCCGCGGTCCTCGCCGGTAACCAGCATTTGCACCACAAAATCGGCACCCAAGTAGAAGCAGGCCCGCATTGCCTCGATCTGATGGTCGGCCACGTCGGCGGGTGCGCCGCGCAGCGCCGTCAGGGTCCACGCCGCCTCGATATGGCGGCCCTTGGCAGTGTGCTCTTCGGCGAGGCGGTACGCCTCGTCACGGCTCAGCATCGGTCGGGTTCCTTTCATGCGAGCACCCGTGTCAGGACAACGGCTATGCCCACGACCAGCGATATGATCACGATCACCTCAACGGCTACGGCGGCGGGAAGGTTTCTCACCGCTATCCCCGGAAATAAGTGTCTGGCAACAGACACAGCAGGATGGCGGCGACGAGCATCGCCACGACGATAACGGCAACGTATGACATTGCTTCCTCCGGATTGATCCCGGAAGGCTATTCGGATAAATTTGGAGCGACAAGGGTGCATTCGGACTTTTATGGAGTATGGTTTCCAAAATGACAAATCTCCCATCGGTCGGGCTGGTGATAAGTGCGCTGGGCGGCAATAGCCGGGTGGCGGAGCTGACCCACAGCAACCCCAAGGCAGTCAGTAATTGGAAGGTCAGCAACAAGTTCCCGGCGGCAACTTACGTGACGCTGCGCGAACACCTGACGACGATGGGGCTGTCGGCACCCGACAAGCTGTGGGGCATGCGGCTCAAGGCGAAGCGGGCCAAGCGAGGGCGCGCATGAGGAAGGGCGCGATCTACGCCAAGCAGCACGGCGACCCGCACGCGCTGTTCCTGCTGAAGAAAAAGGCCTGCGAAGACGCCGGGCTGCGGAGCACCGGCCGGGCGGCGTTTGGGCCGGTGACCGTGCACTACTACCCGGTGTCGACCCGCTACGCCTACTGGATGGACGGCGAGGTCACGACGCTGACGGCAGTGCGGGAGTATCTGTGGGGCCGCCGCAAATGAAGGCCAAGCAATACCTTTCCCGCGCCAGCGAGCACAGCCTGCAGGTTTCAGTGCTGCTGTACCTGTCGCTGCATGCTCAGCCGGACGTCTTTGCCTTCGCCATCCCCAATGCGGGCAAGCGTAGTGTCTGGGCGGGCCGACGCCTGAAAGACGAAGGTCTGACGCCGGGCGTGGCTGACCTGTGTGTCATGCTGGACGAGGGTGCCACCGGCTGGATCGAGATGAAGACCCGGGGCGGCAAGCAGTCTTTGCCGCAGCGGATGTTTGAGGAGATGTGCCTGAAGCTGGGGCACCATTACGCGCTGTGCCGGGATCTGCCGGAGGCGATCGATGCTTTACGTGGGTGGGGGGCGCTGAAGAAATGAGTTTACCGGAGGCGGGCCATTGCGGCCCGCGCCCGGTGGGCTTTCGCTCACTGCCGGATGCATCCGGCCAACCAGAGGGTATCCAATGAAACGCTATCTGTTAGGAGGGCTCGCCGTGCTGGCGGCCCTGACGCTTCCGGCCAAGGGCGACATTCTTGGTGGGCTCGACTTCGACGCCAGCGGCGCGATCATCCTGAGCGCCCCGACACTCACGGCACCGGGGCAGCAGACGACAAACCTTCCTTGTCTAATCTGCGGCGCGAACCAACCGCTTCAGCCGAGCGGGTTTGGCTATAACCTGTTTGGAAACACTGGCAACGCCAACACGGTGTCGTTCTTCTCGACATCGGTCGTCCCCGGCGGTGGCGGCTCCGGCCTCGCTATCGACCAGCTTGGCGTCGGCTATTCCATTGCGGACGGCAGTCCGTTGCTGAACGCGATCGGCGGTCGTATCTCGTTCGATATCGGCATCGACATGAACCAGAGCAACACGGCGCAGACGCTGGAAAGCTTCTGGTTTCTCAACTTAACGCAACAGACCGTCCTCGCCGTGTTCTCTCCGGGGCCGGGCGGTGTCGCGCTGCCAACGATCCAGAACGGCACCGGCTTCCCCGACTACACGTTGTCGGGCCTGACGTTGGCGGGGATCAATCCCGGCGACGACGTGATGTTCTATGCGAGGATCACGGGCGCAAACGATGGGCCCGATAGTTTTTTTCTGATCCCGCAAGTTCAGGCGGTGCCATTGGGCCCGGCGGGCTGGTACTTCGGGGCAGGCCTGTTTGGTCTTCTCGCGCTCCAGCGGCGGCGCAAGCGTAAGCTGCTCGAACAGCAAGGCGCAGTCGCAGCCTAGTGGAGGAGCTGGGCGGCGGGGCCACCCCCGGACCCGCCGTCCGTTTTTTTAGGAGACAGCCCGATGATCCACCCCGACAGCGTGAAGACATGGGAGGCCGAGACAAAATACTTTCATGAGGTAATCCGCGGGCTACACGCCGAGAACGAGAGGCTGCGGGCTGCGCTCGACAATCGATCGCGGAGCGACAGCATCCTGCAGGCTATTGCTTTCACGCTAAACAGCGCGGGCGTCAGGGACTACGAAGAAAACCCGATCACCGAAATCAATGTTCTGCAGGGCGTCCGCCGGTTGGTCGATGCAGGGAAGGGCTAGACCATGCCCAAGACAACGCTGGATATGAACTGCTGGATCGACGAGCAGGACGACGGCACCCAGACCATCACGGTGCAGGTCACCGGCCTGCCCAATTACGCGCTCGCCGAGGCGGTGTCGCTGTGGCTGCGCGACATGGTCAAGGACAGCTCCGACAAAATGAACGGGCCAATTACATTCCGACAGGATAACTAACCAAGGGTGGCGCTAATGACATTGACGGAGATTTCTGCGCGCGTTTCGGTCGTTCGAGATATCTCAGACATGCTGGCCCGGCTGTGGGCGAGACTATTTCGCAGAAGAAAACCCGAGGTCACCGAAGAGGTCGAGCTGCCGCCGGTCACGGCGGCCAAGTCGATCGAAGACGCCGAGCTGGACGTTCATTCCTACCGCTTCAAGGGTGCGATCCTCGACAATCTCGATCGCTATTTTCGCTACATCATCAAAATGAAGAAATCAGATCCCGGCGCGTACGGCCTGATGGGCCGCACCGGCCTGCATATCGTGCCGATGGATGGCGAGCTGTATAACTACGACGTGCCGCACGTATTCAAGCAGCATCGCCCGGCCTTCGGTGGCGTGCTGATCCACAACTCAAAAAGCATTCCAGACAACCGTGTGAAGATCTACGTCAAATTCATCTACTTCACGCGCCGCAAGCCCAGTCCCTTTGAGGCGCGGGAGGGCGTCACGTTCTACGACGTCACGATATTCTACACCGACGAGAACAAGCTCGCGCCGATAGCCAAGTACGGGCTGATGGCGAGCTACCGGGTGGCGGTGACAAAGGACAACGAGGTTGTCCTGCTGAAGGAGCGCGGCCGCTCCTCGATCAAGGAGCGGCGGGAATATAAAAAGCGCAGTCACTTTACCATCCCCAGCATCGATTATCCCGAGATCATCAAGGACATCGCCATACAAAACAAAACCTCGCCGGAGCGGATTGGCGTGTCGTCGTTCTGCTGGGCGGCCTCTGCGGTGGGCGACGCGGCGCTCGCCAACACGCGCATCATGGTGCACAAGGGCGACGCCGCAGCCGAGTTCAATATCCCGATCAAGCGCACCGCCTACTTCTTCAGGGACCGCGAGCCGGTGGTCGACAACGGCAAGACAAAGCGGATCTTCCACATTGTCCGGGCCCACAAGCGCGAGACCAGACTGGGCACCAAGTACGTCAAATTTCACCACCGCGGCCTGCGCAAGTTCGAGTGGAATGGTTATCGCGTCACCATCACGGTGCCGGGTCTGCATCACACACCGCTGATCGAGACCGACTTTGAGACCTACAACATCAGTCGCTTTGCACCGATCCCGCCGGGGCACCTGACCGAGGCGCAGGCCGGTGAGAAGATCGCCGCGCGATTGACCGCATGACCGAACAGTCGTAGTTTTCTGGAATGACCATGGCAGCACAAAAAGATCTCTTCGGCCTCGACCCCAACGTCGAGCCGGACCCGATGTACTACCGGCACTCGCCCAGCTCGCTGAATATGTTCGCGATGTCGATCAGCATGTTCGTGGTCGAGCGCATCATCGGCGACAAGCAGACGGTCGGCGTCCCGGCACACCGCGGCACCGCGGTCGAGGATGGCGTGACGCTTGGGCTGATGGACCCGAGGGCCAAGCTTGAGCACTGCATCGACGTTGCCGAGAAGAAGTATGACGAGCTGACACTGCTGTCGCCGGACCCGCGGCGCGCGCTGTACCGCAATACGATCGGCGACATGGTGACGGCGGCGCTCAAGCAGATGCGCCAGTACGGCGTTCCGACGTCGACGCAGGGCTGGGTCGAGTGGCACCCCGACGAGCTGCGGCTGCCGATCGTCGGCAAGTACGACTTCGCGTGGGACCAGCACGGCATCATCGCCGACCTGAAGACCACCGAAAAAATGCCGTCGGAGATCAAGATCCCGCACGCGCGGCAGGTGGCGCTGTACAGCGGCTCCGACAACATGGCGGCGCATCTGGTTTACGTGACACCGAAAAAGATCGCGCCCTACAAGCTTGAGAACATCACGGCGCACCGCAACGCACTGCTGCGGATTGCCAAGAACGTCGAGAACTTCATCGCGCTGTCGAGAGACCCGGAGTTCTTTCTGTCGATCACTGCGCCGGACGTTGACTCTTTCCTCTGGAAGGAGCCAAAGCAGAGGGCGCTGGCATTCAAGTATTGGGGCGTCTAGTGGACGACAACGGGCAGGGGGATCTGTTCAAGGGCCGCCGCGACCGGCGTGACGTGAACGGTATTCCGCCGCGGGTGGTATTTCTGTTTGAGAAGCTCACCTTGGAACTGTCCCGGCGTGGCTTTGAGCACTACTCGGCGCGCGCGGTCATGCACCGCATCCGCTGGCATTACGAGGTTGACAAGGGCGAACGCGACTTCACCTGCAACAACAACTGGACGCCGCGCATGTCGCGGTGGTTCATGGACAAGCATCCCGAGCTGGGTGAGTTTTTCGAGACGCGGGCGTCGCCGTCGAAACATGATATGACCGACTACGCGGGCCCGTACGAAAAATACACGCCGCCAGAATAGTCCGATACCGGGATCATCCGGTGTGGTGCGCGGCAGACCTGACTGCCGCAACAGAGGAGAAAATGCCATGAGCATTTTCGGTTTTACTGTGAAGAAGAGCAGCGGCGATTTCATGCCGATCCTGCAATACGACGCCAAGGCCGGGCGGCTGTTCCGGCGCGACAGCGTGCAGACCATCAATGGATGGGAAAAGGAAAAGGTCGACATCACCAACACGTTCAAGGCGATCGCGGCGCTCGACGCGCTGGAGATCGGCTGGATGGACTTTGCGTCGGGCGGCCAGCCGTCGTTCGTGATGGTGCCGTTTCCCGGCTATCCCCTGCCTGAGTGTCCGGGGCCGAACTTCATGCAGGGCCTGCGGGTCACGCTGAAGCTTGCCAAGGGCTGCGGCGGCGACGTGCGGCAGATGGCCGGGACGTCCAATTCGTTCCGCGCATCGATGGAGAAGCTGTATCCGGAGTATCAGGCGGGAATGGCGGCCAACCCCGGCAAGCTTCCGGTGATCATCATGCCGGAGACGGTGCCGGTGACGACCGGGAGCGGCGTGCGGCAGAGCACCAACTATCAGCCGGTGTGGCAGATCGTTGGCTGGGCCGATCGGCAGGACCTGCCGCCGCCGAATGCCATGGTGGCACCGACGCCGCATCTGCAGGGCGCACGGCCGCTCAATGGCGGACCGCCAGCGACCGGTGGGCAGTATGCGCCGCCGCCGGGGCAGCCGCAGCCGCTGGCGGCACTGGCCAAGATGGTGCCGTGGGAGAACCCTGTAGCGCAGCAGCCGCAGCGGGCCACTGCGACGGTCTCGCCCGACGATTTCGGCTGAGATTAGCGGGGACAACGTAAAAAGGCGGGGGCTTGGGGGCCCCCGCCTTTGGTGTAGAACCCATTGGCGCTCTGGAAAGCAAAACCAAAGGAAACCACAACCATGTTCATAGCAGTCCCGGCCCGGCCGGACAACAATTCAGGAGGCCTCTGATGCCTCCGCTCCCAAGCTTCGATCCTGATTTTGCCGGTCCCGCCCAGTGGGCGGAGATGTATCGCGCGTGCGGCCTGCAGGTGGTGCCATGCCGCGACAAGCGGCCGATGCTGGCGGGCTGGCGCGAGTACCAGAACGAGCTGGTGCCGCAGACCCTGTTCGACAGCTGGTACGCGATCGGCGGCAAGTATGTCGGCATGGACGACATGGGCGTGCTGACCGGGCCGTGCTCCGGCAGCAAGATCATGGTGGATCTGGACACCTACAAGGTCGGCGGCAAGGCGGCGGCATGGTGGCAGCGGGTTCTCGACGTCAACAACAACGGGCTCGAGCTGGAGACGTGGGAGCAGCGGACCGGCGGCGGCGGCCGCCAGATGTTCTTCCAATGTCCTGCGGGTTGGATGCTGTCCAATGCGTCCACGGGGCACGACGTCGACATCCGCGGCAAGGGCGGCTTTGCGGTGCTGCCGCCGACCCGGCACGCTTCCGGGCGGGCCTACGAATGGCTGCCCGGCCGGGCCCCGTGGGAGGTCGAGATCCTTGTCATACCGGACTGGCTGATCGAGGAGCTGGAGAAGCTGACCGGCGAGCGTGGCGTTCCCGGCCCGACTGATCAAACCGCTCATATCGATCAAATCAGTCAAACCGCTCAAACAGACCAAAATCCCGGCCAGACCTTCACGGCCTTCGGGCGGCGCATCGACGGTCGCGAGGCCTACATGGCCGACATGATCTGGGCGGCGCTGGTCGGCTACTACATCGACAGCCCGATCCCAGCCGGACAGGCCGAGCTGAATGCGACGTGGGCGGACTACCTGCGCAACGTCGAGGTGCAGGTGCCCCTCCCCGGCGAGACCAAGGAGGGCGGGCTAGAACGCGAGAACCGGGGCTGGTCCGAGTTCGACGCCAAGTGGCGGGCGGCGTTTGCCAAGTGGCATGTCGAGATCGCGCAGGCGGCTGCCACCCGGCCACCCAAGGAGCAACGAAAAGCTGCGGGCATTTTTTCGGGTGCTGCACAACGCCCGGCCGTACAAATAGACCCGGCCGCGGCGGCTCCTAATTGTACGGTGCTGACGGCGGCCGAGTTCGTCGCCGGGTTCACGCCTCCGGCGTATCTGATCGACGGCATGCTGCAGCGGGGTTACCTGTACTCGCTGACGGCCCGGACCGGGCACGGCAAGACCGCGGTGGCCATGTACATCGGCCAGTGCGTCGCGCGCGGGCAGGACATGCACGGCCGCACGGTCAAGAGTGGCACTGTCCTGCTGCTGGCAGGGGAGAACCCGGACGATATCCGGGCCCGTTATCTGGTGCTGGCGGAGGCCTACGGCTTTGTCGCTGAAGATCTGAAAATGCGGTTTGTTGCCGGTGTGGTGAACATCGAGGCCAGCATGCCCGCGATCCGGGCCGCGGCCGACGCCATCCCCGACCTGATGCTGGTCATGGTCGATACCGCGGCGGCTTACTTCCCCGGCGACGAGACCAACAGCAACAGCCAGCAGGGTGCCTATGCCCGGCAATTGCGGCAGCTCACGTTCCTCAACGGCAAGCCGACCGTTCTGGTCAATTGCCACCCGGTCAAGAACGCGCCACGCGACAACCTGCTGCCGATGGGCGGGTCGGCCTTCCTGAATGAGGTCGACGGGAACCTGACGCTGTGGAGCGACGGCGACAAGCATGTTTCGCTGCACTGGCAGGGCAAGTTCCGGGGGCCCGAGTTCAACCCGTGCTCGTTCGAATTGGCGGGCGCGGAGAGCGCGCGCGTGGTGGACGCCGAGGGGCGCTTGATGCCCAGCGTGGTGGCTAAGCCGATCTCGGACACGACAGTCGAGATGACGGAGAACGTGCAGGAGGCAGACGAGAACCGGGTGCTGCGGCTGATGCATGCCGACCCGCGGGCGTCGTTCTCTAATCTCGCCAGCCGGGCTGGCTTCATGGCCGACGGCGAACCGCAAAAGTACCGGGTCCAGCGCATCGTGGAGCGGCTGCGGAACGACAAGCTGGTGGTCAAACACCGGGGCGGAAAGTACCGCCTGACAGCCAAGGGGCGGGACGAGATAGGGGTCGCCGGAGACGAGAATGAATAGAGAACGAAAATCGTATCAGAGGCTGCTACGGCAAAACCGACCAAACGACCGTATCGTAGCAGATGCTACGGCCTGCTACGAAAACGTGTAACTATATGAAAAACCTCAACAATCGTCGTATCAGCCGCCGCTACGATCCCCTCCCGAAGGGGGATCGTAGCGTAGCGTAGCTAAGCGTAGCGAAGCGTCCCTCAAAAAAGGATACGAAAATGGCCAAGCCTTCACGGCAGAAAAATCCACCCACGGCGGTCACCAACCCCAACGGCTGGGACGCCAGCCACGGCACTTACATCGCCGGGCGGGCCCACCTCGACGGCGTCAACGCGCTGGCGCTGCAGATGCAGGAGCGGTGGGGGCAAGGCAGGCTCCGCCTGCTGGTCTCCCCGGAGCTGCGTGAGAAGTTCGACCGGCAGCTCTATCGGGTCAGTGCAGCGATCCTGCACGGCGATCTGGAGACGCTCCGGCAGGAGTGTGCCCGCATGTGCGTGGCGTGGCGAACGCTGGACAGGGAAGCCTCCCGCGTTGGCGCTGAGCCGATCAACCCTGAGTTCTGGGAGGTGGTGCTGGACGACGGCACGGTGGCAGTCATCGTCAAGGACAACGATGCCGCCTTCAAGGTCATCGCCGACGGTCGGGCCAAGGTGGTCTACACGCTGGACGAAATTGCCCGCCTGATGTCGCACCACAAGGATGTGGCCCGCGTGAAGCTGCAGTGGCCCGGCGCAACGGTGGCGGCGGTTCGCAGATCAATCCCCAGTCCGCTGGACGCCATCCGGCACGCCGGAAGTTTCGACGACCCGCTGGACGACCTGTTCCACCCGCAAGCGTAATCATCACAACGGAGAACGAAACATGGCCACCGAAGTGTCAAAACAACCCAACGGCAAGGCGCAACTGCCTGAAAGCCAAGAGATCGCCATCCGGCAAGGACTAACCGCCCACCATGAGCTGGTGGCGGAACGAAACGCGCTCGCCCGTGAGGTCTTCCAGCTCAAAAGCGACGTGGCCGCCCACAAGATCGCTGGCGAGGCCCAGCAAAGCCTCAATGCCGAACTGGAAAGCCGCATGGCGACGGCGCGAGCCGAACGCGACCAAGCCATCGCCGACATGGCAACCTTCCGGGCCATCCTGATTAGCATCCAAGCCCAGCTCCGGGCCTTCAGCATCGAGCACGAACCCATGGTGCGGACCAAGACCGAGGGGGACGGCGGTGAGGCTCAATAGCCTCGCAGCCGTGGCGCTGGGTGCGTCTATTTGGATGGGGGGCTCCGTTCTGGCGGACGGAGCCGGGGACGCATCCAGCGCCTGCTATTCGTATCGGGAGGCCAAGGCCAGATGGCCGGGGGCCTACATGACGTGGCGGTACGACAGCCGTAAGTGGCAGTGCTGGGCCCCGAAAGGGGCTAGGCAAGGCTGGGCAAAGTTGGGCAAGGCTGGGCAATCCGCGAAAACACAACCGGCAAAATACGCGGACAACCCGCGTATTTTGCCGGTTGCAGAGGACGTGTCGCCAGACTTTCCGCAGCCGGAAAGCATTCGGGTCGAGCAGATCCCATGGCCACACCCCGGAGGGCTGGGTTGGGTTTGGGAAGCCAAGGAGCCGTTCCAACCCCAACGCATCGGCGACGACGAAATCGTTGCACCCCCCGTAACGATTTACACGACGTTCGACGGCGAGCCGCCGGACGTCTGGCCCACCCAAAGCAAAACCGCCGGGAGTGGCCTCCCGGCGGTGCTGCTGCTGGCGCTGCTGGCTGGCGGTGGCCTGACCATGACCACCGCCGGGCTGTTGGCTATTCGACTTCGATCGTGATGCTGTCGCCTTCCGCCATCGAGTAGCGCAGGGCGAGCCCCGCAACGGCATCGGAGATGCGGTCGGTCGTGGCCTCTTCGTAGGGGATGCGGACACGGTCCAGCGTGCCGAAAGGGGTGCGGAACGCGATGACAGTGTAGGCCGGGTGGCGGTCGGGCCGGGCCGAAATAACCTTGGATTTTGAGCCAAGCTTGAGGGTGGGCATGGTGGTACTCCGGTGGGTTTTAGGTTTTAGGGGGTGAATTTTAGGGGTGGCGATCTGGCGCTACTGCGCCAGATCCTTGCCGGTGGGCAGGCCGATCCGGTGGGTCCGGGTGTCGGTCTTGACTGTGTGGGCGCACAGGTACTGCGGCGTCAGCGACAGCTTGTACTCCGCGACGACTTCCTTGACCTTGGCGGCCAGTTCCTTGTCGTCGGTCTTGCGCACGCCATCGATGATCGACAGGCGGTAGTTTTCGCTCTCGTAATTGCCCGCCGGAACGTCGGCCAGCGCAGCCTTCAGCGCGGTCTCTTCCGCCTCCAGCACGGCCTGCTTCTGCTTCAGGGCCGCGAAGGCGTCGATCAGGGCGGTCAGGTTCGATGTGGTCATGGTGGTCTCCGTTGTGATGGTGGTGGTGATGGGCGGCAGGTCCGGGTCGCCCGGCCGGGTCAGTCTTCAAAACCTTCAAGGGCGGGGGCCCAGTTGGCGTGGGTGGGGTGGTCGATGACGGCGGACACTCCTCTGCGGGAGGCCAGCACGGTCTCGGCATCGGCCATCTGTTCAAGGTATTTGGCCTCCGCGGCGTCATCCATGCCGCGCATGCAATCGGCGGCGGCGCTGGCATCCTTGAGGATGAAGCGCAGAACGGCGTCGGACTTCTGCCAGTACGCGGAATTGGTGAGGGAAGGGCGGGTGGACTTGCGTGCCATGATGGCCTCCGTTGTTGATGCATCTTGATAGGCCGGGCTGGCCTAATGCGTCAACCCCAATTCCATATTTTCTGGAATTATTTTATCGGCCGGTCAGGCCTATCGGGATTGACGGTCTAGGCCGGGCTGGCCTACAAGGGGGGCATCACAACGGAGAAAGCAAATGACTACTCAGTACCTGCCCCTCGATACCGGCTCCACCGACTTCGGCTTCGTCGACCAGAAGGGCCGCGCCTGCGGCTACATGTGGGAGATCCGCCAGATGATCTCCGACACCCCCAAGAGCTACGGGGCCTACGGCGTAGGCTTCAGCGTTGAGGCCGGTGAGCCCGCGTTCGAGCTGCTCAGCAATCCCTGCCGCAACGGCAAGGGCTACGGCCCGGCATTCAACCGCGCCATCACCCGCACGCTGGAAGAAGCCCGCCAGATCGCCGTCAAGCGTGCTGAGGCATCCCGCAAGCGCGATACCAAAAAGTTCGCCGAGTTCAACAAGGAGACCGCATGACAGACGACTGGCAAAACCAGCGCAGCATCAGCCCCCGGCAGTACCGGGGGCTGATCGCATCGCTGGGCATGACGCAGGAAGGCGCAGGCCGCTACTTGGGCGTCTCGCACCGCCAAGCCCGCCGCTACATATCCGGCGAGGCCGAGGTGCCGCCCGGCTTCGTGCTGCTGCTGCGTATCCTCGACGCATACGAAATCATGCCGAAGGTGCCACCCGCACCCAAGGCAGACTAGTCCGGCCGTTTTTCCTTCCCCGTAGACGGTCGGCGGGAGGGCGCGTAATGTCCCAGTAATGGGCGTACGCGCCCTTTTTGCGTTTGCATTCAGGGCTGCCCGCCCGGCGGCAGAGGGCCCTTTAGTGGGTGGCCGGGCACTACAGGGGAGCGGGCATGGCCTACGGCAAAATCATTCCCCTCATCACCGAGCGCGACGCCGCGGTGAAATTGATCAACGACGCCAATGCCGAAATTAAAACCGCGCTGGTCGCCATCATGATCGATATTCAGCGCCTGCGCGCCGACGTCGATGAGCTGCAGAGGAGGGGGGCACCCCCGAGCTAAATGGCTAAAGTACCAGCAGATATCCGTTCGCTGTGCCGCTCCTATACCGAGACCACCGTGCGCATGGTTGCCGGTATCGCCGAGAATAGCCTGAACGAGGATACGCGGCTGCGGGCCACGGCGATGTTGTGGGAGCGCGGTCACGGCCGACCTGCACAGCCGGTCACCGGCGAGGACGGCGAGGGCGATATCCGCATCACCATTCGGACTATTCTGGAAGGAAAGAAAAAGTAATGGTCGCGCGCACGCAGCCCAATAACTCGGCGATGCCGCAGGCCGAGTATGTCGACGCGCTCGCCGACGATCTCACCGCGCAACTCAGCGCGCTCACAGTGCGCATCGTGCGCGAGTTGACGCCTTGTCGCGAGTACGCGCTGTGCATCACCAAGCTTGAGGAAGCAATGTTCTGGCTGCAGCGCGGCAAGGCTGCGCAGCATGCTGCGCGTCCGCAGGCGACCGATGGCTAACGTGATCGCGCTCTACGTCGTGGCGTCGGGTGCGATCGTGCTCTGCTACTTTTTGTGGAAGGCAATGTCGTGACGACAGTGTGGGTGCTTGTCATCGGCGCGTCGTGGGCCATCACTGGCTATCCGACGCGCGAGGCGTGCACGAAGGCCGCGCAGGACGTCGTCGTCATCGCTGCGGCGTACTGCGTGCCGATGCCTGCCGAGGGGACAGTCGTCGGAGGCAAGCGATGATGTTCTGGCTCTGCATCATCGCGGCGTTCGTTGCAGGCTTCGTCATCTCGCCGCTCGCGATCGAGGCCGTGTGTCAGTGGATCGGGATTGACTGATGATCGGGCCAGACTTCTTCAGCTTGGTGTTGGCTCGCGATATCGGTCGTGCGTTCTGGGTGCTTGTGTTCTTGCTCGCCATGGCACTCATCGTCGGCGTCGCTGTTGGGAAGTGGGCGCTATGATCGACATCGAGCTGCCGTACAACAAGTGGACGCCGCGGCCGCATCAGATGGCGCTGTGGAAGTATTTGCGTGACGGCGGCAAGCGCGCGATCGCGGTCTGGCACCGCCGCGCAGGCAAGGACGACGTGCTGCTGCATCACACCATGATCGCGCTGACCGAGCGCGTCGGAAACTACTGGCACTGCCTCCCCGAATATGCACAGGCCCGCAAGGCAATATGGACAGCGATCAATGCGCACACCGGACGACGACGTATCGATGAAGCCTTCCCCGAAAAGTTCAGAGCCAACACGAATGATAGCGAGATGTTCATCCGCTTCCGCAACGGATCAACATGGCAATGTATTGGGTCCGACACCTATAACACTACGGTCGGAGCCAGCGTCGCTGGCATCGTCTACTCCGAATATGCGCTGGCGAACCCAAGCGCATGGGCCTACCACCGCCCGATGGTCGAGGAGAACAACGGTTGGGCGACGTTTGTCTCTACTCCCCGAGGACGCAATCATGCGTTCGCCCTTTTTAATCATGCCCAGCGAAGCCCCGAGTGGTTCAGCGAGCGGCTCACAGCCAAGGATACCGGCGAGGTCTCCGACCAAGCTCTTGCCGAAACCTTGAGGGAATACTCTGCGCTGTACGGCGAGGACATGGGCAACGCTCAATTCCGGCAGGAGTATTACTGTGATTGGAACGCCAGCATATTGGGTGCCTACTTCGCCATGGAGATGGCAGCCGTTCGCGCCGAGGGACGGGTGCTTGACGTCGCCGCAATACCCGGCGAGCCAGTGCACCGGGCTTGGGATCTGGGGGTGCGCGAAGACACCTCGATCTGGTGGTGGCAGATCCAAGGCGCACAGCTGGTCGTGCTCGACCACTACGCGGCGAGCGGCGCAGGCGTCGAGCACTATGCCGAGGTGATCGAGCGCAAGGAACGCGAGCACGGTTGGGTGCGCGGCACTGACTTCGTGCCGCACGACGCGAAGATCAAGGAGTGGGGATCGGGCAAGACCCGCGTCGAGACCATGAAGGCGCTGGGGCTCAATCCCATGCTGGTGCCGATGGCGACGTTCGCCGACGGTATCAATGCGTGCAGGCGCACGTTTCCGTACTGCGTGTTTCATCCGCGGTGCGAGACCGGCGGCCTCGATGCGTTGGAGCAATACCGGCGCGAATGGGACGATGAGAAGAAGGCGTTCCGCGCCACCGACGTGCACGATTGGACGTCGCACCCGGCCGCGGCGTTCAGGTATCTGTCGCTGTCGTGGCGCGGCGTGCATCGGCGCGTGACGCCGGAGCCGAAGCAGGAAGGCTGGCGCATTCCGCCGCCGCCGGTCGATCGCGCGGGAGGGCTACGGCTGTGACCCCCTCCAAGCTGCCGATGATCCCCAGCAAGGCGCTGGTGCACGTTGTGGAGACCGACGTGGTACTGGCGCTCGACCCCTTGACGGAGTGGCTGAAGACGCGCCCGCTGGAGATCCCCCGCGTGCTGCCGGTGATCGTCAAGTCGACCGGCGAGTTCATGCGGCTGATGCAGAAGTATCCCGATGCCGCCCGCGAGCTGCGCATCCTTGCGCGCGAGGTCGGCAAGCACAGGATGGGGTTCTACGATGGCAGATAATGCATTGCGTGGACGTGTCGCCGCCGGGCTCATGCGGCAGATGATGCAGGAGCAAGCGATGCGGCAGCCGGATCTGGAGGCGCTCTATCTGGCGCAGCAGCGGATGCTGAGCGACCCGGAGCATCAGCGCAGCCTTGGCCCGGCCGGGCGGGTTGATCCGAACGCTATGCCGTTTGTGCAGCCGAGGGGCATGGGCTTCCCGGCGCAGGTTTATCAGGACTACAGCAAGTCTGGGTTGCCACAACAGAACGCGATCGATGCGACGCGCGACGACATGGAAAACGTCGCCATGACGTTGGGCTGGGGTGATCGGCCCGACGAGGCCCCGAGCTACTGAGGTGACCTATGGCTGACGACGCCGACAAGCCGATCGAGAAAGATCTGCGGCACGAAGATCACGAGTTTAACCCGGCGGTCGAGCCGAAGAGCGCGAAGGCGTGGATCAACCTGCTGGAGGAGAGCGAGGGCGTATTTTCAGGCTGGAACGACCATTGCGACCGCATCGACAAGCTGTATGCCAGCCTTGAGCGGCTATCGAGCATGTCTCGCGACAAGGAGTTCGCGATGTTCTGGGCCAATTGCGAGGTCGTGAAGCCGTCGATCTACGCGAAGAAGCCCGAGCCTGTCGTCGTGCCCAAGTTCAAGGACCAGCGCCCGGTGCCGCTGGCGGCGTCCGAGCTGGCGGAGCGGTGCGCCAATGTCGCGTTCGATCTGGCGCGCATCAACGACCTGATGCTGCTGGTGCGCGACGACGTGGCGCTGAACTGCCGCGGCGTTGCGTGGTGCCGCTACGAGAGTGGCAAGGGCGACAAGCGGTACAGCAGCGAGAAGATCTGCATCGACTTCAAGGACCGCCGCGACTTCCTGCACAGCATCAGCCGCAACTGGCCCGAGGTGACGTGGGTCGCCGCGGCGAGCTACCTGACACGCGGCGAGGCGCGCAAGCGTTTCCACAAGCACTCCGGCGACGAGTACCAGCGCGCCGAGTACACGGTTAACCGCGAGGCCAAGGACGTCGGCGGCGCAGACAACCGGCAGCGCGCCAAGTTCTGGGAGATCTGGGACCGGCCGTCGCAGCGCGTCGTCTGGGTGGCAAAGGGCTGCGAGAACATTCTGGACGAGGACGACCCGCACCTCGACCTGACGCATTTTTTCCCGTGTCCGAAGCCTGCATAAGAG